>Ga0210123_1000851_pt1 | contig 17075 bp, 14 predicted proteins | sample Muzzi_PWB_D2_FD_185535 | JGI IMG/M metagenome (GOLD analysis project Ga0210123, IMG submission 185535) | Wetland microbial communities from San Francisco Bay, California, USA, that impact long-term carbon sequestration - Muzzi_PWB_D2 (SPAdes) | ecosystem: Environmental > Aquatic > Marine >... | reverse complement strand
GGGCGCCGGACGTCATCGCGCTCAACCTCGCCCCGGGCGCCCTCGAGCCGGGCACGTACCAGGTGGAGGCGGCCATGACGGGTGGCACCGGCTGGGTCAAGGGTGCCCGGTTCCGGGTGGTCGAGGGCGCCGGTTCGTAGCGCTCGTTACGCCGGCCCTCGGCTCGGATGACCTCCCGGATCGTTCGGGAAGACCCCGCCGCCCCGGCGCTGCCAGCTCTTCGTCGTTGTTCGTGAGCTTCGTATTTCGTAGTACCCTCGAAAGCAGTCAATTCGAGGAAGAGTCGGAAAGGAGCTGGTGATGGTGTCGATCCGCCGTTGTCGGAGGTTCACGCCGATCGCGATGCTCGGTCTCCTGCTCCTCGTGTGCGCCGGTGCCGTCGCGCAGGCGCCACGGGGCGGAGCCCCCTCCGATCGGGCGTTCGCTGGAGAGACCTCAGTCGCGCTGGTAGAGGTGCCGGTCCGGGTGCTGGTCGACGGTGAGCCGGTCCGCGATCTGACCGCCGAAGACTTCGTGCTCTACGAAGACGGGGAGCGCCGGGAGATTCGGTTCTTCGAGACGGTCGACCTCGGGGAGGAATCGACCGGAGGGGCCCCCGGGGCGCGGGTCTCCGACGCCGGCCGGCGCGAAGTCGTGAAGTCGCTCAAGGAGCTCGGCCGCCTGCTGGGTGCGAAGGAGAACGGCGAGGCGACCGCCGGGGACGAGGGCCCGGCCCGATCCGGACCTGAGCCCGCGGGCGACCCCCTGGACCTGACCTACGGCGGTTGGGGTGTGCACCTCGGCGAGATCGGACGCCTCGTGGGGACGAAGTGGAACGTCTCGACCTTCTCCCAGCGGGATTTCCAGCAGGAGCAGGCCGCCAGGGCGTCGGCCCTGGTCGGCGCACTCGAGAGCGTGGCCCGGCAGACGCGGTTCGTGGACGGCGCCAAGTACCTGACGCTGTTCAGCCAGGGCTTCCAATCCTTTACACGCGGCAGGGCTCGGGCTGGCTCTACAAGGACCTACAGAGGGCGATCGAGGAGCTCCGGCGGGCTGGCTGGACCGTCCAGGGAATCGACATCGGCGAGGTGTGGGCCGACTGGCGCCGGCGCCAGAAGCGCGAGAGCCTGGCTCTGCTGGCAGACGCCACCGGCGGTCAGGTCTACGCGTTCGCGGCCGATCCCACCGGCGCCGTGGACCGGGTGGCCCGACGGACGAGCGTCGCCTACGTGCTCGGCTTCGAGACCGAGGAGGGGCCCGCGGACGGGTCTTTCCATGAGCTCCGGGTGGAGCTGGCCGACGCTCCGAAGGGTGCGCGGGTCAACCACCGGAGCGGCTACTTCTCTCCCGGGGGCGCGACGGCCCGGGGCGACGACACCTGGCACGCCGAGGCCGCCGAGCTCCTCCTGAACGGCGAGGAGCTGGACGAGATCGGGGTCGAGGCGCTGGCGTCGCCGGTGCGTCTGACCGAGGCCGGTGCGCGGGTGCCCGTGCTGGTCGAGATCGAACGGGCGGGCGTGCAGGCGGCTTCCTCGGCGGCGCCGCAGCGCTTCGAGGTCTACACCTACGCCTTCTCCCCGGAGGGCGAGGTCGAGGCGGCCGGGGCCAGGAAGCTCATGCTGGAGCCCTCCGACACGGCGGCGCCCGGCGGCGGGTACAAGCTGATCGAGAATCTCCGGCTTTCTGCCGGCGAGCACGAGGTCCGGGTGCTGGTGTGAGACCCCGCCTCCGGCCGTGTGGCGCTTCGGACCGTGCCGACGTCGGTTCCAACCTTCGGCGATCGGGCCACCCATCTGCTGCCGCCGCTGTTCATGCAACGGTCGGACGAGTCCTGGGTCCTGGTGAGCGACCGGTCGACGGAAGAGGAGGCCGAGGACGGCGCGGGAAGCGGCCGGCGCTTCCCCTTCGAGTTCCAGGATCGTCGGTTCCTCCCGTCGGTCGTGCCGGTGCTGACCCGAGACGAAAGTCGGCCCGTCCTGATCGAGGGCTTCGGTCTGCCCGAGGACGGCAAGGACCTTCGCGTGCGTGTGGTCGACGCAGGCGGCCTTCCGGTGCCAGGGGCCACGTTCTCAATCGCCGGTCGGGAACAGGGCTCGGCCGGGGCTCCGGACAGAATAGCTCTCGACCTGCACCCGGGGGAGCTGTGGCCGGGGACGTACAGCATCGAGGCGTCGGTGGCGGGCGTCTCCGGCTGGAGCCCGAGGGCCCGTTTCCGGATCGTCGACGGCGACGGCTCGTTCATCCCCGGCCCGGCCCGGGCCGGGGAGGGAGCTCGGACGGCGAGCGGGTCCGAGCGCGACGAGCTCGGGATGAAGGCGGTCGCCTTCCCCGTGACCCTGGCCGAGGAGCGCGCGCGGGTGCCCGTGATGATGGAGTTCGGCACCACCGCCCTGACCGGGGGACGAGCCCGGGGTGCCCGGAGTACCGAGATCCAGGTCTACGCCCTCGACGACCACGGCGCGGTGGAGATGTCCCGGACCCGCCGGGTGATGCTCGACCCGAGCCGTCTGCCCCGGCCTGGCGGCGGTTTCAAGGTGGTGGAGGAGCTCGACTTGCCGCCGGGCGAGCACGAGGTCCGGATCCGCGCGCGGAGCCTGGACACCGGCCGCGTCACCTCGAAGTCGGTGCCGGTCCGGGTCCCGCCGTCGGGCAACCTGTTCGGCGTCCTGCTGCCACCGGTGTTCGTGCAGGAGTCGGACGAGCCCTGGATGCTGCTCCGGGACCCGGCCGTGGGGGACGAGCTCCCGTTTCCGTACGTGTTCCGGGGAACCCGGTATCTGCCCGCGGTGGAGCCGACGGTCCCGCGCGACGGCGGCCGGCCGCTGATGGTGATCGGGTACGGGCTGCCGAGCGGGCAGTTCGGGCTCGAGTTCCGGGTGGTCGCCGCCGACGGACGGGAGGTCGAGGGCGCGGTGATCGCCTTCCTCGATCGGCAGCAAGGAGACGCGGAATTGCCCGACATCCTCGCACTCGAAGTGCGGCCGGCGGAGCTGGATCCCGGGGTGTACACCATCCAGGTGGCGCTCGGGGCGGTGGCCGGCTGGACCTCCGGCACCCGCTTCCGGGTCGTGGAGAGCGCAGACTCCTAGGAGTCTGCGCGGCAGGACCGCGTGACCGTGTTGCGAGCGCCGCAGGTGGGTGTGAGATCAGGGCGCACACAGCGATGCGCGACGCAGGCGTACTGGACAGTACGTTGAGGAGCAAAGAGCGAGTACGCCCCGCCTCCCCAAGAGATTGCATGCAATTGCGGCTCGCAGTAGGTGACTCGTGAATAGTGCAGGCTAGTCGTAGACCCCGTCGGCGTACCAGCTCCCGGTCCGGCGGTCGCGGTAGATCCGGTAGAGGCCGCCGCCGTCGAGCTCCACGTCCCAGTAGTCCCGGTCCGCCGGGTCGTCCGACCACCACCCTTCCTCCAGGCGCCAGGGGCCGGAGGCCACCCGGATGCGGCCGTCGAGCCGCGGCCCCGAGGCGCCGGGGGCGGGACGGACCGAGAGCAACCGCCAGCGGTCGACCGCCGGTGCCGGGAGCTGCTCTTCCGCGGAGCCGTAAGCGGTGGGCGGCTCGGCCACCTGATCGCCGGCCACGATCACCTCGAGCTCCATCGGCGGCCGGAGCGCCCGGACGGTGAGCAGCCCCCGCGGCCGGTCCCGCCGGGGTTCCCGGCGCACCGCCGGCGGCGGCGGTGGCTCGTAGGGCGCGAGCTCGAACTCTTCCGGCCGATGGGTGTCGACCGGTCGGGGTGAGCCGACGCGGTCCGGTCCGAGGAGAGCGAAGAGACGGGCGATGGTGGTGGCCAGGCGGTCGGGGGCCAGAGCCTCGGGACCGAGCAGCGAAAGCTGGGCGCCGCGGGGCTCGTTCGGATGGGCGGTGAAAGCGAAGCCGGCCACCGGAGCCCCCGGGGCCCTCGCCTCGAGGTCGAGCCGGGTCAGGGTGAGCAGGACCTTGGCGTCGGTGGTCGGTGCCGGCAGCTCGAGGCTCCGCTCGTCGTGACCGTCCGGCTCCAGGGAGAGGGAGATCTCGAGCCGTGAGCAGGCGAGCCCCCGGGCCTCGAGCCGCCGGCAGAGCCGCTCGATGGCGGTCCGGGCGACGAACAGGAAGGGCTCGAGGGCGACCAGGGGCCACTCCAGATCCATGCCTTCGCGGAACGTCAACGGACGGTTCCGGGGAGTCAGGGGGTGCGGGTCGTATCCCCGGGCGATCGCTTGCAGGGCGCGTCCGGCCTCGCCCAGGCGGCTTGTCACCTGCGCCGCGGGGAGCCGCGCGAGCTCGCCCACCGAGCGGATGCCCCAACGTTTCAGGGTCGCCGCCACGCCGATCTCGGGGCAGAGCCGGTCGAGGGGGAGCGGAGCGAGGAAGGCCGCTTCGTCGGCCGCCGGGATGACCGTGGGCGAAGCGCCCTCACCGGCGGCGACCCGGGCGGCGAGCTTGCTGCCGGCGATGCCCACCCATGTGGGCAACCCCATCGCCTCCGACGTGGCCGCCATGGCGCGTCCGGCCTCGTGCTCCGAGGCGTCCAGTGTCTCCGCGGGGAAGTGGCGTTCGAGCCCGGCGACGTCGAGGTAAGCGGTGCCGTCCTCCCCCTCCTCCGCGCCATCCTGGACGCGGGGAGAGAAGGCCTCCGCCACTTCCAGCAGGGCGTTCCGGGCCGCCCGCTCGCACTCCGGGTCACGCCCCCGGGCGATCAGGTCGGGCAGCAGCGCCCGGGCCTGGGGAAGGCTCATGCCGGGCCGCACGCCGGCCTTGCGGGCCGACCGGGTCGCGGCCACCACCCGGGCCCGGTCGCCCGTGCCATCGAGCACCGCCACCGCTTCGTCGCGTAGCTCGGGTTCGCTGCGCAGGCGGGCGGCGAGAGGGAAGAGGGGGACCACCAGGCAGGCGATCCGCTGGATTCGCACGGTTCGTTCGATCCGCGTTTGGGCTCGATGGTCGCTCCCCATGGCTGGCCTCCGAGCGCTCAGACGGCGGTGGCGAGTCGGAGCTCCTCGGTCGCCCCGGGCGAGCGGCCACGGGCCTTGTCGAGCCGGAGCCGGGCGTCGAGGCCGAGGATGAGCGGTGGGGCGCTCGGCGAGTGCCTGCGGATCGAGTGTGCTCCGTGGGCCGCGAGGACGGTCGCCGCCGCCGGCCCGCTCACCCGGTAGGGGGACGACACCAGCAGGGCCGCGCGGTGGCGCTCGGCGGTCCGGGCCAGCCGGAGCCAGGCGCCGGTGGCGCCCCGGCCGCCCGGCACCGGTGGTACGCCGAGGTCGGCGACCACCAGCGGAAACCCTCCGGTGACCAGCATCTCCGCCCCCGCCAGGGCCTCCCGCAGTCGCCGGGGGCGCAGCCAGAGGAGCCGTTCGAGCTCCACGCCCGCGCCCCGGGCGTCGGCCGGCTGGAGCCCGTCGCCCAGGTCGATCAGGGCCGCCACGTCGCCGGTCTCGGTGACGGCGGCGAGCACGGCGAGGATCAGCGAGAACCGGCCGCTGGAGCGGCTGCCCACGAGCTCCACCAGCTCGCCGCGGACGAGGCCCCCTTCCAGCAGGCGGTCGAGCTGCGGCACCGCGGTCGCGAACGGCGGTTGCCGGTCCTCGTCGACCCGGTGGCGCGCGAGCTCCCGGGCCGTGATGAGCCGGCGTCGCAGGGAGGCGAAGTCGACGGGTGAATCGTCCGCCGGGTCGTCTCCGAAGCGGCGGGTAATGGAAGGCTCGGGGGCCGGCCGGGTCTCTTCGCGGGGGGTAGGCGCGCCGATCTCTCCGGCCGGTTCCCCCTCGAGCCATTCCGAAATCTGTAGGCGTGTGGCCATCGGGTCTCGTCCATCCCGACGAAGCTGCCTTATTACCGCCTTGCCGGGGTCAGAATGATAGGCGGAACAGGGGCGTAAGTCAAGGGGCGAAATCGACCCGACAAAGAAAAAGGGCGGCGCGGAGATCCGCGCCGCCCTCAATGGGTTCGGAAGCTCGGAAGATCTCAGAGCTCGAGGAACCGGGCGACCTTGGCGACGGTTCGGTCCGGGAAGGCGATCCGGACGTGGGCGTCCTCGGCGTCGACCACTACCAGGAAGGTCCGGTCCTTCTTGGTCACCTGGACCGACTCCTGGTCGCTGACCATGTCGACGAGGACCGCGTCGGGGCAGCGCTCGAGCTCCTGGGCCAGGGTCCGGAGCATCGGTTGGTAGGGGGCGATGTCGGCCCGAACCCGGGCGATCTCTTCGGCCGGCATGGCGATCTGGGCGATTCCCAGGCCGAGGTCGATCAACACCGCCGGGACCGGCAGGTAGAGGTCCACGCCGTCAGGCCCGGGCTGGTCGACCCGCACGGTGACCACCCCCGAGGTCATCACCGTGGCGGCCAGGGCGATCCCGGTGCCGGCGAAGAAGACGGTGACTGCGAGGAACAGGGCGATCGAGATCCGTGCGAGCCGTCCCATGGCGTTACTCCGCCTCCGCGTACTCGTCGATCCAGACCCGCACGCTGGTCTCGCCGTCGCGCACCGTCACCAGGTCACCGGGACCGTGGGCCGCGAGCGCCCGGATGCCGGCCTGGAGGTCGATCTGCTCGCCGGGGGCCGACAGCAAGGCGTCGAGGACCGCGATGGGGAGATGGGCCGTCACCTCGGTGCCGCCCGTGCTCTCCTCGGTCTCCACCTGCAGGTAGTCACCCTGCTTGTAGAAGATGATGGTCTCGGTGTCGGTCTCGACCTCGGCAAAGGTGGCGTCGGGAGAGCCCTTGAGGCTCTCGAGCACGCGCCGCAGGTCGCTGACCGAGATGTCGGAGTCGTCGAGCTCGATGCGCGCCCCTTCCATGTGGCCGGACTCTTCGAGCATCGGCAGCACGCCTTCGATGAAGCTCACCGGCAGGTTGACGGTGACGCGGGTGTTCTCGCCACCCTCTTCGTGCACTTTGACGTGGATCCACAGGTCCTGGGCTGCCGCCGGCAGGGCGAGCAAGAGGGTCAAGAGCGCGAGGGCCAGAGTGTGTCGCAGTTTCATATCGGGTCTCCTTTGCAGGTTCGTCGTCCGCGTTCACCTTGCAAGACGACCGAGACCCGGGGAATGTTTCAGAGGGAGCGGAGCCGGGCGCGGAGCGTGCGACTCCAGGGGCCATGGGCCAAGACGAGACGACGGGTGGTGAGGCTTACCCAGGAGAAGAAGGGCTGGGGGCGGGCGTCCTCTTCCCCCCGGAGGGCGGGAAGGGGATTGAGGGGTTGGGGGGAGATCGGATTCACAGCTCCGCCAGCTCGTCCACCATCTCGTCGACCACCCGGAACCCGCCGCGCCAGAAGGCTGGGTCGGTGATGTCGACGCCGGCTTCCCGGAGGATCTCCTCGGGGTGGGCCGAGCCACCGTGGGCGAGGAGCCGGAGGTAGACCGGTTTGAACGCGTCCCCCTCCTGTTGGTAGCGGCGGAAGAGCGACAGCACCAGGAGCTGGCCGAAGGCGTAGGCGTAGCAGTAGAACGGGCTCTGGTAGATGTGGGGGATCGACAGCCACTCGTAGCGGAACTCGTCGCCGACGTCGACACTATCGCCGAACTGCTCGGCCAGGTTCTCGAGGTACAGCTCCTCCAGGTCTTCGAGCGAGCGGCCGGCGCAGATCGCGTCGTGGGCGTCGCGCTCGAAGCGCACGAAGTAGCTCTGGCGCAGCACCGTGGCGTAGACGTCGTCGACCGACTTGACCAGCAGCTCCCGGCGCGCCAGGGGGTCCTCCTCCTGCTCCAGCAGCCGCTCGGTCACCAGGATCTCTCCGAACACCGACGCGGTCTCCGCCAGCGGCAGGGACGATTGCTGGGTCAGCAGAGAGTGCTCGTCGGCCAGCATGCTGTGGACCGCGTGCCCCAGCTCGTGGGCGAGGGTCGCCACGTCCCGGGGGCGCCCCGTGTAGTTGACCATCACCCACGGCGTCAGGCTGGGCAGCACGGTCGAACACATGGCGCCGCCCCGCTTGCCCTTGCGGACTTCCGAGTCGATGTGGCCTTCGGCGAAGACCCGCTCGGCGAGCTCGGCGAAGCGGGGATGGAAGCGGTCGAAGGTGGAGAGCACCAGCGCCACCGCCTCGGCGTAGGGGACCTCCTTATCGGAGTCGCCGATCGGGGCGTAGAGGTCGTAGCGCCGCAGCCGCTCCATGCCCAGCCACTCGGCCTTGAGGCGGAAGTACCTCTGGAAGACCGACCGGTTCTCCCGGCAGACCTCGAGCAGGGTGTCGACGGCCTCTCCCGGAATGTCGTTCGACAGGTTCCGTACCGCGATCGGCGACTCGACGCCGCGCAGGTCGACGTTCTCGGACCGCCAGTCGCGCGCTCGGTGGACGTAGATCTGGCCGAGCACGGCGGCCTCGTCGCCGTACACCCGATAGAGCTCCCGGTAGGCGGTCACACGCAGCTCCGGGTCGGGTGAATAGGCGTAGCGCATGAGCTCGTCGCGCGTCAGCCGGTGCGTCTCGCCCTCGGCCTCGATCTCGAACTCCAACCGGTTGGTGAGCATCGAGTAGAGCGTGGTGAGGGCGTCGACGCCGTTGGCGTCCTTGAGGTTGATGACCTGCTCGGTTCGCTCATCCAGGGTGTAGGGCGCGAAAAGTCGCAGCTCTTCCAGGTAGTGGCGCTCGTCGGGTGCCTCGTCGCGGGCGGGGAACAGGCGCAGCGCCTCCTCCTCGGGCAGGGAGCGCCACCAGAGGGTGAAGAAGAGGATCCGGTTGAACATCCCGGTGAGGAACTCGTGCACCCGGCCGCGCAGGTTGAGGACCTTCCGGGACTGGGTGTCGGCCGAGAACGCCAGCGAGGCGTAGGCCGACAGGACCCAGGAGCGGCCGACGATCTCCTCGTACTCCAGGACGATCTCGAGCAGGCCCGCGGGCTCCAGCTCGCCGGTGAGCTCGTCCCGGCGGCGCTCGAAACGCTCGACAGCGGCGGACAGCTCGTCGAACCGTTCGTTGAGGGTCCGTTCGCTCGCGTCGGGCAGCAGCTCGTCCAGGTGCCAGGTGGTCGGTCGATAGCGGATCGGCGTCGAGAGAGGGGTCGTCGTCATGGGCATCATCGCTTCGGTTTGTCGTGGGTCGGGCGGCGCCGCGCGCCGGCGGACGGGTCACGGGAAGGGCCGCCCGCGGGGGTCCGGTGACGCGGCAACTCGGCAGTCTATCGTGCCATACGTCCGCTTGCAGTGCCCCGGCCGTAAGAATCTCCGTGGCCCCGGTGTCCCGTTTTCGTGGGCTTCCAGTACCAGTTATTGATAGATGGCCACGTCCGACAGAGTCGCCGAACCACCCAGAAGAGCTTCCCGGTCCCGAGGAGGCTCACCGCTGCAGCCTGAGTGGCTCGGAGTCGAGGCGTGCGTCGCAAGAATTGCATGAAATCCTAGCATTCAGGAAGAAAGGAGATCTCCATGTCCCCCCTCGTTCGCCGTATGTCGATCTCGGTCCTCGTTATCGGAGTGTTGAGCATCACCCTGTTTGCCGCCCCGGCCCATGCCGTGGGAGCTAGAGTTTCTCAGTGGCAGGACACGCCCTCTTGGTCGGTCTTCTCCCTAGACTTTTGGATGGACTTTGCGAGCTCGCTGTTCAGTATCGATCGAGATGGTGGCTCGGTCGCCATGAACGACGCTCCGAATGCGCCCTCGACGATCTTCGAAGAGGTCAAAGAGGCGTTCGAGCCGGATGGCGTGGCCATCACGAGCGGTTCGCCGGACAGCACCCTGATTTCGGTCACGGGCGGCAACTGACCGTCCGTCTTCAGGGCAGGTTTGACAGCCGTTCCCGCAACCATCGGTTGCGAAGCTCGTATAAGTCCGAGAAGGGGGTTGTGCCGCAGGCGAAAAAGCCATAGAGTTACAGCAGATGATGTCTGAATCGATGTTCGTTCGACCAGAAAGACAGTGCTCCGACGGGGCATTGGTCCCAGGGGTCGCATAGATGGCGCACAGGCACCTCGATCCAAAGCTGCTCGACAAGCTCCTGCAGGGGCAGGCGTCTCCTGAAGAGATGCGCGAGCTCGCGTGGCACCTGGTGGAGACCTGTCCGGATTGCGGCCAGGTGGCGGACATCGATTGGCAGACGAGTGGAGATTTCGACACGGCCGGGGCGTCGTTGGCCAACATTGGCGCCCCGGCTGACGAGCTGTTCGAGGAAGCGGCCGGAGTCGCCGAGAGACCGGGAGAGATCTCGTTCGACCGGGTCCGAGACCGTCTCCAGAGCTCGATGGTCGAGCTCTTCCGCCAGAAGGACGCGGCATCGGCGCTGCTGCAGGACCTCCTGTCTCATCCGCCCGCGCGGCAGCGTCTTATGATCCGGAACAACCCCCGGTTCCAGACCGTGCCCCTGGCGGAGCTGTGGCTCGATGCTGTCTGGTCCCAGGGGTTCGATGATCCCGAGGGCGCCGAAGAGTCGGCGGAGTTGGTCCTCGAGCTGCTCGACGTGATCAAGCCCGATCTGATGGGCAGCGAGATCCTCGACGACCTTCGCGGGCGGGTCTGGGCCTATCGCGGGAACTTCCGCCGGATTCGAGGCGATTACCGTGAGGCCTGGGAAGCGCTCCGCACGGCAGAGCGCTTCATCGCCTCGGGAAGCGGCGATCTCCTCGAGAAGGCACGCCTCTACGGCTTGCAAGCGACCTTGTGCAGGGCTCAGTCCCGTGTCGACGAGGCCCGCGAGCTGATCCAGAAGGCGATCAGCATCTACGTGGCCACGGACGAGCGGCACCTGGCCGGGCGGACCATGGTCACCCAGGCCCTGTTGCTATACGGCGAGGGATGCGCCAAGGAGGCGATTCAGGTCCTCAAGGAGGCGCTCCGCCTGATCGAGCCGGAGCGGGATTCCTACCTGATCATGGTCGCCCATCAGAACCTGATGACCTACCTCGCCGGGCTCGGGAGGTACGAGGAAGCTCAGGCCATGTTGCCCAGGGTCCGGCGGCGAACTGGCGAGATCGGCAGCCGGTTCGATCTTCTGCGCCTCCGGTGGTTGGAGGGGAAGATCCAGCTCGGTCTCGGGCACGAATCTCGCGCCGAGGCCGCGTTCCTCGAGGTGCGCAGAGGGTTCGCCGAGCTCGAGGTCGGCTACGACGTGGCGGCGGTGAGCCTGGAGCTCGCCGCCCTCTACCTGCGCCAGGGCAGGACCGCCGAGATCAAGCAGCTCGCGGTCGAGATGGTGCCCATCTTCGAGTCGCGCGACGTCCATCAGGAGGCGATCGCCGCTCTGATGCTGTTCAAACGGGCAGTGGAGATGGAGACGCTCACCGCCCGGATCGTGCAAGAAGTCTCCGGCGTGCTCGAGCGCTCGAAAGCCCTACCGCGCTCGCGCGTCATCGAAGATCCCTCCTGAGGGCTTCGCCCTCCCCGCACGCGACAGACGACGGGAAGCCGGCCGCCATACGTGGCGCCGTGCAGGCTAGACGAAGGGCGGCACCTTGCGGTGCCGCCCTTGTCAGCGTTGGCGCCTTGTGGGGGCGAAAAGATCAGTCGCCGTTCTCGGCGCTCATGGCCAGGACGTCCTCCGGGATCGCGAACCCCAGGTCCTTCTCGCAGTAGGTCTTCCACCCGTCGCTGTCGTCTTGGAAGACGACGTTTTCGTCCTTGAAGATCCCGTCGGTGACGGTCAGATCCTCTTGCACGTAGAGGATGTCGTCGCCCTGGAGCTCGGCTCGACGCTCGACCTCCTCGTTCGGCTTCTCGGGCTCCGGCTGGCGCAGATTGTCGAGGTTCGGATTCCAACCCTTGTACTTGTTCAGGTCCGACACGCGGTACGCCTTGCAGTACCTGCCCATCTCGGCCATCGTCACGCTCTCCTCTCGGTTGTCATTGGTATGCGATGCAAGTGATATGCGATGAAGCTCGCTCGGTTACGGTGTCAACCGGCTCTTGCCGGGTTCAGTGCACGGTCGGTACGGCATTCGTCGAGGCCTCGGCCTCATCGGGTACCGAGTCGCCGGGAAACAGCAGGCTCTGGCGCAACTCGCCCTCGTCGATGACGATCTCCTGGAGCGGTCGGCGCACGGGCTCCACCGTGCCGTCCGGATGGTAGAGGAGCCCACCTCCCGACGGGATGCCCAGGCCGCGAATCGAAAGCGCCGAGCTCCGGAGCAGCCGTTGGAGATTCTGCCAGTCATCGGCCTCTTCGTGGGCTCCGATGACCGCCGGGACGAGGCGAAACGTGAGCTCCACCTCTTCGGCCTCCGGGTTCTCCTCCGACTCGGTTCCGCGGTGCGCCGGTGGAGCGTCGGTCGCCGCGGCCCAGCCGAGCTGGATCGCGCCGGCGGAGACCCCCACCAGCAGCGCTCCTTCGAAGTAACGGCGGCTGATCACATCGCGGATGCCGCTCTGCTCGAACACCCGCCATCCTCGCACGGGGTCGCCACCGGCGAGAAGAATCAGGTCCGCCTGCTCGAGGAACGCCCGGTCCTCCTCGGGAAACGTGGAGCGGATCATCCGATGATCGTCGATGCCCATGGTCTCCATGGCGGCGGAGAAGATCGAGTAGAAGGCCGGATCGTCCCCGTTCGAGGCACCCAGGTAGGCAGCGGACACTTCGCCGTCAGGCAGAAGGCGCCTGATCGAGGCCAGCCAGGGCTCTTCCCGATCGGGCACCTGCCAGAACAGGAGCTGGCTGTCCGCCAGGCAGACGATCGGCCGGATCTCTCGTTCCGGCGCTGGTTCGTGGGTCACGATCGGTGGGTTTCCTCTCGGTGGTACCCGGTGCTTGCCGTTCGTTCGCGGAATGCTCGACAAAGAGCTCCCCTCTGGAACGATGCGACATCGTTCTCTGTCTGAGTGCAGCGGAGCACCGAGACCGAGACGGCCGCAAGCCAGTCGGCGACCCGGGCCCTTGGCGCGCTCCAGGCCCCGACCGATACCCGGCGGAGGGCTCCCGGTTCTCCGAGCGGTGAACCGGGGCTGCCGAAGGCCCATCCCGCGGGCTACAATGGCGCCATTCTCACCGTCGCTCCGAGGCGAGCACCATCCACGGAGAGGGTTCCGGCGTCATCGAGCCTCGGAGCGGCCACGCGTCGACTGTCGATCGAGGAAGGGGAGATCCATGAACCAGCCCATGAGCCCGCCCCCGCCGCCCCCGCCGTCCGTCGGTCCGCCGACCGGGACTCCACCGACTTCCACCATCGTAGCTCAGGTCCAGGGGCCCGCCATCGGCCTGATCGTGGCCGCGGCCTTTGGGGCCCTTTTGGACTTGGTGAGCTTGTTGTCCAACCTGATGGGCGGTGGAATGGCCGGTCTCCAGGAGCTTTCCGGCGAGTACGAAGAGCTCGGCAGGATCGCCAGCGCCACCGGGGGGGCGGTCGGTGTGTTGACCTGTCTGATCAGCCTCGGAATCTGCGGCCTCATCATCTGGGCGGCCCTTCAGATGAAGGAGCTCCGCAACTGGACGCTGGCGATGGTCGCGAGCATCCTCGCCATGGTTCCGTGCATCGGCGCCTGCTGCCTGATCGGTATCCCGATCGGCATCTGGAGCCTCGTGGTGCTGATGAAGCCAGAGGTCAAGGCGGCCTTCACCGCGTGACCTGTGAAGCCCATGGAGTGGCCGGCCAGCCGACGGCTGGAGGGATCGCCGCTCCGGACCAGGGGAAGGGGACGCGGGAGGCGGAGGTCGCCCAGTGGCGGCTCCACCTCCTCGTCCTGGGGCTCTGCCTGGGGCTCGTGGTCGCCGCCCTGGCGCTCGCCCCGGTCGCTCCGGGGAGCGGCCATGGCGGCGACGGCCTCTCTGTCGCCGGCGTCCGGCTGCCGGAGGTCTGCAGCTTCAAGCGGGCCACCGGCCTCCCGTGCCCCGGCTGTGGCCTGACCCGCTCGTGGGTCTCGGCCGTCCACGGCGACCTGAAGGCCAGCCTGGCTCATCACCGTCTGGGCTGGCTGGTGCTGGCCTACGCCCTCGGCCAGGCGCTCCGCCACGGGGCGTGGCTGGTTTTTGTGCGTGCCAGGCCGTTGGTCGAGGCCGTCGGCCGGCCCCTTGACCGGGGGGTGGTGCTTCTGGGCGCGCTTCTGCTCGTGGCCTGGGTGCCGACCCTGATCGACACTTTGGCCGGTTGAGGCTCTGTCCCGTCCACGCTCCCGGGGTGGTCTCGGCCGCCGGGCCGCTCACGCCTCTCCGGGTGACTGGGTGCTCGAGATGCGCCGCCCCGCCCCGAGGAACGCGGTCAGGGTTCTCACAGGGTAACCCGACGTCTACACAGGGCTGGGCGGCTCTTGCAAGCTCGACCAGCGAAGGGCGTGCCAGGCGGCGGTACCTCCCCCCATCGGAGCACGGGGTCGGCCCTCGACTGGGGCCCGGAGAGGCCGGTGGAAAGGGTGGTTGCCGGGGAATCTGCCGAGCCCCGGGAACGCGCTCCGCCCTGGCCCGGTCAGGGTTGCCCGGGGCTCCTCGGGGTTCTCGGATACGAGAAGGCCGGGCTCGTTCCGCGGCTCGATGTGAACCCTGGTCGCAGCGTGAGTTTCTCGGAGAAAGGGGGCTCTTGCCCGCACGGCGGCGTCCCTTCTTGGGTCTGAAGGTAGTCGTCCCGATTTTGAGAAGGTTCTGTTTGGAGATCGAGGGTCGCCGGGGGACAATGGCGGAGGAGTCAGCCGACAGGACCGACGATGAGCTACGCGACCGCGATCCCCATCGGCCGGGGGGCGATGGGAGAGGTGGCCAAGGCCTGGGATCCCACGCTCGGCCGATGGGTGGCACTCAAGTTTCTCCGGCATCCAGACCCGGAGCTCGAAGCCCGCATGGTGCGTGAAGCGCGTGCCCAGGCCCGGGTCGAGCATCCGAACGTCTGCCGCGTCTACGAGGTGGGTGAGCGGGACGGCAGGCCGTTCATCGCCATGCAGTACATCGAGGGGGAGTCCCTCGACCGGGCCGCGGCGTCGCTGCCGCTGGAAGCCAAGGTCTCCCTGGTCAAGAAGGTCGCCGAGGCGGTCCACGCGGCCCATGCGGTCGGGCTCGTCCACCGGGACCTCAAGCCGGGCAACATTCTGGTCGAGGAGGACGCGGAAGGGGTCTTCCAGCCGTACGTGGTCGATTTCGGGATCGCCCGCGAGCACTCCCTCCCCGATCTGACGATGACCGGGCAAGTGCTGGGAACCCCCGGGTACCTCTCGCCGGAGCAGGCCCGGGGCGAGGTCGGTGGCCTCGACCGGCGCTCGGACATCTTCAGCCTGGGCGTGGTGCTCTACGAGCTCCTCTCCGGCGAGCGGCCCCACGAGGGGGGCTCGAGCGTCGAGGTCCTGGTCAATTTGCTCGGCAAGGAGCCCCGGCCGCTGCGGCAGGTCCTGCCGCAGGTTCCCAGGGATCTCGAATCCGTGGTCATGCGCTGTCTCGAGGTCGAGCCCGACCGGCGCTACCCTTCGGCCCGCGCCCTGGCCGAGGACCTCGGCCGGTTCCTGGAGGGTGAGGCGGTGCTGGCACGGCCGACGAGCCTCGTCGGGCGGTTGTGGAAGCAGGCGCGGCGCAACCGGCTGGTGGCGGGGCTGCTCGCGGCCGGTGCTCTGACGGTGATCGTCCTCGGTGCCGCCCTGGTCGCCGGCTGGGTCAAGTACACCCTGGATCTGGAGCGGGAGAGGAGCGCCGCGCTCGAGGCTCAGCGGGCGGCCGAGGCCAAGGAGCTGGAGGCCCGCGAGATCTCCGAGTTCCTGGTCGGGCTGTTCGAGGTGGCGGACCCGGCCGAGACGAGCGGCGAGACGGTCACCGCGCGGCAGATCCTCGACCGCGGCGTGGCGAACCTGGAGGTCGAGCTGGCGGACCAGCCGCTCACCCGGGCCGCGATGATGACCGTCGTGGGCGAAGTCTACGGCGAGCTGGGGCTGTTCGACGACGCTGAGCGCATCCTGCGGGAGGCGCTCGAGATTCGCCGGAGCGAGCTGGGGCTCGACGACCCCGACGTCGCGGACACGCTCGTCACCCTGGGAAGCACGCTGCGCGCCGCGCGCTCCTTCACGGCCGCTGCCGAGGTGCTGCGCCGGGCCCTGCGCATCCGCCTCGGGCACTTGGGGCCGGATCACGTGGACGTCGCCCGGGTCAAGGCCGCCCTCGCCAGTTGTCACCGAGAGGAGGGCGACCTCGCCCAGGCCGAGAGCCTGAACCGCGAGGCCCTGGAGGTGCTGACCCGGGAGCTCGGACCGGGCGACCGGACGGTGCTCAACTCCCTGGCCGTCCAGGCGTCGATCCTCCAGTCCCGTGGGGACCTGGAGGGCGCCGCGGACCTCTATACCGAGCTCCTGGCGCGGCAGGAGCGCACCCTCGGCCCGGACGCCCCGCTCGTCGCCGTGACCCAGAACAACCTCGCCTACGTGCTCCAGCTCGAGGGCGATCTGGCGGGCGCCGAGACGCACTACCGCCAGGCCCTCGATCTCGTCCAGCGCCTCCACGGCGAGGCGCATCCCAACACGCTGATGGTGCTCTCCAACCTGGCCGGAGTCATGAGTCTCCAGGGAGATGACGAGGAGGTGGAACGGCTCCTTCGCCTCAAGGTCGAGCTCGAGCGCTCGAGCCTGCCACCGGGGCACTGGCGGCTGGGGAGCAGCCTGGTCTCCAGCCTCGGCCGTGCCCTGACGCAACGTGGCAAGTACGCGGAGGCCGAGCCGGTGCTCCGCGAGGGGGTGGCGATCCTGGAATCCGCCCTGGGGACCGGCCACTCCTGGGTGGCGACCGGCCGCGGCATGCTCGCCGCCTGTCTGTTCGGCCTGGGGCGAGACACCGAGGGCGCCTCCCTCGTGCGGTCCAGCCTCGATGGTCTCGAGCGCGAGGAGCGGTTCACCAAGTCGAACTGGTACGCCGTGGGCCAGATCATCGAGTCCCTGGAGTCGGTGGGACGCGCCGACGTGGCGGACCACTACCGGGCGCTCCTCACCGACGAGCGCAAGCCTCAGGGGGTCTGATGCCGTACCGACTGGTGCTCCAGCTCGACGATCGTGTCCTGCGGCTGCCGCTCAGCGAAGGGGATCTCTGCCTCGGCTCGGCCGAGGAGTGCGACGTTCGCGTGCCCCACTACACCGTCTCGCGGCGCCATGCCTTGCTTCACGTCGCGCCCGACCGGGTGGGCTTGACGGATCTCCAGTCGAGCAACGGCACGACGGTCGACGGAGCGCGGGTCGAGGGACGGGCCGAGCTGGAGACCGGGCGGCCCCTCTCGTTCGGCAGCGTCGAGGGCGTGC
>Ga0210123_1000849_pt1 | contig 17192 bp, 14 predicted proteins | sample Muzzi_PWB_D2_FD_185535 | JGI IMG/M metagenome (GOLD analysis project Ga0210123, IMG submission 185535) | Wetland microbial communities from San Francisco Bay, California, USA, that impact long-term carbon sequestration - Muzzi_PWB_D2 (SPAdes) | ecosystem: Environmental > Aquatic > Marine >... | reverse complement strand
GACCTGCAGACCAGGCGATAAACCTGTCCGATTCCATCATCCGACTCGCACCCAGCGTTGCCAGCAGGTCATCGTAAAACTTCGCGGCTTCGTCGAGTTTGTTTGTACCGAGTGTCACATAGCCAATCATTTCGTTCTCCTTTTTGTTAGTTCTGTTGTCTTGATACGAGCGCCAGTAAATTTTCATCGGGGTCGCGGAAAAATGCCATCCATTCTTCCTCGCCAGGGTCCCCGAACTGGCCCGCATCATCTTTGAATACGAGCTCGGGGTCACGCTCAAAATCAATACCACTGTCTTTGAGTGAATTTGTTGCGCCGTCGATATCGGCAACTTTGAAATAGAGCACGGAACTTGCTGCTGCGGAATCGGCGCTCTGCTGAATTGACAACCGCACACCCCCGATATCGAAGAATGCCAGTCCGGGTGGATCGAAGCGGGCTATCAGCGGCAGCCGGAGCAAGTCGCGATAGAACTCGGTTGCCTGGTCGAGATCCGTTGTCGTCAACGCAACCTGGTGCAGCCCTTGAAGCATTCCCGGCCTGCTCATGACCGACTGGCGGCCGCGTTACCGAAGCGCTCGGCCGCGCGTGCCCGGGCCTTGGCGACTTCGAGTTCGCGGTTCTTCACCGGTGCATCAGTCACCAGGGAATCGACAAGACGCCTCGCAATCGCCGCCACGTCTGCAACTGCGCTTTCAAATACGTCCTCGTTTGCTTTGGAGGGTTTCGCGAATCCGCTGAGTTTGCGCACAAATTGTAACGACGACGCACGTATCTCATCGTCGGTGGCAGGTGGATCAAAGTTGAACAGCGTTTTGATGTTACGACACATGGTGTCTACCTCCTGAAGCATCCAGGTCCGTTGGTCGAGCGGCGGTGGTTACTATCGCCCATCGATGCAACTTTTCTGCAAAACTCATCGCTGCATAAGCCGGGCTGGTCGATGGCATCGTGACAAAACTGACCGCGCCGAACGACTTCTGGACTTTAGCCGGCACGAGTCGCCGAAACAATCGCGCCGCGGCCTGGCCATTGAAACACACCATCTCCAATTCCGGGTGCCGGGCGTACAGGCCGGCAAAATCGTTGGGCCTGGCGGTATTCTCATCAATTGCCGCATCCATGCTGCCGGGGCGAGTGCCCGACGCCAGAACGTCCCAAACCGCGATTCCATGTGCCGGCAAGCGTCGTGTGCGCTCTTCATATGCAAGTTGCGGACCGGCATCAAACAGTTCGCCCATGACGCGCCAGAACGCGTTCTGCGGGTGGCCGTAATACTGTTGCTTTTTCAGTGACTGCTGGCTCGGCATGGTGCCCAGAATCAGGACATTCATGACGGGCCCGAGTATCGGCGAAAAGCCGCTAGTGACGCTCACGGCCAGCCCGCTAGATGCCGCCGGTGACGTCGAGCGATACGCCGACGGCGTACGCTGCTTTGTCTGACAACAGCCACAGGATGACCCTGGCAACGTCCTCTGGCTCACCACCGCGCTTCAGTGGAATGCCGCTCGCCAGCCGGGCGACCCGGCCCGGCTCCCCGCCAGCCGCATGCAATTCCGTATTGATAAAGCCCGGCCGCACCAGGTTGACGCGGATGCCCTCCGCTGCCAACTCCCGCGCCAGCCCCGAGGTCATTGAGTCGAGAGCACCCTTCGAGGTGGCATAGTCGATGTACTCATAGGGCGAACCTGTTCTGGCTGCCACCGATGAAACGTTGACGATCGCGCCGCCGGCCCCGCCGTTCGATCGTGACATCCTGCGAACCGCTTCCTGGGCACAAACGAATGCACCAATGACGTTCGTTTCAAGTATGCGTCGCAAACGGTCCACGCTGATGCCGGAAAACCGACTCTGCTCTTCCAGGATTCCGGCATTGTTGACCAGCGCGTTGACTGATCCGAGTTCGCGGGCTGCCCTGTCGAACATTGCCGCGACCTCGACCTCGTCGGCGACGTCGGCCTGCACTGCAATGGCACGGCCGCCGCCGGCAGAGATCTTTTCTACGACACCGTCAGCCGCTTTGCGATTGATCCGATAGTTGACGCAGACGGCATATCCCTTATCCGCGGCCAGCAGTGCGGTAGCCGCGCCGATGCCGCGGCTCGCGCCGGTAATGATGATTGACGGCCGTTCTCGTGCCATCGTCTCAGCGTCGACCCGGCACCGACTGTGGCTCGCTCGCTGCCAGGTATGCAGGCAGGGCGCATGACAGCCCGATCGTCAGGTTCAAAAAAATAAACAGCAAGGGTTTCGGCCCTTTGCCCAGGCTGCGCCTGTGGAACATTGCGATCCAGAACACCACCGATGAGATCAGGAGATCGGCAGTAAACCCGCCTGCTGCCGGGTTCGCGAAAATTGCAGACAAGAATCCGGACAAGCCGAAACCGGCTGCCGAAAAATGCTGGATGAAATAGATATACGGGATGATCGCTCCGGCGAATGCCAACCCAAGATGCTGTTTTCTCTTTGACACACTAGCTCTCCCGGCGTGCATACTTTGCCGCGCCCAGAAAGTGCAGCGACACGTAGGGTTCATTTCCGACCACCCAACTGTCATGCGGCTCGGGCGGAACGTAGAAGAGATCACCCGGTTTCATCTCCGTAACGCGCCCGTCGGAAAATGCTGCGGTCGCGACGCCGGACACGACCATGCCAACGTGTTCCACGCTGCAGAATTGCTCCCCGACATTCGGCCCGACATCAACCGACCACTTCCAGCCGGGCTGATACGTCGCCCGCCCGATTGTCATGCCGCCCAGTGTCACAGTTTCGAATTTTCCTTTGTCGAAGTGAGTAGCTTCGTCGGGTTCATCGAACCGTTTCAATACAACGTCGATTTCGTCACTTGTCAATTGAATCCTCCTCGCCCATCCGTCGGTCTGTCACGCGAGTCACCGAATATACCGCAGATACGCATACCTCACCGTTATCCCGATTTTTGCAGCTTGTCGCAATCGCAGCTTTGACCGAGCCTTGTGCAAACCCATGCGGATGGGCAAGGAGGCAAATCCATGCGTTTTCTACTCACTATTGCTCTGTCACTGTTACTGGCCAACGGGGGCGTCGCTCACGAGGTCGACGAAAAAGTTCAATGCGCGAAGATTAACGAAAAAATTCGCCATATCCAGTCGCGAATGCGATCCGGCTACACCCGCGCGCAGGGAGAACGTATGGAGACGCAACTGAGAAAGCTCAGGCAACAACGCAAATCAAAATGCAGGTAGCAAGGCGGAAATTGCCAATGACCGGTTCGCGTACTAGCATGATTCAACAACAGGGATTGTCCTTTGGGGGAACATGTCATGAAAGCGTCATTTTGTGTCGCTCTGTCTCTGCTCGCATACTCCGGTCTCGCAGTAGCAGACGAGGACGTCGGCCGGCTCGTCGGTGCGATGCTCGGTGATACGCCGATCATCAGTGACCTTGAATCATTGACAGACGAGGTCGGTGGACGGGTAACGGGATCTGCGGCAAACGGGGCCGCGATCGAATGGGCCTTGCATACATTCGAAAAGGCCGCTGTACCGGCATCCCGGGAGCCTTTCGAGATGCCTGTGCAGTGGCAGGAACTTTCGGTGTCGGCGAAAGTATCCGGCGATGTCGAATTCGTTCCAGGGGTCGTTGCAAGACCATTTTCGCCTGCTGCAGACAATCTGACTGCGCCACTCGTCGATGCCGGCATGGGAACTGCGGACGACCTGGCGCGCCTCGGCGAGGCTGTGAAAGGAGCGTGGCTTCTTGTGGAAACTGCGTTACTCGACGACACGACCGGCCTGAACGGGCTGTTCGGCGAGTATGAGACCGCGGCGGCAACGGAAGAACTGGTTCGCAAGAGTGGCGCCGCAGGGATCGTGTTCATGTCCTCACGGCCGAAAAACCTGCTTTATCGCCTGGTGTCGTCACAGAACCCGCAGCCGCGAATACTGATGGAAAGAGAGGATGCCAAGCGGGTGCAACGCCTGTTGCGTGCGGGAAAATTGCTGTCGTTGACGGCAACGATCGAGGTTGACGCTGGATACGCCTACCAGTCGGCCAATGTCATCGGAGAAATTCGTGGCAGCACAAGGCCCGATGAGATCGTTTTGATCGGCGCGCATCTCGATTCGCACGACCTCGGCACGGGCGCGCTGGACAACGGATCCAACGCCACAATGGTCATCGACATCGCCCGCCAGATCACGCGGCTTGGACTGAAACCGGCCCGGACGATCCGGTTTGCGTTGTGGAATGGCGAGGAACAGGGCCTTATTGGTTCGTGGCGCTATACACAGCAGCACAACGACGAACTCGACAAGCACGTCATGGCATCGTCATTCGATATCGGCACCGGTCGATTGCTCGGCTTCTATACCGGAGGCATGGACGGGCTCGCCGGGATGACCGATGTCCACTTGCGGCCGGTCGCCGGCCTCGGTCCATTCGAGCATCTGAATGTGCCGGTCGTCGGTACTGACAATTTCGATTTCATGATGGAAGGTGTGCCCAATCTCGTCGGGCACCAGGCCGACGCCAACTACGCGTCAAATTATCATGCCGCGTCAGATACCTTTGACAAAGTCGACCAGCAGCAGCTGAAACTGAATTCTGCCATCGCCGCCGCGGTCGTATGGGGATTTGCAAATTCGGCCGATCGGTTACCGCGGCAGAGCCGGGCACAGATCGAGCAGCTGATCAGCACAACCGATCTTGAAACGCAGATGCGAAATTTTGGCGTGTGGAATGACTGGTCGAGCGGACGGCGCGGGCGGCAACGTTAAAAACGCCGCTCCCGAACTCCTGTCCTCCGCGGCATAAGTACATCCCTGTACAAAAACGGCGGCCCGGAGGCCGCCGCTATCTTTCAACTACAAGCAATCACTCAGAACATCAGTTTGACGTTGACTGAGTACATCCGGCCAACGGTATCGAACAAGCTCGGGAACGTGTTGCCCGAGTTGAACGATGTCGACCCGGTCTCGTTGCCGAGGATCGGTGGATCTTCATCCATCAGATTGGTGACGAGCAGTGAAACACGCGCCCAATCCTGGAAAGAATATGCCAGCGACAGGTCGGTGTAGTTGTGCGCACTGACCGAGCGGAATGCCGGGAACAACGATGCCGCTTCATTGGACTGAGCGTCCATGGCGCCAATGTGTCGCCATAACAACGACGCGCTGTACTCGTCGAGATTCCAGTTGACGCGGAACGTTGACCTGAACTCGGGCACCGGATCGCAAGACGTGCCGTAGACACCATTACAGTCCACAACCGGTGAAGCCGCCGTCGTCTGGAACTCGTTGGTCAGGTACTTGTGCGCGGTGAGCGAGAAGCCCAGGTCTCCGTACCGACCGATATCCGTGCTCGTATTCACGATGAGATCAATGCCTTCAGCATGGAAGGACGTGAAATTCGTGTAGTAAGCCGGCACACCGGTTCCAGTTTCTGTAAATGCGCCGCCGATTCTGACGATGCCGGCACACGCCACCGGATCCTGCAGGACGTAGCAAAGGTCCAGCGCTTCCTGTCCCGTCGGCGTATCGATGTAGTCCTCGATATCGATGTCATAGTAATCGAGCGACATCGTCGTCGGGAATCGATCCATGAAGCTCGGTTCCCAGACAAAACCCATCGTAGTCGTAGTCGCCGTCTCCGGCTTTGGCAGGTTGGCCGGGTTCGTACCGGTAAAGACGTTGATCTGACCCGAGATGATGTCCTGGGTCGTGCCAACCTGGCTGGGTAGCTGACCGGTGGATACACAAAGGTTGAACAGGTCGCTGCCCGGCGCCGGCGGGTTCGGGTTGCCGACCGAGCAAGGATCCAGGGTTGCATTGTCCAATCCTGTCGTGATCGGCCGGAACAACTCGCCAATGTTCGCGACGCGAACGGCTTGTTGTTGCATGAAGCGGAAGCGGAATCCGTCAACAACCTCCCAGCTCAGCCCGGCTTTCCATGAATCGGTGTTGCCCTGCGGGTTGAAGTCGGAATTACGATAGCCGAGTTCGAGGCTGACGTTTTCCATGCCGGTTTTGCCCTGGACAAGCGGCAGTACGGCTTCGACGAAATATTCGTCCGAATCGTACGAACCGTTGACCGGGAGACGATTGCCGCCGGCGCCGCCCTGGCAGCTTGCCGGTGCGAGCTTCAGGCATTCGTCAGGCGAGGAACTCGCCGTCGTTTCACCGTATTCGACACCGAATGCGACCGAGAGACCGTCGTAAGCAGAAGGCAACTTCAGTTGATCAATCGTGCCATCGATAGAGGCATGCCAGATCGTCTGTGTGGCTTTGCGCAGGTCACTGGCAATCGCGATGAAAAACCCGTCGAGGCGCTGTTGCTCGGTGATCGATCCTACCGGCCCGAATACATTGATCGGCGTGCAGGGTGCAGGTGTGACAACGCCATTCAAGTCGATGCACTGAGTCGCGTCCACCGTGTTGATGCCCAGCGCAAGGTTGGTCAGGTTGGTAAAGCCATCCCGCGTTTCCACGAAGTCGGATACGGCGTACTGGTAGGATACGTCGAAGTCCCAGCCCTCCATTGCACCGGGAAGGTTTCCACGCGCTCCCAGCAGGTACTGCGCATAGTTAGTCTTGAATATGCCGGTACGCGGGCCGAGTTCGATCGTACGGCGTCGGGCGGTCGACGTGAAGGCGTCGTTATTGTCGAACACGCCATCATTGTTGAAGTCCTGAATACCGACCGAATTGAAGCCCGTAGGGTCTGCCGCCAACGCAGCCTGGGTAGCGGCCAGCGCGTCCAGGTCATCCTGCGTCGGATTCGGAATCGCCTGGATCCGGGCAATCTCATCGTTCTGGGCGGTCACGAATGCGACTGCACCTGCATTCAGGTCATTGACGATCGTTGTGCGGGCCGCGTCCGTAAAGAACGGGTTCATCACGGGAATCGTAAAGGCGGATCCAAATGTTCCCGAAGGAGCAATCTGGAAAGCCGATTCGTTCTGCGAGTATGTAGCCCGGGCGTATGCCTCGACGTTGTCGTTCACATCATACGAGGCAATCGTTGTCGCCTGCCAGCGCTCTTGCGGCGTCTGGTAATAGTTGAACGGGTTGAAGTTGAAGCGTGCACAGCGTGGTGAGGCAAGGCTCATGTCGTCGCGGAACTGGTACGAGTTACCACTGCGAAGATCCAGCGTACCCGGGATGGCCGTCGTCGATCCAACGCCCGTCGTGAAGGCAGTTGCGAAAGAACCTTCGCCGCCGGAACAGCTGGGATCCGGTTCTGCCGGTGCGGAGCCCAATCCGGATCCGGTTGCCGACGAGACGCCGTACAGTCCGAATTCGCGTTCGGCAAGCAGGATGCTGCCGCGACTGGTCTTGCTGGCGCCGAGCGTGATGTTGCCACGATCGTCTTCAAAGTTGACGCCGAACAGGCCGGCTATGTATTCGGTGTGTCCACCGCCGCCTGCGACCGCTTTACCCGAGTTCGTGTCCGAGTAGCCGAGGTCGAGTTCAACGCCTTCAAAGTTATCTCTCAAAACGAAGTTGACGGCGCCCGACATGGCGTCTGATCCATACACGGCTGACGCTCCGCCGGTTACAACATCGACACGCTCCAGCATGTTGATGGGAATGACGTCGGTCGTAACCTGGCCGTTGATGTCGTATGGCGCAAGCCGTTTGCCATCGATCAACAGCAATGAACGCTCTGGTCCAAGCCCGCGCAGATCCAGGGTCGCCTGGCCTGCTGTGCCATTGTTTACATTCTCACCATCGCCAGGGATCGTGATTGGCAAGTCACGAAAAATACGTTCGACGTTCGGCGTTTGCTTTGCCTCGATCTCTTCGATTCCGATCGTAGTTATCGGGCTGGCCGCGATGACGTTCTGATTATGAATGCGAGTGCCGGTGATGATGATCTCATCAATCGCCTCGTCATCGTTTTCGTTTGCGTTCTGTGCCAACGCGGGCATACATATTGTTGTCAGTGCCCCCACCAGCACCATCGACCGTAAAAGGTCGTTTGTGATTGGGTACTTATTCATCACTGTAACTCCCAAAACTAATTACTGAGACATGACTCCGGTTGCGAACTCGCGGTGGCTCTTAGACAGGAGTCGCTGTTACCGCATAGACGTGGCGTTGTTGCAATTTGCCAACGTCTGTAGTGGGAGGAATATAAACACCTGCGGGAACTGCATAGAATATGTGGTCTTTGTACGACAGATAATACGAGGGCAGTTTTGACCCGTTTCGGGGTCGACACGACGCGTAAGGTATTGATTTCACAGCGTCGCCTAAATCGATTAGAACGCGGCGGAATATCGGCGCCTGATTAGGCTGTTTTGCTATATATGGGTTTCGGAGTGCATTTCGACTATCGCTCGCGCACCTGCATTGCGGCATATGCCGAGGTGACATTATCGGCAGCGTGATGAGCGTTTCCCGGGCGGGTGCACGCGCGCAGGAAAAGCGCCTCGCAGGGAATCGTTCCGCGGTGAAACACCTGAAGCTTCGAGCCGAAATTACTCAAGCGACAGGATCCTTTCCATCAGTTCGGGATCATCCGGTAGCAGCCCGGATGCGGGCAGTCGCTGTACGAGATCTCGCCATCGAGGCCACATGGCGAATGCCTTCCTGAACAGCGGCAGCGATTCGTCGACGTCCCCCGCTGCGGCCAGCGTCGCCGCGTGCCAGAAAATCATCTCGTGACTGTCGGGCACCAGTGCTTCCGCACTGCTGTATGCGATAACCGCATTCTCCGTGTCGCCGTTCGTCATGTACTCATCGCCCTGGTTCATGAGGCGATAGGCCCGCGCCATCGTCAACAGGCGACGCAATTCGAGCAACGGCGTCGCATGGTCCTCGATGCGCAGATCGAATTCCCGCCCACTCCAGGCGGGCTTCGAAATATCACCATCGACAACGAGTAGCGCAGCAGACTGTTTTCCCCGCACATCGCCACCTTCTCCCTGTGCTGCCTCGAGGGCCACCATCATACGCTCGGCCAGATCTCCTTCTGCCTTTGCGAACGCGCTCGCCATCGCCGAACAAACGGTCGGTTTCCACATCATGTTGGCTTGCACCGAGAAATTATCTCCCGCGATAGCGCAATGTTCGCTGATGGCGTTGCTGCCGGTGTGATTGGCAACATTACCGTCTGCGTCGACCATGCCGACCTGGCGAACGTCTTCATGCTCATCCGCCGCAAGTAATGCCGTGAGTGCCTGAGCCGCAGTTTTCCCCGTGCGCATCAACTGCAGCCCCAATGGCCCGTAGCTTGGCTCCACAAATGACTGGGTCGCAACGGCACCCACACCGGGTTCCGCCCAGATCACGGTCGAGCCGACGGAGAACCAGTGTGACTGGACCGCCGCACCGAGTTCACCGGTTTCCGGATCGCGAGCCACGATCGAAAAGGTGTTGACCGGCCTCAGGGGCTTTTGCAGGGGCGACGCGCTCGCCGTTGCCACAAACCCCGGCATCATCGCGAAGATTGCAACGAATATTTTTTTCATTTTCGCCCCCGTATAATTTCGTGGAATATAGTGAACGTCATGGCAGACCGGCAGTCTAAAAAATTCGGGAAAACTCCGCTGCCACATCCCAAACGCTGATGGCCATGCAAAAGACCATGAAGAGATATTGCCTCCCGGCCGTTTTTTTTCTACTGGCCGCGAATGTGTCTTCTGCGCCGGATTCGGTCCGCCCCGCCCCAGGGGCCCTGCGTTTTGTCGACTCGGACAGTGTGAACCGGCCCGATATCATACGACCACCCTCGATGCCTGTCGAACAGGAAGACAACTACCGCGAGCAGTACGATCGCTTGCTCGAGTCTCTTGCGAACGGCGAATATTCCGAGGCGGAGATCGCCGCGAAGGTCATGGTCACGCTTTCATTGCCGCATGGCGATAGTGAAGGCTCTGGCCTGCCACAGGCACTGATCAATCTCGCCGCGACTCAGCAGCTGTCGCAGGATTTCAGCACGGCAATACTGAACTACCAGGCGTCCATCAAGCATATTGAGAATCGGGGCGATTTACTCAGCCCGGATCTCGTCGCACCCCTGCGTGGCCTGGCCTCGGCGCAAACGGCGAATGACAATCCGGCAGCCGGCCTGCGCACGCTGGATCGGGCACTACATATCAGCAACGTCAACAAGGGACCACATAGCCTCGACCAGCTTCCCATTCTCGATTCGATGCTCAAGACCCACCTGCAGCACCACGATGTGGATGACACGAAGAAGCTGCTGGGGCGAATCGATACGCTCGCGAGACATGCGTATCCGCCGGGATCCGAAGAACTGTTGCCAGCGCTCTTTTACAAGGCACGGATCGAAGGGCAACTCGGTATGCAGCTCGACGAGCGCCAAACGTATCGCGAGATCATCCGTATAAGTGCACGCCAACGAGGGGACGATCACATCTCGCTGATCGAGCCATACCTGAAAATTGCCAATACTTATGTCCGGGACGCCGAAGGAAACAACTACCGTTCGCTGCCGACGGCACCAACCGCCGAATGGTATTTCAAGAAGGCAATCGCGATCACCGAGTCCAGCGAGGAGGCTGATATTCTGACAAAAGAGAATTGCCTCCTGTCACTCGCGGACTACTACACGGTCATTGGGGCAGAGGGAAAGGCCGATACGCTGTATCGAGAGGCATGGGATTTGCTGTCGTCGGACCAGAGGTACGGCGAACAGCGCGATGCCGACCTGGGTGGCCTCAAACCGCTGATCCAGGTTCAGCCGAACAGATATGCAGATTTCGAATACAAATCGGGCATTTACGAAAGCAAGCCCGAGGACCTCCTGCAGGGCACGGTCACGATCGCCTATACTGTGCGGCGCGACGGCACAACCAAACGCATCGAGATCGTCGAGGCCGAGCCCCCCGGCTTCGAGAAAATGGAACTGCGGGTTCGCAACGCGGCCAAGGATTTCCGCTTCCGGCCACGTTATGTCAACGGCAAAGCAGTCGAAGTCAGAGACCAGCGTTATCGGCACGAATACTTTTACCAAACGTCGGATCTGCACGGATCGGGCAACGAATCTCGTGGCCGGTCGATCCCGGACACCGCAAGAATCAACTAAAAACAGCTGAAACTAAATCTTCCGAAACTGCTGTTGTCATTCTACAACAAATGATCTTGATTGTAAGTTACTGTTTTTATTGATTTAATTGTCGAAGATCATTGAAAATCGCCGCCGGGCGAATCAATATAACCACAAGCAATTGCTATTTCCCTAATAACTCGCGATTATTCGTGCCTATGCCGCCGGGCGATGCATAACGATAATTGCTTAGACGTACTGGTTATCAGATCTGCATCGGCCGGGTATCGGGATAATAAAACGAAATATTCGGGGACAAGCACCCGCGATGGCGGGCGTCTTCGTAACTTTGGGAGATTCACAATGATCGACGAAAAACGCGGTTCGCGTTTGTTCGGCGGGGGCACACTGCTGCTGGCCAGCACGATGTTCCTGGCACCGGCTTACGCGCAAAATGCGGATTCGGATGAAGATACTGTTGAGGAAATCACCGTGACCGGATCCCGTATCCGGCGCGACGAATTCTCGAGTCCTTCACCAATCCAGGTCCTGGACGTTGATTCCGGGCGACAACTCGGCATATCCAGTATTTCAGAAATGCTGCAACGTGCGACGGTCGCCAACGGCCAGCAGATCGACCAGTCTCTGAATACCAATGCCGGTAATTCAAATGCAACTGAAGCCCCTGCAACCGGTGGTGTAGGTTCATCAAACATCGACCTTCGTAGCCTTGGACCCGAGCGAACACTGGTCATGGTCAACGGCCGGCGCCTGGGTTCTGTTGGTGTCCGCGGTGCCCCGGCACAGCCTGATATCAACATGATTCCGTTTTCAATGGTCGAACGCGTTGAAGTTCTGACCGAAGGCGTATCCGCCGTGTACGGCGCCGACGCCGTAGCTGGCGTGGTAAACGTCATCATGCGTGAAGACTTTGAAGGTTTTGAAGTGTCCGCAACCACTGAAATTCCCAAGGATGACGGTGGTGGAATCGGCAAACTGTCGCTGATCACCGGCGCCCAGAGTGACCGCGCCAGCATCATCTTCGGTGCGGAGGTCGCAACGCGCGACCGTGTAAAGGTTGGCGATCGTGATTTCAGCCAGTGCTATCGTGAGATTGAACAGACGGAAACCGGCGATATTCTCTCAACATGCTACCAGACGTTCTTCGATAACGTGATCCTGGCGCCCGGCCTTGTCGACGGAGTAACCGGCGTCGCATCTCCGGAATCCTGGTTCTTCTATACGCCCGGCCAGACCAACATCGGCCGCCCGGGTTACAGCGACTGGAATGCGCTGCCGGATCCGCAGGCAATGAATCCTGTCAACGGCAATACGGGAACGTTCCGCAATTTCGGATACTTCGACTTTTACAATGACCAGGACGAAAGGCGTGCTGCGGACCTCGTTGGTGAGCTGGAGCGCTTCTCACTGGTTACCCAGGGCAAGGTCAACCTGGACTGGTGGTCGAACGAAGAATTCTTCTTCGAGGCGTATTATCTGAACAACCAGACGTTCAGCCATGCCTCTACCGAGCAGATCTTCCCCGACATCCTGGGAAGCATTCCGCAGGAAGATGCGAACGGCAACATCATTGTTGACGGCACAGGTGCGCCAATCCTGGTACCGAACCCGTTGAACCCGCTCGGCGTCGACGCCCTGCCGATCCTGACACTCGAGAGCCTGCCACAGACTCGCGACGTTGAACGGCAACAGGCGCGTATCGTTGCAGGACTGCGCGGTGACTTCGGCGATTCGTCATGGTCCTACGAAGGATATTATTCCTACGATCGTGGCACCGGTTTCCAGGCACAGCCGATTCTCTTCGAGAACAACCTGATCCTGGCCACGCAGACAATTCGTCTGAATGCGGCTGGCGACGTGATCTGCGGTGTGCCGAACCCGACCGCGGGATACGGCGGCTTCGATACGCCCAACGCTTGTGTCCCGTTTGACGTATTCGGCGTCAACAGCAACGGCGCAACGTGGGACGGCGGTGTGACCGGCGAAGGTGTCATGACGGACGCTGAACTGGCATACCTGATTGGCAATCGTACCAACCGTACCGTTGTCGAGCAGAGCATGGTCAGTGGTTTTGCGACCGGTGACCTCTTCGAGATCGCCGACAGGATGGTCGCTGGCGCCGTCGGTGCCGAATTCCGCACTGACAAGATCCATTCACAGAACGACATCACTGGTACTGCGGGCTTCAACGCAGCAGAGAATCCGTTGCAGGAAGGCCAGACAATCGGTGAGCGCGATGTCGCGGAAGCGTTCGCGGAGATCAATGTTCCGCTTCTTGACAACCTGAACTTCGATGCGGCCATCCGCTTTACGGACGAATCGAACTTCGGCCAGGAAACAACGTGGCGCGCACGGTTTGCCTATGTGCCAACCGACTACCTCACATTGAGCGCGTCGGCAGGTACGTCATTCCGCGCACCCAACCTTCGTGAGCAATTCCTTGCTGACCAGGGCGGAGGTATCGGAGGTGGTTCTGATCCATGTCTGAATGTCCTGATTCAGGGCATTGATCCGGATTCGGCGGAAGGCATGCTGTTGATCGATCGCTGTATCGAGAGCGGCGTGGTGTTTACCGACGAAGATGGAAATGGCAATCCGGATACGACAGTGCTTGGAACGCAGGGTGTAACGACCATTCCGATCTCGACAGGCGGCAAGGCGTCGCTGCAGGCGGAAACGTCCGATTCCTACACGGCGACGATCCAGTTCACACAGCCGTGGACGGACAGGTTCGATCTCGACGTCGCATTGAGCTACTGGTCTATCGACATCGAAAACACAGTTGAGGAGCCTGATGCAGGCTTTATCATCAACCAGTGTTTCACGAACGATCAGTTGCCGGGCTTCGCAACGAATCCATTCTGTGATTTGCTGAGTCGGCCAAACACGGGTAATGCTGCTGGAAATATCATCAATTTCGTTGACGTTTCCTTCATCAACATCGGTAGAGACACCGCGAAAGGTATCGACCTGAACACTCGTTTGCTGTTCACGCTGGACTCGTTGAACACGGATGTATCGTGGGCGACGGCAACCACGAATCAGCTCGAGCGCAAGATTCAGCCGTTCGGACCTGAGACACTGTTCGACAACGTCGGCACGATCGGTACGCCGGAGTTCAAGTTTACGAGCACGCTGTCCCTGATTCGTGGTGACTTCGAAGTGCTGATGCAAAACCGCTTCATCGGTAAAGGTCAGCAGCTCAATTCGGATCCGTATGTTGTGAACTCGCGTACTATCTATGCGGCAAGTCTCGCGGGCATCGCGAGCCGTGACGTCGACTCCGTTGATTCGACCTGGTACACGGATCTGTCAGCGACATACCTGCAGGACACCTGGTCGGTAACGCTGGGTATCAACAACCTGTTTGAAGAGGATCCACCGCTGATTAACGTTGGCGAAGGTCCGAACCGTAACAATGCAGTGTCGTCGACCGGCTACGACTTCTTTGGTCGTACCATCTTCGCTTCCGCATCGTTCAGCTTCTAGGACCTGAAGCAGCTAGCAGGACTAACGGTGCGCCTTCGGGCGCACCGTTTTTTTTGGCCCTCGATTACTGCAAGCGGCGCACTCGCAGCGTGATGTTTTTCGATGGGATGTGCATCCGGTAGCCGCCGGACTTCGTCTGCCATAGCTCGACGGCGAACGTCGGATCATCGCGCAGTTTTCGGATAACCCGGACTCGGTCGCCATCAGTTTGCTGCCAGACCTGGCCGTTATCCAGCCGGACCCGGACTTTCTGATAGCCGACCTCCGAGTGTTCAATCACCATTGCGGTGACACGAGGTACCTCTTGCTTCTCGCCCCGGAGCAGCGCCACCTGCTCTGCACCGAGCTCATCGTCGCGCGACACCGGTGCGGTCGATGACGCATCGCTCACTTCGTTTGCATTGCTCACCTGCGGTACTGGCGAGCTGCCCATCGTCACGACAGGCGGTTCAGTCGGCATCGGTGGCTCTGCTGATTCCGTGGCAGCAACCATCGGAGTTTCTTCCGTGCGGGGTGCTACGGCTGCGGGCGCATTCGGTGGAGGCAACGTTTCCCCGGTCGTAAGCGAACCCGGCGAAGACTTCCGTTCCGCAGTCGCGTCCTGCATTCGTCGATCTGACTCGCCGGACAAGGTCAGCAACGCCGCCTCCAGGCACTGTATCCGGGCGTCCTTGGATGTCGCCGCGGCGCATTGTTCGATCGTGTCGTTCGCTGACGCGAGCGATACGTCCCATGCCATGCAAACGAGCAATATCGGCGGCATCAGCCGAAGTTCGAGAGTTTTTCTGAGCGAATTTTGCATTGCCACCGGCTACCGGTCTCCTTGATTGCGCTAGTATAGCTCCGCCGTCAGCCGCGTCGCATAGGCTGCCGCCGCCAGTACGTCAGTGAGCGCCACAGCCATTCCGCCGGACCGAAACGAAAGTGCCTTAACCAGAGTGGGCTCAGCCAGAGCTGAAGACCCAGCACGGCGACAACGAAAAGCATCTGCCAGGCTCGCGGAACCTGTCCGTAGAGGCCGAATCCATAACCATAGAATACCGTGGTCAGAATGATCGAATGCATCAGGTAGTTGCTGAACGCCATTCTGCCGACAGCAGCAAACCGTTCCATCAGTCCCCTGATCGTGCCGGATCTGACGATCAGCATGACCAGCGAGATATGCCCGAGCGCGATCAGGATGCTGGCGATGTAGTTAGCCTGACCACCGGTGCGGAGCATATAGGTCATGTCCCACTGATGCGCCTGCAAACTCCAGGCGCTGTACAGAACAATCGGCAGCCCGAGACCGTATCCGGTAATCATCATCCTGCGATAAAAAATATCCGGCCGTTCGCCCGAGAGGATGCCCAGCTTCATCAACGCCATGCCGATCAGCATGAGTCCGCCAACTCTCCAGATCACGAAACCGATCAGCGCCTGCGTCTCCATCATCTGCACGGTCGGCAGGCGATGCTTGACGATTCCGATGTAGTCGCCCGTGTACCCGGCCATGTCCGCGAGAACCTGCTCATCGGGTGGCTTCATGAACATGGCCATCGACTTCCACTGCGCGAGCGTCGCCGCCTGCTCTTCCGACAGAGCCTCGCCTGCCTCCTGTAACCGCAGAATTTCAGCACTGCTCGACTGCAGCTTGAGCATTTGATTGCCGCCAGCGAAGCCCATGAGCATGCCGAATGCCAGCAAGGCACAACCGGTGATGATCAGGGCACGAGGTGACCGGTGCCGCAGCGGATAAATCAACAGTCCCAGGAATGCATAGTGATACAGGATGTCGCCCATCCAGATGAGGTAGCCATGTGCGGCACCTATCAGGAGCAACCAGAAATTCCGCCGGTACCAGATCGCGCCATATTTGCTGCCGCGCGCTTCCGCGCGCGTCATCATCATGACCAGCCCGGCGCCAAACAGCATCGAGAAGATCGTCATGAATTTCTGGTCGAAGAAAATGTGGGTGAAAAACCAGGTGCCCAGGTTGTACCACTCGGTTCCACCGTAGGCGAGCGGGTTCTGGTAGGCGGCCAATGGCATCGCGAAGGCATAGATATTCATCACCAGGATGCCCAGTACCGCAACACCACGAAGTATGTCGATCGCAACGAGTCGTTCTGCTTCCGTGACCGGAGCCGGATCTCCCGGCACATCCGGCAGAATGGTCTGATCTGTCATGGCAGGTCCCTGCAACGGGCGTAACAGGAAACTTAGAACAACTCCTCGGGCATTTCCATCGTCGATGCGGCGCCGGACGTCGCGGCGCCCAGGTAGCTCGCGGCCCGCGGCAAAATATGCTCGGCGTAAAAGCGCGCGGTAATGAGCTTGGCCGTGCAAAATCCGCTATCAGATTCGGCCATCCCGGACCCATTGCATACGGCGAGCGCCGCGCGTGCCATTTGCCAGCCGCCGACCACAGTCCCGCAGGCCATGAGAAAATCGACAGATGCCGCTCCCGGCACGTTCGGATCGGCCTGCGCCTCCGTCACCAGCCATTCCAGCCCGGCCTCGAGTTGGTCGACTGACGCGGCGAGCGCGCTGCGGATGATTTGCAGATCGTCAACCTGCAGAAGATCCGCGATGGTCGTTCGCATATCAGCGATAAGTGCTTTCAGCTCAGTACCTTCATCTCCCAGGATTTTCCGGCCGATCAGGTCGCCAGCAGATGAGGCTGCTAGACTCCGGCCGAGCAACCG
>Ga0210123_1000848_pt1 | contig 17195 bp, 17 predicted proteins | sample Muzzi_PWB_D2_FD_185535 | JGI IMG/M metagenome (GOLD analysis project Ga0210123, IMG submission 185535) | Wetland microbial communities from San Francisco Bay, California, USA, that impact long-term carbon sequestration - Muzzi_PWB_D2 (SPAdes) | ecosystem: Environmental > Aquatic > Marine >... | reverse complement strand
GGACCCGCCGGCACTTCGAGCACGCGGCCGGTGCAGCGTACTGTGTCGCCCTCGGAGATCTGCAGGTAATCGCCGAGCACCACGGCACCGATGTTGTCTTCCTCCAGGTTCAGCGCCAGCGCGGTGATCAATTCACCGGACTCCGAGGCTTCCACCTCGAGCATCTCGTTGGCCACGGCCGAGGACAGCCCCCAGATGCGGGCGATCCCGTCCTTCACCTCGAGCACCTCGCCGACTTCTTCGAGCTTGAGGTCCTCTTCGAAATGCTCGATCTGGTCGAGAAGCGCCTTCTTCATCTCGCTGGCGCGGAGCGTTGCGTCTGCCATTCGTGTCTATCCCACCGACTGATTGTGAGTTTCGAGCAGGCTTCGCCGCAGATTCTGCAGCCGCCGCCGAACGGAACCGTCGAGCACCCGATCGCCCGCCCGGACCACCATGCCTCCGATGAGGCGCGGGTCCGTGCGGAAGTCCGCATCGACCTCCCGGTCGAGCACTCTCGTCAACTCGCGCTGAATCTCGGCACGGAACGCCTCGTCGGGCTCGCGCGTCAGCGTGACCGTCGCGTGAACCCGTCCCGTGCGCTCATACAGCAGGTCACGGGCGGCCCGATCAATCGTCGGCAGCAGCGCCTGGCGGCGTTTCTTCACCACGACGATCAAGAACCGGACGAAGTTCTCCGGATAACGATCGCCGAAGCTCTCGCGGAGCACGTCGATCTTGTCCGTCTCCGACACGCGCGGTGTGTCGAGGAACGCCTTGAACGGCGGCGAGGACTCGTACAGGCCCGCGACCTCCGACAGCATCTCGAGCCAGGCGGCCGAACCGCTGCCGCGATCGGCGAGATCGAGCAGCGTATCCGCATAGGTGCGGGCGACGGCGGCTCGGCTCATCCGATCTCCGACAGGTAGTCGCGAACCAGCTTACGGTTCGCCTCGTCGTCGAGCCGCTCGCTGACCAGCCGCTCGGCGGCCGCGATCGACAGGTCGACCGCGTCGCGGCGCACCGACGCGATCAGCTCCTCGCGCTCCCGGTCCATCTCCGTGCGCGCCTTGTCGAGCAGCGCCTCGTGCTCCTTGCGGGCATCCGCCAGGATCTCCTCGCGCAGCCGCTCGCCGGCCTCGCGACCTTCCTGCAGAATGCCCTTCGCCTCGAGCCGCGCCTCATCGAGCTGACGCTGATGCTCGTCCAACAGACGGCGCGCCTCCTCGCGGTCACGCCGCGCGGAGCCGATCTCGTCCTCGATGCGCTGGCTGCGCGCCTCGAGGCCCTTCGAGATGGCCGGGAAGGCCTTCCACGACAGTACGCCCAGCGTGGCCAGAAACAGGATCCAGGTCCAGAAGACCAGGCCGAAGTTGACCGTGAACACCGAGGGCATGCTCTCCTGGGCCGCCGGGAGCGAACCCGGCAGCGTCAACATGAACAGCGCGCAGCTCCCCGTGAGTCGAGACAGATTGGTCACGTGTCGTGTCCCGTTCGTTACTTGATGAATCCGGCGATGACGAGCCCGAACAGCGCCGCACCTTCGATGAGCGCCGCGAGAATGATGGCGCCCGTCTGAATCTGAGCGGCCGCCTCGGGCTGCCGCGCCATCGCGTCGGCCATCTGTCCACCGATGCGGCCGATGCCGATACCGGCTCCGATCACGACGATGCCCGCGCCGATGATCGCCAGCCCGGCGCCGATGTCGCCGCTTCCGCCGACCGTGTCCTGAACCATCGCCAACATGTTGTACATTCCAGCTCCTCCTAGAGTGCTTTGTTTGCCCCCACCACGAGAGCTCCGTCCGGCTCAGTGAGCGTGCCGGATCAGTCCGATGAATACCGCCGTCAGAATGGTGAAGATGTACGCCTGCAGAAACGCCACGAAGATCTCCAGGAACATCACGAATAGTCCAAGCGCCAACGCGCCGAAGATACTGACGGCGCCGACGGCGGACAGACTGCCGTACGTGAGAATGAGCCCGAGCAACGCCAGGATCACGAAATGCCCGGCGGTCATGTTCGCGAACAGTCGGACGGCCAGCGCAAACGGCTTCGCCAGCTTACCGATGATCTCGACCGGCGTCATGATGACGAGCATGACCGGGACCATCCAGAAGGGCAGCCCCTTTGGCACGTAGAAGATCGTGCGAAGATAGCCACCCGCTCCCAGGGTCATGAAGCCCGCCACCTCGATGATGACGAGCGAAATCAGCGCCATGGCCGCGGTCACCATGATGTTCGAGGTCGCCGTCGCGCCGAACGGGACGAGGCCCAGCAGGTTGGCGTACAGTATGAAGAAAAACAGCGTCACGACGTAGGGCACGAAGCGCTCGCCACCATGACCGATGTTCGAGAGAGCGACCTCGTCGCGCAGATACTCATAGAAGGTCTCGAAGAAGTTCAGGAAGCCCCTCGGAGCCTGGTGCTCCTGCTCTTCACGCGAGAACTTCCGGGCCGCCGTCCATACGGTGAGAATGGTCAGCAGAGTAGCGATCCACAGGAAGAACGTATGCTTCGTCGGTGAAAGGTCGATCTCCAGGGACCCGACGCGGATCGGCTCCCATTCGGGCAAATGCAACGTCCAGCCGAAGAACTCGATCTCGTGGGAATCGACGATGTGGTGCATCATCGCGGCCGTGCCCCACTCCTCATGCTCACCCTCGGCGGCATGCTCGACCGGCGCGTGTTCGCCCTCGGCCTGTGGAGCGTGTTCGCCCTCGGTCTGTGCCGTATGCTCGTCCTGAACACTCCCGCTCGTCGGCGCAGCGGCGGCCGGGCTCAAGCCTCCAGCGACGGAGGAAGCCGGCGCGGCGGCGAGCAAGAGGAGCGCTGAGATGAGGAGTGTCTTCATTCCCGTCATGTATCGTTGGATCCGGCATCCACGCGGATCGTGGCGAGCCAGACCGCTTCCAGAATTATCAGCATCGTAAGGCCGAGTCCGAATACGGCGGCCGACGGTCGCGACACCAGGCCCGCGGCCGCTGCCACCCAGGCGGTGAACAGCGCGCCGCCGCGCGCGGCGATCCCGACGACCCAGGCGCCCGTCGCATCCCGACCACCACCCAGGCGGCGCATGAGAAGCGTGAACGCCCCCACCTGAACGAGCCAGGCGAGCGACAGGGCCGCGGCCGCCCCGGACGGGGCCACATCAGCCGCGCGCGCGACGCCCCAGCCGGCCCCACACGCGATGGCCGCGGTGAGAGCGTAACCGACAGGCCGACCGACGACGACTACCCTCCGTTCCGGTCGGACGGCGTGCCGTGCGAGCTGCCCAGTTCCCGAAGCATCCGATACAGGCCGGCCCCGAATCCCGTGAACGTCCCGAGCAGAACGAACAGAGGTTCCGTTCCCAGCCGCGCATCCAACAGTGTTCCCAGCCAGGCGAACAGCGCGACCGCCAGGCCGAGGGTGATGCCGTAGCCGCCGTAGCGACCGATCTGGGAAGCGCTGCTCGACGGCTCCTCGCCGGGTTCGTTCACGGAACCTCCGCTGGTTCGAGCCGCGTCGATGGTATCCGCTTGTGAAAAATTGCGCAAGCCTCGCCGACGGGGCAAAACACGCTCCAATCCTTGACGTCCCGGGCATCGGGCGCCAGCCTTCCGGACGGGAACTCGGGACGCCGACGGTGTACCTCGTGAAGCGGCGATCGAGAGGGACGAATCGTGATGTGCGGACGGGGCCGAAGGGGGACACTTGGAAGCAAACATGGTGGACCGGGCGACGGACGACTCGCGCGACGTCGAACTTCTCGAGCTCCTGAGCGAGGCGCGGAGCGCGATCGAGCACGAAGTCGCGCGACGGATCGTCGGGCAGACGGCGGTCGTCGAAAAGCTCCTGGTCACTCTCCTGGCCGGCGGCCATTCGCTGCTCGTCGGGGTGCCAGGGCTCGCCAAGACGACGCTGATCGCAACGCTGGCGGAGACCCTCCGCCTCGATTTCAACCGCATCCAGTTCACGCCCGACCTGATGCCGTCGGACATCACCGGAACCGAGGTCCTGGAGGAGGATCATGAGACCGGCCGCCGGATCTTCCGCTTCGTGCATGGCCCGATCTTCGCAAACGTGATCCTGGCGGACGAGATCAACCGTACGCCGCCGAAGACGCAGGCCGCGCTGCTGCAGGCGATGCAAGAGGGGGACGTGACGGTCGGCAACGACACGTTCCGACTTCCCCAACCGTTCTTCGTGCTGGCCACCCAGAACCCGATCGAGCACGAGGGCACCTATCCTCTCCCCGAGGCGCAGCTGGACCGGTTCATGATGGAACTCAGGATAGATTACCCGAGTTTCGCCGAAGAAACCGATATCGCGGCACTGACGACCTCGGCCTCGGTGGAGTCCATCGAGCCGGTGCTGAGCGGCGACCATCTCGCCGCGTTCCAAGAGCTCGTGCGTCGGGTTCCGGCACCGCCGTCCCTGGTCGAGGCCTCCGTGCGGCTCGCGCGCGCGACGCGTCCGGGTGACGAGGCGTCGCCGGATTTCGTGCGGCAGATGATCGCATGGGGCGCCGGACCGCGCGCCTCGCAGTACCTTGTGCTCGGGTCCAAGGCCCGGGCGGCGCTGGACGGCCGCCCGATCCCGGACCTCGACGACGTGCGAGCGGTAGCGCCCGACGTGCTGCGACACCGCGTGGTCCCGGGCTTCGAAGCCGAAGCCGCCGGCCGCACGGCGGACGACCTCATCGACGAGCTCGTTCGCACCATTCTCGTCTGATCCGCATCGACAGGAGTCCCCGGCGCGTCCCATGACCGCCTTGCTGCTGATCGGCCTGGTTCTCGCCTCCGGGTTATTCTCCGGAAGTGAGATCGCGCTGTTCTCCATTTCGCGTGCGCGAGCGCGTGGTTTGCTCGAGGACGGGAGAAGGGGTGCGACCGCCCTGGTCCGGTTGAAGCAGGACCCTGAACGGTTGCTGGTCACCCTCCTGATCGGCAACAACGTCGCGAACATTGGCGCCGCGTCAGTGGCGACCTACTGGGCGACGCGGGCCTTCGGCTCTGCCGGCGTCGGCATCGCGACCGGCGTGATGACCCTGCTCATCCTGTTTCTCGGCGAGATCGTCCCGAAGAGCTTCGCGGCCCGCAACCCGGAGCGCTTCGCGTTGATGCTGGCGCCGTTTTTCCTCGTTCTGGGCATCCTGCTCATCCCGTTGTCGGGGCCGTTCGTGTGGCTCACGCGTTTCGTGGTCCCGGCCCGCACGAGCATGCCGAGCGTCACCGAGACGGAGATCCGAAATTTGACCGAAATGGGGCACCAGCGCGGTGCGATCGACGAGCACGAGCGCGAGCTCATCGAGCGGGCCTTCCTCCTCGACAGCACGAAGGCCTGGCAGGTGATGACCCCGCGCGTCGACATCTTCTCCTGGCCGAATGCGACGACGCTGGCCCAGATCGCCGAGGAGCTGCCCGACGTGCCATACAGCCGCGTGCCCGTTCACGGGGGCTCGCTGGACGACATCACTGGCATTCTCTACGTGCGGGACGCCTACCAGCGTCTGGCGCGCGACGGCAAGAACGTGCGGGTGGCGGAGATCGCGCGCGATGCCTTCTTCGTCCCCGCGTCGATCTCGCTCGTGCAACTGCTGGCCGAGTTCCGCGGCCGGCGCATGCACCTCGGCGTCGTCGTCGACGAGCACGGCGGCACCGATGGAATCGTGACGCTGGAGGACGTGCTCGAGGAGCTGGTCGGCGAGATCGACGACGAGACCGACCTCCCCGACGAGCCGATCCGGCGGATCGGCCGCAACGAGATCGTCGTCGACGCGGCCACCGACCTGAAGGACATCAACGAGGTCTTCGGCACCGACCTACCCGTCCAGGAGCACCGCTCGTTGAACGGCTTCCTGCTCGAGTCGCTGGGGCGCGTGCCGCCGGCGGGGGAGACCGTCCGGATCGAGGACCTCGAGTTCGAGATCATCGACGCCGAGAGCACCCAGGTCGACCGCGTACGAATGCGTCGGCTGTCGGAGGGCGAGACCGGCTAGCCCGCCCCCAGGAACATCCCGGCGTACCAGCCCACCAGCAGATCGCCGATCAGGAAGGCCGTCGCGGCCCCAATGGCCAGGAACACGCCGAAGGGCACCTCGCGATCGGTGCGCAGGGCGACCGGGGCGAACACGATCGTCCCGACCAGCGCGCCGAGGAAGATGGTGAGCATCGCCCCCGAGGGGCCGAGAAAGGCGCCCACCATCGCCATCATCTTCATGTCCCCCCCACCCATCGCCGGTTTCTTGAACAGCCACTCCCCGACGAGTCCGACCACGAACAGCACGCCGAAGCCGGCGGCGGCACCGAGCACGGCAGCCAGGAGGCTCGGCGGTCCGGGAAGCGGCGCCAGCGCCAGGCCCGCGACGAGACCACCCAGGCTGAGCGCATCGGGAATCAGGTAGTGGCGGGCGTCGATCAGCGCGATCGCCAGCACGATGCTGATCAGCACGGCGCCCCGCAGTCCGAGCCACGAAGGCCCGTACAGCCAGGCGATCCCGAGCCACGTGACGGCGGCGCCGACTTCGACGAGCAAGTACTCGATGGAGATCCGCGAGCCGCAGCGACGGCAACGACCCCGCAGTACCAGCCAGCTGACGATCGGGACGTTGTCGTACCAGGCGATGAAAGCCCCGCAGGCGGGGCACGAGGAGCGCGGCCGGACCGGACTCTGACCGACGGGCAACCGGGCGACCAGGACGTTGATGAACGAGCCGATCGCGGCGCCCAGCACCGCGGCGTAGACGAGGAATACCAGGTGGAGTGTCGACGGCACATCAGCCTCCGAAGAATCGGTCCATGAGGATCGCCCCGGCCATCGCGACGTTCAGCGAATCAGTGCGGCCGCTCTGGGGCACGCCGACCACCCCGTCCACGACGGCCAGGACCTCGTCCGACACGCCGGCGCCCTCGTTGCCGAGCACGAGCGCCGCGTCACGCGCGGCGGCACGGCGGGGGGCGGGTTCGCCACCGGCCGCGGCGGCCAGCAGCGGGACGCCTCGCTGCCGGCACCAGGCGGTCAACTCTGCGACGGTCGTCTCGACGGTCGGGATCCGGAAGCTCGCTCCGGCCGCCGCCCGCACGACCTTGGGGTTCCAGGGATCCACGGTGCCCGGCAGCAGGACGACCCCTCCGGCGCCCAGGGCCTCGGCGGCCCGGATCAGGGTCCCGACGTTGCCCGGGTCCTGCACCGCGTCCAGCACCGCCAGGCGAGGCCGCGCCACATCCTCCAGCGACCAGCGCGGAATGTCGGCCACGATGAGTAACCCCTGGGGCGTCACGGTATCGGCGAATACCGCGAGGTCCGCCTCCGACACCAGCTCGACGACGGCGCCCGCAGACCGCAGCTCGCCCAGCAGCGGCTCGACGGCTGGATCGGAGGCCGCCGCCTCGGTATATAGCGCCTCGTGAACCGTCGCTCTGGCCTCGAGCGCATCGCGCACGACATTCGGACCTTCGACGAGGGTCATCCCGTGCTCCCGGCGTCCTTTCGCACGCCGGAGGGCGCGGAGGCGCTTAGCGACCGAGATGCTGGGCATGGCAACGAGAACAGGAGACGACGTGAACGAGCACGAGGACATCCCGCCCATCGGACTCACCATCGCGGGCAGCGACTCCGGGGGAGGCGCCGGTATCCAGGCCGACCTCAAGACGTTCCACACCTTCGGCGTCTTCGGCACTTCGGTGCTCACGGCGGTCACGGCCCAGAACACTCGCGAGGTGACGGCCGTCGAGCGGATTTCTCCGCGCGTCGTGCGCGCCCAGATGGACGCGCTCGCGGCCGATCTGCCGCCCGCGGCCTGCAAGTCGGGGATGCTGGCCGATGCGGAGATCATCGGCGCGGTGGCCGACGGCCTGGCGGCGGCGGACTTCGGCCCTTACGTGCTCGACCCGGTCATGGTTGCGGCCAGCGGCGCCCGGCTCCTCGAGGAGGACGCGGTGGGGGCGCTGCGGGAGCGCCTCGTCCCTCGCGCCGCTCTCGTCACGCCGAACCTGGCCGAGGCGGCTCTTCTCTCCGACCGGCCGGTGCGCGACCCCCATGAGATGCTTCAAGCCGGCGCGCGCATCCTCGAGCTCGGCTGTGCGGCCGTGCTGGTGAAGGGAGGCCACCTGGCGGGGGACATGGTCGAGGACTTCCTGATCACGGCGGACGGCGAGCGAAGCTGGCGCGCTCCGAAACTGCCTGTTGGAAACGCCCACGGCACGGGCTGCACGCTGTCGGCCGCGATCGCCGCGGGACTGGCCCACGGCCGAACTCTCGACGTGGCCGTGGACGACGCACTCGCCTTCACGCGTCGGGCGATCGAGACCGCGCCTCCCCGCGGAAGCGGCAGCCGCCCGCTCAACCACTGGGCGCCGCGCCGAGACGGGCGTCGACCCGCGTGAGCGCGGTCAGCACGAGGCCCTGAAAACTCTCGGCCACCCGTTCGGTCGTCTCGATGACCTCGACGTGCGACAGCGGCTCGGGGCTGATACCCGCGGCACAGTTCGTCATGCAGCTCACCCCGAAGCACCGGACACCCAGCGAGCGCGCCGTGATGACCTCCGGGACCGTCGACATCCCGACCGCATCGGCACCGAGGCGCTCGGCCATCCGCACCTCTGCCGGCGTCTCGAAGCTCGGGCCGAGATTCGCCGCGTAGATGCCCTCGCGCAGCGGAACCCGCACGTCGACGGCCGCGGCGCGAACCTCGGCGCACAACTCCGGATCGTAGGGGCGGGTGAGATCCGGCACGGGCAGCTCCTCGTCGAGCGCCGGGGCCCGCAGTGGATCCCGGCCCATGAAGTTCAGGTGGTCGACAATCAGCATCAGGTCGCCGGGCTCGAACGTGCGGTTCACCGCGCCCGCCGCGTTGCTGACGAACAGCGCCTCGATCCCGAGGTGCGCGAGAGCCCTGACGGGCAACGCCGCATGGTGCGCCGCGTGTCCCTCGTACAGGTGCGCCCGGCCGCGCAACGCGGCGCACGGCACCCCGTTCAGCAGACCCGTGCGCAGGATGCCCGCATGGCCCTCGACGCCGACGACCGGGAAGCCCGGGATCTCGGCGAACGGGATCGCTTCGCCCCCGTCGAATCGATCCGCGAGCCCGCCGAGGCCGGAGCCGAGGATGACACCGACCCTCGGCTGGAAGCCGCCGGTGCGCCGCAGAATCTCGTCGGCCGCGCGGACCGAGGCCGGCTTCGCGGCGCTCAGGCCAACACCCCGGCCAGCGCCGCCGTCATCCACGTCGCGAGGGTTCCTCCGAGCATCGCCCGCAGGCCCAGCTTCGACAGGTCGTGGCGGCGTTCGGGCGCGATCCCTCCGATGCCGCCGATCTGGATGGCGATGGACGAGAAATTCGCGAACCCAGTGAGCGCGTAGGTCGCGATGATCACTGACTTGGGCGAGAGACCGCTCCCGCCGGACAGGATGTTCGCGAGTTCCTGGAAAGCCACGAACTCGTTGGCGACCATCTTGATGCCGAACAGGCTCCCGATCGTGGTGATGTCCGCCCTCGGCACGCCAATCAGCCAGGCGACGGGGGCGAACAGCCATCCCAGGATCCGTTCCAGCGTGATCCCGTGGACGCCGACCAGTCCGAGCCCCCAGCCGAGCAGGCCGTTGAACAGGGCGATCAGCGCGAGAAACGCGATCAGCGCGGCACCGACGTTGAGCGCCAGGCGCAGCCCGTCGGTCGCGCCGCCGGCGGCCGCGTCGATCGCGTTCACGTGCTGCTCTTCGAGCTCGAAGTCGAGCGAGTCCCGCGTCTCTGGCGTGTCGACCTCAGGGTAGAGCATCTTGCTGACTACGATGCCCGCCGGCGCCGCCATGATGCTGGCGGCCAGCAGGTGGCCCGCTATGGTCGGGAACCACGTGGAGAGCATCGCCACGTAGGCCGCCATCACACCGCCCGCCACCGTGGCGAAGCCCCCCACCATGACCGTGTTCAGCTCCGACATGGTCATCCGGCCCACGAACGGCTTGATCAGCAGTGGCGCCTCGGTCTGCCCCACGAAAATGTTGCCGGCCGCCGAGGTCGTCTCCGCCCCGCTCGTGCGCAGCGTCCGCTGCATGAGCCAGGCGACGGCCTTCACGATCTTCTGCATGATCCCGAAGTAGTAGAGGATCGTCATCAGCGAGGAGAAGAAGATGATCGTCGGGAGCACGCTGAACGCGAAGTTCGCGGCAATGGTGACGGTGCCGCCCCCACCGTCGATGGGAATCGTCCGGTCGACGAGAGCCCCGAACACGAAACTCGCACCGGCGTTCGTGTAGCCGATCAACGCGATGAACACGTCGTTGACGACCGAGAAGAAGCCGCGGCCGACATCGGTCTTGAGGACCAGGAGGGCGAACACGAGTTGCAGGCCGAGCCCCTTGGCCACGAGCCCCCAGTCGATGGCGCTCCGCCGCGCGGAGAACGCCCACAGGCCGGCGAGAAGCACGACCAGGGCCAGGAGTCCGCGGGCGACGCGAATGAGCAAGGGCTCCTGCACCTCGCTGACATCGACGATCGACGAGGCGCTGCGACGCGGCAGTTCCTGGCCCGTCACTTCTTCCTGCCCGCCCGTCGCCGCCGAATCCGCCGTCTGCTGGGCGGCTGCGGTGGGCGGCGGGCCGGCGGCGTGGACCGGCGCGGGCCACAGGCTTCCTGCCGCCACGACCAGGCCCACCACTAGCATCGTCCGGCTCCACCGCCTCAACACGACATCACCATTGCCCGAACCTCCCGAGTTCGCTTCGTGAAAGGACCCGACCCTCCCGCTTCGCATCCGTCAGCACGGGCCTGGCGAACAGGCGGATGAGCGCTACGCCGGCCACGAAGCCGCCCACGTGCGCCCAGAATGCCACACCGCCGCCGGCCGCCCCGGCCGAGAGGGTGCCCGAGAGTAACTGCAAACCGAACCACAGCAAGAGCAGCATCCACGCGGGCAGCAACACGATCCGCACGAAGATGAGGAAGAAGAGCAGTGTGTGCACGCGGACTCGCGGGTACAGCAACAGGTACGCACCCATGATCCCACTGATCGCACCGGACGCTCCCACGGTCGGCACGGCGCTCGCCGGACTCGACACGATGTGCGCCCCCGCGGCCAGCACGCCGCACAGCAGGTAGAACACGACGAACCGTCCGTGCCCCATCGAGTCTTCCACGTTGTTCCCGAACACCCACAGGAACCACATATTCCCGATCAGGTGCATCCACCCGCCGTGCAGGAACATCGACGTCAGCACCGTCACGAGACCGCTGCCTCCGACCTGACAGGCGTATCGCGGACCGAGGGGAACGCTCGCACCCGCCGCGAGTCGGCCGGTGATCCCCCCGGGGATCGCCCCCCATTGGCACAGCGAGTTCAGGAACGCCTGGCCGGCGCCGGCCTGCTGCACGAAGAGCCAGGCCATCACGTTGATCACGATGATCAGGACCGTGACCAACGGTACGAGCTCGGTAGGATTCTCATCGCGGAGCGGAAACATGGCCCGAAGGGTAAATCGGCCGGCTCCGGCTCCGCAATCTGCCGATCTGGCGCGAATCCCGCGCCGGCGTGCCAGATTGTCTGCGAAACGGGCCCATTTCAGACCCGAAATCCGGCACATCGCTTGCACCTTTAAGGTGCGAATCTGTCGCGACCCGACCGAAGTGGATCGCGACCGCACCCGTGGACAGCGAAGGGATGAGAACGAATGAGTAAAGTGATCGGTATTGACCTCGGAACGACGAACTCCGTCGTCGCGGTCATGGAAGGCGGCGACCCCGTGGTCATTCCGAACGCCGAAGGAACGCGGACGACACCGTCGGTGGTCGCATATACGAAGGACGGAGAACGCCTCGTCGGACAGGTCGCCAAGCGGCAGGCCGTGACGAACCCGACCAACACGATCTTCTCGATCAAGCGCTTCATGGGCCGCAAGTCGGCCGAAGTGGAGAGTGAGAAGAAGCTGGTTCCCTATCCCGTGAAGGCCGATTCACAGGGTCGAGTCGTCGTGGAGGTCGGGAATGCCGGCGAGACGTTCACGCCGCCGGAGATCTCGGCCATGATCCTTCAGAAGATGAAGCAGACGGCCGAGGACTATCTGGGCCAGGACGTCAGCCAGGCCGTAATCACCGTACCGGCATATTTCAACGACGCCCAGCGGCAGGCGACGAAGGATGCCGGTCGGATAGCGGGCCTCGAAGTGCTGCGGATCATCAACGAGCCGACGGCTGCTGCCCTCGCCTACGGGCTCGACAAGAAGAACGACGAGAAGATCGCCGTGTTCGACCTCGGGGGCGGCACGTACGACATCTCTGTGCTCGAGCTCGGCGACGGCGTGTTCGAGGTCAAGGCCACGAACGGCGATACACACCTGGGCGGCGACGACTTCGACCAGCGGGTGATCGACTGGCTGGTGGACGAGTTCAAGAAAGACCAGGGAATCGACCTCTCGAAGGACCCGATGGCGTTGCAGCGGCTCAAGGAAGCGGCGGAGAAGGCGAAAATGGAGCTGTCTTCCACGACGCAGACCGACATCAACCTGCCGTTCATCACGGCGGACCAGTCGGGTCCGAAGCACCTGAACGTGAGCCTGACCCGCGCCCGATTCGAGCAGCTGGTGGACGACTTGATCGAACGCACGAAGGAGCCGATGCGCAAGGCGCTCGAAGACGCGGGACTCAAGCCGGCCGACATCGACGAGGTGATCCTGGTCGGCGGCTCGACGCGCATCCCGAAGATCCAGGAGACGGTCGAGAAGTTCTTCGACAAGGAGCCCCACAAGGGCGTGAATCCCGACGAGGTCGTGGGGATCGGCGCCGCAATCCAGGGCGGTGTCCTGGCGGGTGAGGTCAAGGACGTGCTGCTCCTCGACGTGACCCCGCTGTCGCTCGGCATCGAGACGCTCGGGGGCGTGATGACTACCCTGATCCCCCGCAACACCACCATTCCGACGAAGAAGAGTGAGACCTTCTCGACCGCCGAAGACAATCAGCCCTCCGTGGACATCCACGTCCTCCAGGGCGAGCGCCAGATGGCGGCGGACAACAAGACGATCGGAAAGTTCAACCTGACCGGCATCCCGCCGGCGCCGCGGGGCATCCCGCAGGTCGAGGTCACGTTCGATATCGACGCGAATGGCATCCTGCACGTCAGCGCCAAGGACAAGGCGACGGGCAAGGAGCAGAAGATCCGCATCGAGGCCTCGTCCGGGTTGCAGGAGACCGAAATCGAGCAGATGGTCCGGGACGCCGAGGCGCACGCCAGCGAGGACAAGGACCGGCGCGAGGCCGTCGAGACCCGCAACCGTCTAGACTCCCTGATCTACCAGACCGAGAAGAACCTCGAGGACTGGAAGGAAAAGCTGGACGACGAGGGACGACAGGAGATCGAGTCGAAGCTCGAGCGCGGCCGCGAAGCCTTGAAGCAGGGCGATGCGGAGGAGATGCGCTCCGCCACCGAGGCGATCCAGACGACCGTGCAGCAGGCGGCGCAGCAGATCTACGCCGCGGCGGGGATGGGCGAGCAGGCCGCCGAGGCGGCCGCCGCCGCCGGCGCGGAGGCCGAAGCCGAGACCGAGGAGGCCGAAGACGACGTGGTCGAAGCCGACTACGAGATCGTCGAAGAGCCCGAGGCGTCCTGAGCCGAAGGCCTCCCGGGCAACGGTCCGGACGACGGGCCTGTCTCATCGAAGCGGGCGCGCGGGGGGAACCGCACGCCCGCTTCGGGCCTATATAGGAATAGGAAGGAAGTTGACACTCAGACGTTCGAGCCAGGACCAGGAGCGATGACAGATACCATGCGCACTCGATTGAATCTCGTGCTCACGGCCGCCGTGGCGTTCGCCATCGGGTTGGCGGCGACGGCCCCCTTCGACCTCACACAGCACGGCCTCGCCCGCGCCGCCAACGATCCGCTCGTCCTCGACGTGCGGCAACCACCGGCCAACCGCGCCGAGGGCAGCCCCCTCACGGGGTTCTCCGATATCGCGGCGCAAATCACGCCGGCCGTCGTGACGATCGAGGTGGAGCGCGAGGTCGACGCCTCGCAATTCCGGTTCCCCATGCCGACCGAGGAGCACCAGCTCCTGCGCGGAAGCGGATCGGGCTTCATCATCACCGACGACGGGTACATCGTCACGAATAATCACGTCGTCCAGAACGCGAGCACGATCGAGGTCCTGCTCGCCGACGGCCGGCGGTTCGACACCGTCAAGCTCATCGGCCGCGACCCGACAACCGACGTCGCACTGTTGAAGATCGACGCGCCGAACCTGGTCCACACGCCGCTCGGCTCCAGCGAGGCGGCGAAGGTCGGCGATTGGGTGCTGGCGATCGGCAGCCCCGGCTTCACGGGCGGACCCTCGCCGCTGCTGACCACCGTCACGGCCGGCATCATCAGCGCAAAGGGCCGCAGCATCAACATCCTCAACCGCCAGTTCGCCGGCGGTCCGAGCCCCGCGATCGAGGACTTCATCCAGACGGATGCAGCCATCAACCCCGGCAACTCCGGTGGGCCGCTGGTCAACGCTCGTGGCGAAGTGATCGGCATCAACAGCGCGATCGCCTCGACTACCGGCAACTACGAGGGATACGGCTTCGCGGTACCGATCGATCTGGTCCGCGAGGTCGTCGATGACCTCGTCGAGTACGGCACGGTGCACCGGGCGGTGCTCGGAATTACGGTAATGGACGTGGACGACGCGGATGCGCGCTTCTACGGCCTCGACCGGGTGGGCGGCGCGCTCGTACGCAGCGTCAACGAGGACTCGCCGGCCGGCGAGGTCGGGATCGAGCCCGGCGACGTGATCGTGAGCGTGGCGGGCCGCGACGTGAATTCCGTCTCCGATCTGCAACGCGAGGTACGCGCGTTCGACCCGGGAGAGACCGTGACGGTCGAGTTCGTTCACCGCGATAAGCAGCGCGAGACGAAGCGCGTGGAGTTGATCTCCGCGGGTAACCCGGACGAGGCGGCCGCCCCCGAGGCCGTGCAGCCGACATCCGACACCGCAAACGATCCGCTCGGCATCCGAGTGGAAAAGATCGACGGAGAAGTCCGCCGGGCGCTCGACTTGCCCCGGAGCGTCGACGGTGTCGTGGTCACCGACCTCGACACCATGGGGCCGCTCGGCCGCCGCGCCGCACGTATCGGAGGTCTCCGTGACCTCTCCGACATCCGCGGCCTCATCATTACCGAGGTCAATCGGCAGAAGATCGAATCGGTAGAGGACTACGAGGATGCCGTGAAGAGCGTCAAGCCGGGCGATGTGGTCGGCCTGATGATCTACAATCCCCGTCAGGATCCGACGCAGCAGTCGCCGTTGGCCCCGGTGACGGTGCCCATTCCGTCACACTAGCCAGTCGCTGACAGTTGAGGCGGCACAGGGCGGCGCTCCCGGTGGGGGCGCCGCCCTGTTAAGTTCGGGGGTGCGCCTTCGTCCTTCACCGGGTCGCGGGCCCGCCCGGCGAAAGTGGCGGAATTGGCAGACGCGCCAGCCTTAGGAGCTGGTGGCCCACCGGCCGTGGGGGTTCGAGTCCCCCCTTTCGCATCCCGACGTATCGAAGACTGGAACTCGAAGTGAGAGTTGCTTGATGGCTGCCGATGACAATATCTCGCGGAACGACGGTATCGACGTCTCCCTGACCGAGGGTGAGGGATGGGCCCGCACCCTGATGGTCACGGTGTCCGGGGAGCGGGTCCATCGAACCCGGACCGCCGAGGCGCAACGACTCTCCCGCTCGGTGAAGCTGAAGGGCTTCCGGAAGGGCAAGGTGCCGGCGACCGTGGTGGAGCAGCGCTTCGGCCACGAGATCGACGATCGGGTCCAGCAGCGTCTTCTGGACGAGGCCTACCGCGAAGCCATTCGGGAGGCGGATCTGTCACCGGCGGGCCCCGGCCGGATCACCGACGTCCGGTACGAGCCCGGTGAGGCCTTCGTCTTCCAAGCTGAACTCGAGGTCATGCCCCGCGTGCAACTGGGACGGACCGGCGGCTTCCAGGTTTCGCGCACCGTCGCTCCGGTGACCGACCAGGAGGTCGAGGAGATCTTTCAGCAGATTCGGGAGGAGAACGGCGACTGGTCGGCGGTCGAGCGTCGGCCCACGACGGGAGATCGCGTCTCGGTCACGATCTCGCCCCTGGAGGCGGGCAGCGACGCCCCCGACGGCGAGGGAACGCCCTACCAGCTCGTGCTCGGAGAGGGCAAGGCGCTCGACGACGTCGAGGCGGCGCTCCAGACGCTGACGCCGGGCGAGGTGGGAATCTTCTCGATCGAGTTCCCGCGCGAGGGCGAGGAGAGCGAGGCGGAGGGCGACGCGCTGATCACGCGGCGCCTGCACATCACGCTGAACGAAGTCGAAGAGAAGGAGCTTCCCGAGCTGAACGACGAGTTCGCGGCCTCGATCGGTGACTTCGATTCGGTCGACGCCCTGGAGACGGCGGTGCGGGAGGACCTCGTCCGTCATCACGAGAACGAGGCCGAGGAAAACCTGCGGGGCGCGCTCATGGAGGCGCTGCGCGAGGCGAATCCCTTCGTCGTGCCCCAGGCCCTGGTCGACCGGTATCTCGGGAACATGGTCCAATCGCCGGAGAACGTGGATCCCGAGGAGCTTCGTAGGATGCGGGAGGCGATCGGCCCCCACGCCGAGCGGCAGATTCGCGACCAGCTCCTCCTCGAGGCGGTCATCGAGCAGGAAGACCTGCAGCCGGCCCCGGGTGACGTGGAGGCGCGCATCGCCGAGTTGGCCGAGAGCCGCGGCGTCGCCCCGGCGAAGCTGCGACGCGAGCTGGCCCGGGAGGGTCGGATCGACGCGCTCGGACAAAATCTTGCGGTGGAAAAAGCCTTCGCTTACTTGAAAGAACAATCCGGCCTCAGCTGAACTGAAAGAACGGACTACATGCCGATCTACGCACCATACGTCATCGAGCGCTCCAGCCGGGGCGAGCGGAGCTATGACATCTTCTCCCGGCTCCTCATGGACCGGATCGTCTTTCTGGGCTCAGCGATCAACGACGACGTGGCGAACGTGGTTATCGCCCAGCTCCTGTTCCTGCAGGCCGAGAACCCGGAGCGGGACATCAACATTTACATCAACAGCCCGGGCGGCAGCGTCTATGCCGGACTCGCGATCTACGACACGATCCAGTACATGACGGCCCCCGTTTCGACGATCTGCATGGGCATGGCAGCCTCGATGGGCGCCTTTCTGCTGGCGGCCGGGACGAAGGGCAAGCGCTCGGCGTTGCCGAATTCGCGAATCATGATCCACCAGCCGTCCGG
>Ga0210123_1000845_pt1 | contig 17264 bp, 9 predicted proteins | sample Muzzi_PWB_D2_FD_185535 | JGI IMG/M metagenome (GOLD analysis project Ga0210123, IMG submission 185535) | Wetland microbial communities from San Francisco Bay, California, USA, that impact long-term carbon sequestration - Muzzi_PWB_D2 (SPAdes) | ecosystem: Environmental > Aquatic > Marine >... | reverse complement strand
ACGAAATACTTGAAGATCGCATAATCCTCGCAGTCGCCGGACTTCTGGAGGAACTCCGAGGCGGAGGCGTAATGGTCGAGCTCCCCGAAGTTCGCCTCGTCCGCGACATAAGGCTGCCGATTGACCAGCTCGTTGATCCGTGCGATCTGCGCGCGGGGCGCGAGGCGACCGAGGGCGTCGAGCCGATCACGCCAAGCGCGCAGCGGCTCCGAGGCGCAGTGCTCCCGGTCGCGCCGACAGGCGTCGAGAGCCCGCCAATCCTGCCGCATCCGCTGCATGACCCGCTGCCATTCCCAGGGCACGCCGGCTGGAACCTCGACGCTTCCGAACAGCCCTTGCGGCGCCGCGGCGGCGCCCTGTTGCGGCGCCCAAGCAAGAAGTAGTCCTGCAAAGACGATAGAAATCAAGAATCTGTTAACCATATTTACTGCCATACCTGGCCGTTTTTCAAATATGATCTGGGATAATATTGTTAATTATTCAATATTTACTTAAGGTCATCGACAATGACTGCGGCTTACCTGACATGCCGGCGCCCTCCGCAGCGCAATCATTCCGGACAGCGCCGTGGTTGGGTCCGATGCGAGATCGGTTTTTGGGTTTGGCCATCGCGACGGGCCAAAGACCGCTTCGGCCGAGCGCCATCGCTCCAAGTGCCGGTCCGCTCGGTCGTTGGGGGGCCATCGCCGGCCCCATGGCGCGCACGGCAAGCGGCGGGCCGTAAGCCCCTACGGACGGCACGCTCTCATTTTTTGACAATTACTTCGGGTGGTGGTTTGATTCGAAGAATCAACGACCCAAGGCAAGGGTTCGAGGCAGGGTCCGGGGGAATCGAGTCATGCGAGTTATTTTTGGTTGTCTGGGGCTGTGCGTCGGGCTCTTGGCGAGCACGCTGGGCGTGGCCCAGGCTCAGGCGCCCGGCGTCGACACGATCGAGCAGCGCATGCAGCAGCTCCGCCCGCCCAGCGAGCGGGCGCTGCCTCCCGAGGAAGCGATCCTGACCGGAAAGGAGGACCTGGTCCTCTTGCAGCGCCGCAAGCTCTTTACGCTGAGCGGCAATGCGGAGTACCGCTATACCGACAATGCCTTCCTGAGCGACGATTTCCGCGAGAGCGATCAGATCTTTTCCCCCAACGTCGGCTTGCGCGTGGCAACCCGAATCGCGGAGCGGTACGACGTCTACGCCGAGGCGCAAGTCTACGCGGCGCGCTATAAGGAGCACCCCGAGCTTGACTTCGACGGATTTACCGGCCGGATCGGCGGGGAAATGCCTGCGGGCAGCTGGCTCCTCGGCGCCAGCTACAGCGGCTCGCCCGTCTACGACAAGGGATTGCACAACCGTCTCGTGACGCTGCACGAACTGCAATTGAGCGCGCGGCGGGTCGTGCCGATCGACCGCAAGACGGCGCTGCTGCCGTCGTTTCACCTGTCACGCATATTCGCGGACCCGAACGACTTCAGTACGGTGTCGGGCGACGCCGGGGTTTCCGTCGTCCGTCAGCTGAGCGCCGAAGTGGTCGGCCTCGTCGGCCTGCAAGCGGAAGGGCGCAGCTACGACAACTATTTCGAGGAGCTGACGAACGAGACGCGCCGCGACCTCGGCCTCAGCGGCCGCCTGATCTTGGTCTGGCGGCCCACCGATTGGTTCTCGGCGAGCGGCCTAGTCGAACTGACGCGCAACTGGTCGACTCTGAAGGTGAACGATTACCACAACATTAGCGTTGCGCCGGCGGTGCACCTCACCGCTCACTTCTGAGGCCGCAGCGATAACCGGATGCGCCGACACCGGCGCACGCATGGCACGACAAGGGCCCCGGTCGACAGTATCGACCGGGGCCTCTGTTACATCCAGTTCGTATCCGTCAGTCAGTCGCTTTGGGCGTACCCGTCCAATCTCATTGCACCGAAGATGAACTGTCCGAATTCGTGATCTCGTTGGTCAACTTGAAATCGCCCGTCGCCGGATCCAACTCCCCGATCACCCAGGTGTTGCCGGCGGCGTCGGTCGTTGGCTTGACCGTGGTTATCAGCGTTCCGCCCTCAACGGTGAAGCCGCCCGGCGCATTTGGGCTTTCGACCACTTCACCTCCCGAGTACAGGTTCAACTGCACATCGGATTCGGTGGCCAGGTTGTTGCTGTCGAACGATTGGTCGCCGTAGTTGAACGTGGATACGCGATATACGTCTCCTTGGGTGACCTGGGAAACGGAAATGATCTCTGCCCCGGCCGCGCAAACGCAATCGCTTACGAGTTCGGCGTACGGTGGTTCGACCAAACTGCCTTGATTACTATAGTAAACGTGGAACCGATTACCGTCCACGTCGGGACCCGTCAGATGCAAATCCAGATCATACGCACCGGCACCCCACTGAACCATCAAGCTGAAGATGTTGTCGAGCGGAACGTTGATGACCGGCGTTCCCCCAATCAATTCTCCAACGCTGCTGGTCACCGTGTTGGTCATCGCGGTGACCACCGAATTCGTGACGGCGTCCGTGACGGTCCCCGTGAGCGTGCCGTCCGTCATGACCGTCGATGCCAAGGCAACGACCTGCGAGGGTGCCGCCGGCGCGGCGGCGAACGGGCCCTCTCCCGTCACCACGGTTTCCAGCGCCTGTTGTGAATCGTCCGTGAACACGGCCAAAGGCGATAATGCCGTGGTCGTTTGACCGGCACTGGTCGATTCGTACATCTGCTCGGTCGGCCGCTCGTCGAACGACGTGCTGGCGGCGGTGATCGTCGGCTGGGTCTCGAAGCCGCTCGCGTCCGCGATGCCGAGGTCGCCGAAGCCGACCAGCCCCGCGTAGGGCTTCGCCGGGCCGCCCGGCGTCACCTGGCCGCCGTCGCCGCCGGGGACCATGGTGACCTTCGAGCCGTCGGCCTTGGAGGTCATCACTGCCTTGCCCTCGGTGACGGTCACCCGCACCGTCCCGTCCGGCAGCACTTCGATCCTGAGATCCGTGCCGTGCACCTCGATCTCCGCCACCGCGGTCAGCAGCCGGATCCCCTCCTTCTTCATCTGTCCGGTCTTGAAGCGGAAGATCCCCTGCTTGAGGGTAAGGGCCAGCTGGCCGTCGTGCGAGGCCGGGTCGTAGACGAACTTGTCGAGCGTCGCCCGGCTGTTCGACCCCAGCCGGAAGTCCGTGCCGTCCTTGAACTGAAGGTGCAGGCCGCCGTCGCGCACCGTCTCGACCACCTCGTTGCGGAAGATCGCGTCGTCGACGAAGAGGTCGCGCGTTTGCGCCTCGGTCGGCGTCCCGGTGGCCCAGATGCGGACCAGCTGCACGTCGCCGATGTCGGCCGCCTGCCCGGCTGCCCGCGCCGCCCCCGGCAGCGCCACCGCGGCCGCCAGCAGCGCCGCAAGAACCAAGCCCACGCGCGAAAGGGAGTACACTGTCTTTCTCATGGCTCGGCCCTCGCTTTCTCGGCGGTGACGAGATCGATGAAGCTGACCGAATCGAGCTCCGGAGCGCCGCCGTCGGCCGCCCCTCCGTAGCGTGCCATCAGGACCCAGCGGCCGTTCTCGGGGACGCCGAACATGACGGTCAGCGCATCGGCCTGCCGCATGACGCCGGTCGGCTGAAACCGGTCGCGCAGCGGCGTCAGCAGGCCGTTCACCCAGTGGACCGACGCCGTGCTGCCGCCCTTGATGAGCCCGGCCAGGCGCATCGGACTGCCCGAATAAAGGGCGTCCAGGAACTGCCGCGTTGCAGCCATCAGCGCCGGCCGCCCCAGCACATTGAGACTGCGCCGCAGCGCACCGAGGCGTACCTCGATGGTGCGACGCTGGGCGTGGACGTCGAACTGGGGCGCCGGCGGCGGTTGTCGCGACGCGACCGGATGGATCGAGCGAAAGGTCTCGACGGCCTTCTTGTGGCTCTCGGCAAGAGCGCCCACGACCGACATGTCGGTCACTCGCGTCCACTCCGGCATTTGGCCCTTACCCTCCGGCTCGCCGCGCAGGACGGCGCCGGTGACCGCGTGCGCGGCCGTCAGAGAAAGCTGGTCGTCCTTCATCGTCCAATCCGTCATGACCCAGCCGTCGACGACCGGATTGTAGAAGCCGACCCGCTTGACGGATGCCAGCGCGTCGCCCAGCGAAACCACCGACCCCTCGAAGAACGACCGCCACAACGCCGGCGGCGGCCCGGCCGGCCCGAGGTCGAGGGCGTTCGAGAGCACCGCCGTGTCTTTGTCGGTCAGGGCATCGCCGCCGGCGAACCCGTTCTTGACGATCGCCTCGCGAAACGCGGCGGCCGCCAGACCGAGTGTCACGATCTGCTGGCGGTCCTCCGGCGAAAGAGAGAACCTCAGCTCGCCCTCTTCCGGATTCTGGCGAATGAACTCCTGGACCGTTTCGTCGTTGAACCCGGCTACGATGCCTGGTGTAAGGGCGGAAATCTCGGTCTGGGTCGCAAGACCCGGTGCCGCAAAGGCCGTGCCGACGATCAGGCCGGTCGCCGCGAAGACGGCCCATTGCGGGCAACGTATCCGGCGATGCGAAGACATTCTCAACATGACGATCTTTCCTCCCGATAGTCATTCCGGCGTCGTGTGCGCGCGAGCGGTGTCGCCGACGGCCCGCCCGGCGCGGCTAAGAGGTTTCCTCCGCCGGTTCCAGCCCTTTGACGAAAACCATACCGTCGAGCCGCGTCACATTCAGGGTGTAGGTGCGCTGCCGGCCGATGATGCGAAACTGGTCTGCGGTTCCGGTCGCTTCGACCGTGGCATCGGCCAAGTCGCGCGGTAATGGCCCGTCGATCATCGCCTTGGCAAATCGCGACCGAAGGATCCGCCAGGTCTTGCGGTCATAGGGGCGCTTATCGTTCTGGAACAGATCCGGACTGAGCAGCGACCTCACCGGCTCCAGATCCTTTGCCGCGAGCCCGCGGGCGAATTCATCGGCCACCATCCGGGCCAGCCGATCTCCGTCTCCGGCTGCCGCGCTCCTCAGCCGCACCACGGTCGGCGTCAGCAAATAGCCGCGGCGAACCTCTTCGATCGCGGGAGAGACCGGGGCTTGCGCATTGGCCCCGACCGCCTGCAGCAGGCCCCAGAACTTGAGGCTTTCGTGCGAAGCGGCCACGTCCTCGAGAGCTGACCTGATCTCCGGATCTTCGGCGATCGACGATGTCGCCAGAAAGCGCTCGACGTCGAAGTAGTAGGTCTTGGGCTTGCCGTCGTCGAGATTCACGACCAGCACCTGGCCGGATTCCGCTGTCTCGGTCCCCGACTTGACCGACCCGATCAAGCTGGCAGCCGCGAAGGATTGCGACGATAGGGACAGGAAGACGTCCGTCCGGCCCTGCGCCACTAAATCGGTACCGAAGACCGTGAGCTGATCGCCGTCGCCTAACCGGGCGAGCACTCCCGATTCCGGGAGCACGGCTTCCAGCTGTCGTTCCAATACGGCCTGCCCCGTATCGGTCCGGCTAAGCATCGGCGCCGCTCGCGCATCGGGCGCCGAGCCCACCAGCAATGCCACGCCGAGCGAAAACACCGCGAGTGCAAACCGCGGACGATGCCCGTCACACAGGGCTCCCATGACCACCTTCCCGCCGCCATGCTCCCGCGCAGGCCGAACCGAGCGCTCCGCGGGTCCGGCGGACCCCTTGCTTTCCCCCAGTCTCCCCGCCGGCAAATGCCGACGAGGTCCCACCTTAACCAATCAAGTGCCTGACTCGAATTGCCGAATTCGAACAGGCGAATTCAACGGCAAAGGCCCCTAAATATTTGATCGCATTCTATCTTATTTGGCGACCCATTTGCAATTATTTAACCATTGCTTTAGCTTTCATTAAACATTTCCGATTTCGAATATGATCTCGTGGCGCCGAAGCGCAGCGTCGAGTTCCATCCACGGGTCGTGCCCGCGCCTACGGTGTCCCGGCTTCATCGTATCGTGTTTCGCTCCGACACGGGGAGTGTCGCCTGCGGCCATGCAACAGCCGCACGCGCATGACGATCCACTGTTTTTGGCCGCGCCGGACAGCAATCCGCTTCCCTCGTCGCCGCCGGGGCGGAGAGCGCGATCGGCGCGAAAGCGGTTGCAGCGGACCATCGTTCGCGGGAAGGACGCCTGGACCTCCCACAATCGTAGGGCTACTATTTCTCCTCGACGACCGCCGGGCGGCTTCATGCCGTCGGGCGATGTCTTATTTTGATCCGTCGGTTCAGCATAGGGTCGTATCGTCGATACGCCCGGATCGACCGGCGACCGTGCGATCCAACAAGGAAAAGAAGGGCCGACGGCAAGCCCTTCGATGGAAATCATTGGGGGACAGGATGAACGAACGCAGCGAGTCGCTTCGGAACCCAAAGCGCGCAGCCTCGGGCGCTGCCCCTGCGCCGGAACCGGTCAAAGCCTCCGATCTTTTCGTTCAGTGCCTGAAGGCCGAAGGCGTCACGCACATCTTCGGGGTGCCGGGCGAGGAAAATGCGGACTTGATGATTTCGCTGATGGACAGCGGTATCGAGTTCGTGCTGTGCCGCCACGAACAGGCTGCGGCTTTCATGGCGGACGCCTATGGCCGCCTCACCGGGCAACCCGGTGTCTGCCTCGCGACGCTCGGACCCGGGGCGACCAACCTGGTCACCGGAATCGCCGATGCGAACATGGACCGCTCGCCGGTCATAGCGATCATCGGCCAGGCCTCTACCAAGCGCTTGCACAAGGAAAGTCACCAGAACATGGATGCGATCGGCATGTTCCGGCCGATTTCCAAATGGGCGCAAACGATCGCGAATCCGACCGTCATTCCCGAGGTGATCCGCAAGGCGTTCAAGGTTGCAACCGGTGAGAAGCCGGGCGCCTGTATCATTGAGCTTCCCGAAGACATCGCCAAGCGGCCGGTCACCACGACGCCGATGACCGCGGGCAAGACCCGACGGCCCGCTGCCGACCACAAGGCGGTCGCACAGGCCGTCGAGGTCATTTGCGGCGCCACGCGGCCGCTGATCCTCGCCGGCAACGGCGCGGTCCGCAAGCGCGCAGCGAAGCAGCTTCGCCGTCTCGCGCAAAAGACCGGGATTCCTGTCGTCAATACCTTTATGGGCAAGGGCGCCGTATCACTCGACGACCCGCATTGCCTGTTCACCGTCGGGTTACAAGGGCGCGATCACATCAACAGTGCGATCGAGCAGGCGGACGTCATCATCGCGGCCGGATACGACCTCGTGGAATACGCTCCGGAATTCTGGAACAAGGGACGGGAGAAGAAGATCGTCCACATCGATTTCGATGCTGCCGAGGTCGACAACGCCTTTCCCGTCGCCGTCGACGTAGCATCGGATATCGCGGACGCCTTGTGGCAGATCAACGAGGAGATCAACCGCCGTTTCGAGGGAAAGCTGCCGTTGTTCTCGATCGATCAGTACGCCGACCTGAGAACCACGATCGCGACGGACCTGGCGGCCGAGGCGGAGGACAATGCCTTTCCCGTCAAGCCGCAGCGCATCATCAGCGATCTGCGCAAGGCCCTGGGACCTGACGACATCTTGCTGTCCGACGTCGGCGCTCACAAGATGTGGGTCGCACGCTATTATCAATGCTACGAGCCCAACACCTGCCTCATCTCGAACGGCTTCTGTTCGATGGGCTTTGCGCTGCCCGGCGCCATCGGCGCCAAGGTCGCCTTTCCGGATCGGCGCGTGGTGGCGGTCTGCGGCGACGCCGGTTTCCTGATGAACGTGCAGGACCTGGAAACCGCGGCGCGACTCAAGCTCAACATCCTGTGCATCGTCTGGGTCGACGGCGAGTACGGCCTCATCAAGTGGAAACAGCAGAACCAGTTCGACGGTCGGCATTCGGACCTCGCGTTCACGAACCCCGACTTCGAGCTGCTTGCCCGTTCCTTCGGCATCTGGGGACGCGCCCTGAAGGCGACCGAGGAATTGCCGGCCGCGCTGGATGAGGCTTTCGCCCAGGACCGCCCGGCCTTGCTCGCCATTCCGGTGGACTATCGGGAGAACCGCAAGCTGACCGAGCGGCTCGGCAACCTGGTGTGCACGATCTGACGCTTGGCGGACACCGACGGGCCACAAAGCCCGTTGCGGATCGGCAGACGCCCCACTTTGACGCCCGCCTGTTTGACGCCCGCCTGCGCGCGAGCCGCGGCGCCGGTCAGTTGGCCGCCGGCACCGGCGGTGTCCCGCCCTCGCCGACGAGCACGAAGGGCGCCCAGAACAGCGGGTGCGCCAGGTAATCGTGCGAGCGGTCGTCGATCATTGCCAGGATCGAGCGGCGCAGGCTCTCCGCCCGGCCGAGATTTGGGTCTTCCTTGAGAACCTTGAACATTCCGGTGGTCAATCGAACGGCCGCCTGCGACGCGACGGGCCAGTGCGAGACGAGGAGGGAGCGGCTGCCGGCGTAAAAGAACGCCTTGGCCAAACCCGAAAGGCCCTCCGCCCCGGGGTGGTCCCCGGCCGCGGTGTTGCAGGCCGAGAGCACGACGAGATCGGCGTTGAGGTCGAGGTCGCGGGCGATCTCGCTGGCCGTCAGCAGCCCGTCGTCCCGTGGACTGGGCTCCGCCGGCGGCGTGAACACCAGGGCCGACTCTGCGGCCCCCTTGATGTCCCCGCCGACCACGCCGTGGGTGGCAAAGGCCAGGATCCGGTCCTGCGACAGGTCGGTCTCCTTGACCCGCGCCTCGGTCATGTCCGGACCGAGCACCACCGAGCCTGCCGGTGCGTCCAATGCGGCGGCGATCGCGCGGAGCTCGTCGGCGGTATCCGGCAGCTGGCCCAGCCGGCGCACCGCGCGCACGTCGGCCAAGGCGCCGCGGAACAGTGTCCCGGCCTCGACGCCGCGCTGTGCGCCCGCATGCCCCTCGAGCGCCGGATCGCCGAAGCCGTAGAAGGGCTTTGCGGCGCGGGAGGACTTCGCGAAGCGCCGCAAGGCGCGCAGCGAAGAGACCGCCGGCAGGACGGTCATGGCATAGCGTCGAGCCAGCCAATGCGCCTTGCGGAAATCCTCGAAGGTGTCGAGCTCCTTCTCGACCGGCGCCGTCAACAGCACCTCGAGCGACAGACTTTCCAAGGCGCCGTCGGGCACGATGAAGACGTGATGGACGCCCGCCAGGTCGGGCTCCAGGGGGGCAAACAGAAGTCGGTAGAGGCGGTAGGCTTCGGCGGCGTCGTAGCCCCGGTCAAGCAGATCGGCCAAGCCATACACGCCGACCGGCGTCAACTGGGACCGCAAGTGCGACACGGCCTTGTCCAGGGCTGCGGCCCCGATCTCCGCGCGCTTCGCGACCGCCCGGTCGGGGCGAACCAGGTAGATATAGGTGGCGATATCCGACACGCCGTAGACGATCATCGCCTCGTCCGGACCAAGCAGTTTCTGGGCCCCGGCCAGATCGAGCGGCTTCGGTCGCGCGATCTCGGCGTATTCGGGGAAGTCTTGCGTCAGCTTCTGCTCGAGTTCGTCCAGGCGTCGTCCCAGCTTCGCCTGATAGGCCCGCATCGCCTGTTCGTTTTCCGGATCGCGGTCTTGCGGTGCCGTCCCGGCCGCCTCGACGAGCCGCTTGTCCAGCAACAGCCAAAGATGGAGCGCATTCTGCTGTTCGCGAACGAGCCGTGCCAGCGCGTCGTCGCCGGCGGCGAAACGAGTCGCCATCCCCGCCACCGAGCGCGCCGCCGCCGTGGTCCGCGTCAGTTGGACCACGTCGAACTGTTCGGCCGTCAAGGCAGCCCTCTTCTCCGGTTGCGCCTCCGCCAGGCGCGCCGCGATATCGATGTGCCGGAACAGCTGCGGGCGCAGGACGCGCTGCTCGCTCGGTCCGCCCTCGGAGCGTTGCAGGGCCCCGCTGAGGATCCGTTGTCGGGCGATCTCGGTCGCCCGACGCGCGTAGACCACGGCCTGAGGATAGCAGCTCGGCGTTTCGCAAAGGCTCGCCAGATTGGTGAGGGCAGTGGCCACCAGCGGATGATCGGAGCGCAGCGCCGATTCCTCGATTTCCAGAGCCGACTTGAAGAGCTTTTCCGCCTCGTCCGATCGCCCTTCATCGCGATAGAGAACCGCCATATTGTTCATCGCCAGGGCGGTCTCGAAATGCTTCGGTCCGAAAGTCTGGCGTCGGATGTTCAGCGCTCGTTGCAATTTGGGCTCGGCATCGCTCAGTCGGCCCGCCTTGCGCAGCGATTCCGCGAGTCCGATCAGGGCTGTGGCAACGTTCGGGTGGTCCGGGCCGTCAAGCTGTTCGAAAATGGCGACCGAGCGGCGGTACAGCTTGGCGCTCTCCTCATCGCGACCGATCCGGCCGTAAAGCACCGCCAGGTTGTTGAGGGCGCTCGCGGTTTTCCGACTGACATCGCCGGCCTTCGACTGACTGATGTCGAGTGCCCGCCGCAGCAGATCGTCGGCCTGACCGTATCGGCCCTCCTTCTCGTAGAGGCTTGCCAGGTTGTTGAGACTGCCGGCAACGGGAAGCGACGACGGTCCGAAGGCGGCCTCCCGAATGGTCAGCGCCCGTCTGTCGAGCGGCTCGGCCTCGCCGTAGCGGCCCTGGATCTCGTAAAGCAATCCGAGGTTGTTGAGGGTCGCGGCGACTTCCGGGTGATCGGGGCCGAAGTGACTTTCGTCGATCTCGAGCGAGCGCTTATAGAGCTTTTCGGCCTCGGCGAAACGCCCGGTCTCGCGATAGATCTCGGCAATATCGTTGAGCGCCGCCGCCACGTCCGGATGGTCCGGCCCCAGCGTTTCGCGGCGAATCTTCAAAACCTTGTTGTAGGCCTGCAGTGCCTGGTCGAAGCGGGCTTCGTCGATGTAGGTTTTCGCCAGATCCGCGAGCACCATGGCGACGGCCGCCTCCGCGTCCGGTTTCGATTCGTAGATCGCAACGGCGCGAACCAGCGCCGCTTCGGCCTCCTTGGTCCGGTGCTGGCTCTTGAGAAGCAGCGCAAGCTGGTACAAAAGGGCCGCCGTGTTTTCGTGCTTTGGACCGAACTCGTCCTCGCTCAGCGTCACCAGTTCCTGCGCCAGAGGCACCGCTTCGGCATAGCGGCCCTGGTCAAGCAGGGCATTGTAACGTTGGTAGGTGGTCGTGAAGGTCTCGGACTGGGCGGCGGCGGAGCCGGGAAGCGAAAGCATGAGGCAAGCAACGATCGGCAGCGCCCACCTTAGCCGTCGCTCGCCGACACGGCCTGCCGCGTGCGCGTCACGTCCCGCGCGGCGCCCGCCGATAGCCCGAGCGGCTCCCGGCACGCCGCGAACGCCTGCTGCACATCGTCGAATCCAGCCCATCCCGATGCCCGCTCGCACCGAAATTCGATCCGCCAAAGCCCGGAATACCGTCATTTCGGAGGTCTCCGCCTACTTGGTCAGTAAAGTGTTCACGCCGTCCCAATCTGCGGGCGGCGGTTCCTCGGCCATCTCCCGGGCGCGGCCGACGAAACTGCGCGCGACCGGATCGGCATCGGCCAGGGATTCGAACAATGCCGCGGCCTCCTCGAACTTCCGGTCGCGAAACAGTGCGAGAGCCTGAGAGAAGACGTCCATCCGCTGCACCGTTTCCTCGTCTATTTCCTCGCGTCGGCCGACCGGCTCAAAAATGCGAACCGGCGTATCCCGGCCCTTCACCCGAACGACATCGATCTCGCGAAACACGATATCTGGGCCACAGAGGCTTTTCGTAACTTCGTTCACCAGGATAGTCGAGCCATAGATCTTGTTCACGCCCTCCAGCCGAGAGGCCAGGTTGATGTCGTCCCCGACGATCGTGTAGCTCAGGCGCCGCTGCGACCCGATATAGCCGACCAGAAGCTTGCCGGTGCTCACGCCGATTCGAATCCGCAGCTTCGTTCCCTTGGGCAGGCTTAGCTCGTCGCGTAACGCCGCGACGCGGTCGCAGCAAGCCATCGCCGCTTCGATGCCGTGCTCGGCGTGCTCCGGATCGTCGAGCGGCACGTTGAATGCCGCGACCACCGCATCGCCGACGAACTGCGCGACGAAGCCGCCGTGCTCCTCGATCGTATCGCTCATCACCGAGTAGACGGAGTTCAGCAGGTCGACGACTTCGCCCGGCGACAACACTTCGGATATCGTGCTGTAGCCTTCAAGGTCCGAAAGCCACACCGTGATGTCGCGCAGTTCCCCGCCCTGGGTGGGCATCTGCTTCATCTCGACCATACGGTCGACCAGGGCCGGGGCGAGGATTCGCCCAAAGGCCTTGCGGATATGCCGCTCCGTCCGGTCGGTCACGGCGTAGCGATAGCCGACCAGCGCTACCAACGTGATGCCAGACGCCAGAATCGGCGAGACCAAAGGCAATGCCCAGCCGGCGATGAAGGCGCCCGTGGCCCCGGCGATCCACGTGTTCATCCCGGCGGCGAGTATGACTGCCGCCCGAAGAGGCGTCGTGGCCATGACGCAGAGCGCCATACCGAGTGCGAGCGCGAAAGAGAGACCGATCGACACGGTGTCGGGCAGCGGACGCAACACCTCGCCGCGGACCAGGTTTCTGATCGCTGCCGCATGGAGGTAAATGCCCGGAATCAATTGGCGCCGCCATGCCTCGGTTCGGCCGCCGGCCGTGGGCTCGAGCCCGGGCATGCAGGTCTCCGGCGCCGTGGGGCCCGGACCGTGCTGGGCGAAGCGGATCGAGGTGAGCTTCCGGTCCTCGACGTCGAGAACCGTGCCGATCATGATCGCCCGGTTGGCGAAGTGCTTGCGGAAGAAGTCCGTCTTCCCGGCCTCGGCGCAGTGATAGAGATCGGCCAGGGAATAGGTCGGAATCGACGACGGGCCCAAATAGAGATCGACCAGAAGGTCATTGGCCAGCGCCGTCTTCCGGCCGTCGATCGAAACGTCCATATGACGATCGCGCCGGGCCGGAATTTCCCGCTCCCCGAGGAATGCGTGCCCGTTCTTGTCGATCGCCGGCGGCGTCTGCAGCAGACGCGACGCCAAGGTAAGCGACATCGACGGAACCAAGCGGGAATTGGCGGCCTGCTCCGTCGCGGCGGATGCCGCTGCATCGGCGGACTGCCCCCCCGACGGCCGGAAGAACAGCGGGACGTAGCGTACGACGTCGTCTTTCCCCTTCACGACGTTCAGGGAACGAATATTGTTGCCGCGAACGATCAGCCGGTAGATGTCGAGCGGTTCGATCGGCTGGCCGCCGAGCGTCGTGGAGCCAAGAACGATCCTCCCTTGGTCTGCTCCATTCTTCAAAGCCAGCCGGAAGTCGCGGTCATAGCCTTTGATGTATCGCTCGACCGAGGTTGACAAAATCAGGTCGAAGCCGATGACCCCGACCTTGGCGTCGACCAGGGCGTTGACGACCTCGGCCATCTGTTTGGTCCAGAACACCTTGGGTACGCCCTTGAAGGGAGCCGTTCTATAGGTCTTCTCGTCGATCGCCACGATGGCGACCGGGGACCGGTTGGGATCGAGATGCGGCGGGGCGACGAGGTTCCGGAGCGCGAAGAGCACGTCGAGCGAATAGCCCTGCAGGCGGTCGTAGGACGGCAGAATGACCGCCGCGCAGACGCCGAGCGAAACCAGCAGCGAAACCGCGTAATCACGCGGCTTCATCGTCTAGAACCGCACGAGCCGGCTGATTGCGGCGACCTCTGCGTCTGTTGCCTTGCGCGAGATGCGGAACAGAACCTTGCCATGTTCCGTGGTGGCGCGATAGAGCCCGCCGGGAGACAGGGAAACCCCACGATCCTTCAGATCGATATGATTGCCGTTGACCGGGAAGTCGTAGGTCTCGGCCTGGTCGGAGTCGACGCGCTCGATCTTGACCTCCTCGGCAGGCTTGGCGAAAGCCAAGATCGGGGCCGTGGCGTAGACGAGCACGATGGGCTTGTCATAGTCGAGGTCCGGTGCCCGGAACACGACGCCGGCAACGTCTTGCGCCTGCCGTTCGGTGGGTACGATGCCGCCGCCGTCGCAATTGACCGTTTCCTGGGATTGGATGACGCCGCCCTCGACCCGGCTCTGCGACTCGCCGACGATCACCGTGCCGCCCTTGACGTCCTCCACGATGCAGGAGCGCAGATAGGCCAAGCGGAGCGTACCTTCGGCACCCAGCTTGATGGCGGTGCCCTCGGACAGGACGTCGAGAATTCCGTAGTCGACGCCGGTAGCCTTGATATCCTCGATAATCGCCGCCGGCGCATCCGACTGCGCCTGCGCCCGGGCGGGGAGGCCGACAAGCATCCAGGCCAGCGACAGCCCCAAAAGCGCGAAGATCTTATGCCTTGTCGTCATGGACTCTCTCCCGGTCCTGACCGGCGCCGAGACCCGACCTGGATCCCGTCGCCCGGTACATTGTGCGCAGCCGGATCCCCCTCCTCTTGCCGCGATCTTAGTTGAAGTGGCGCCGGCGGTCGACACGTGACGGCTAAATCATTAACAAGCTTTCATTTTTCCGCCCCTCGGGGGGCCGATGGCCGGCCCGCCGCGAGGCTCATTTCATGGCCGTCGGAACGGCTCGCGTCGCGAAGGTGCCGACGTGATAGCGATGACAAGTCGTACAGGTGTCGGCCACCTTCCCGGCCGCATGGCAGGCGGCGCAGGTCTCCTGCTTGATCGCGCCGAAGTTGGACCAGAAGGTGAAGGGGTCGCGGTCGCCGTAGCTCTTGTCGTAGGTCGCACCGGCGTCGATCTTGTGGCACGTCATGCAGCCCCTGTCGTCCAAGAGACTGAAATGGCTGCTATGAGAGAACCGCGTGATGGCCTTCACGTTCGGCTGCGGATGCTTGGCGACCCAGTTGACCTGCATCGCGCCGCCGTCGACCCGATCGACGCTGTGGCACTTGGCGCAGCGGCCGGGCGCTTCCGGGTTCGATAGCGTGTCGAAGACGGCTCGCCCGGCCGCCCGGTCCGCGGCCGCATAGCCGGCCGCACTGAGATCCAGCCAGGTCTTCACGAAAGCGTCGCCATGGCCGACCGGCTTGTAATAGAGCGTGAAGTCGCGGCGATACCAGCCGCCGAGCACCGCCCACTTCTCCGGGTCGACCTCCGGCAGGCTCGCCTTTTTCGCGTCCGCCGCGGGCGCAGCGGTCTCCGTCCCGGCGCCACTCTCCCCGCCGACGAGATTGTCCAGTTCGCCACCCGAGAGAATGTCGCCGCCCGAGGCGTTATCCGGCGCGCCGGAGAGGATGTCGTCCTGGCCGCCGGAAAGGATATCGCCCCCGCCCGACGCCTGGTCGTCCTGACCGCCAGACAGAATGTCCTCCTGGCCCCCGGAGAGGATATCGCCTCCGCCCGACGCCTGGTCGTCCTGGCCGCCGGAGAGGATATCGCCCTCCCCCGAGGCCGCACCCTGTGCCAGCCCCGAAAGGATATCCTCGTCGCCGGAGTCCGCGCCCTGCGCCAGCCCGGACAGCACGTCCGCGCCGCCGGAGGCCTCGGGTTCCGGCTGAGCCGGCGCCTGGGCGGCCCCCTGATCCGCGGCCGCCGACCCGGCGCCGGGGATCGGAACCGACTCGCCCCGCGCCCGCCGAGCCATCTCGTCCGCCAGATCCGGGAACCAGACTGCCTGGGCCGAGCGGATGACGTCCGCGGGGATGACGGCAAGAATCCGTGCCAAATCCTCCCGACTCAGGTCCTCGCCCAGCGCCTGCGACAGTGGCGTCTTCACGTCCGCGGCACCGCCTTCGAGCAAGCGGTAGATCAGGCCCTTGATGCGCCACACCACCCGCTCGATCGCCGCGATGTCTTCGTCGCTGCTGTCGGTCAGATCGAGAAGATCGAGCGAGTCCAGACGCCGCATGTCGTCCTGGACACCCTTATCGCCGGCCAGCAACGCCCGCATGAAGGGGGTCACGCGCGCCTCCGACCAGTCGTCCGGCCACTCGCCGATTTGCGCGCCACGGGCCCGCAGCTCGGCCAGATCCAATCCGGGCACCGTTATGAAAGCGATGCCGGCGGGACCGATCTGTCCGGCGCCGCGGATCTGATCCGCGTGGCACGCGGAGCAGGTCTTCGCGAACCCTTCGACCAGCATGAGTCCGCCATCCGCCGCAGGTTGGTGACAGTCCATGCAGGTCTGCGGCGATTTTTCCGGCCCCACCTTCGGAAAATGCCTCTGGAAATGGCTGACGTGGTTGAAGTCGATCCGTGTCCGTCGCCGGAAGGGATAACCGTCGAATTCCGGGTGCCCATCCGCAAAGGACGCGAACTGCACGGCATGGCACGCTTGGCAGCGGCCATCGCTCATCCGCATCGATTCGAAGGCCGCGCCTTGGTGCTCCTTATGACAGGTGGCGCAGGCCAGGCTTTCGGATGCGTCTTGCGGCGCACCGAACAGGCTCCGTGCCGCCGCTTGACCGAAGGGAGCCGCAGCGGCAGCCCCCGGCTGCGCCGTCACGTCCCGGGTCCAGGCCGCCGCCGTCTCGGCGGCCACGCCGTGCGGCTGCCCGGCGGCGTCACCGAGCGTGTGGCAGCTCAGACACCGCTTGCTCTCGTCCGCCGGCCCTCCGGCGAAAGCCGCCATCATCCAGTGCGCCAGACCACCGTCAGCCGCGGCATGACAGGTCTGGCAGTTGCCGACGCTGCCGTGCGCCGCGCTGATGGGGCCCGGCGAAACGGCGGCCACCATTTGCGAGCCCCCTTGCGCCAGCGTCAGGAACCCGACCGTCAGAATGACGACCCACATGGCCGTGCGGCCGCGCTTGCCGCGCAGGCTGCGAACCGGCACGCACTTGGGAATCGGGCGGCAACAGGTCCCGTCGGGCAGTGGGCCTTGCGCACACTTCCCGCCCGCCCCGTTGGGTCGCGTACAGATCCAGCGATGGTCTTCCTGCCTCGGATTGCACTCGTAGGTCGCACGACAGCGACCACGCCCGTCCGGGCCGATTCGGCACGGCGTACCCTTGGCGGCATGGCCGCAGACCCAGTTCTGGGTCGGGCGCTCGTAGGAGCTCGACCGGAAATCGAAACGCTGCAGCAGCTTATTCACAGCGATCCGCCATCAAATGCATAGACCACGACCGCATGAACGACCGCCACGAGAACCAGACCGTAGGTCAGCGGAAGGTGGACGAAGAGCCAGCCCTTCAGGAACAACTGAACGGCGTATTGCTGATCGAGATTGTCCTTGGCGGCCACGCGCCACTCGATTTCCTTCAGCGCCTCCTGCCCCTTCGAATCGAGGTAACGCTCGAGCGACCGGATTTCCCGACGCAGTCGCTGGAGCGCCTCGTTGGAGCCCAGCAAATGCGCCCTAACGTTACGCGGCTTCCGAAAGAACGGCTGAAGTCGGCTGGTGTAATATTCCGCGATGGTGTTGGACGAAATCTGCGTTACGGAGTC
>Ga0210123_1000844_pt1 | contig 17311 bp, 16 predicted proteins | sample Muzzi_PWB_D2_FD_185535 | JGI IMG/M metagenome (GOLD analysis project Ga0210123, IMG submission 185535) | Wetland microbial communities from San Francisco Bay, California, USA, that impact long-term carbon sequestration - Muzzi_PWB_D2 (SPAdes) | ecosystem: Environmental > Aquatic > Marine >... | reverse complement strand
CATCTCCCTGCTCGGAGCGTCAGCTCCAGGCTCACGCGGGGGACGGAGGTCTTGCCACAGACAATTGACCGTCCTCCGCGTGCTCGTTTGAGCCCCAAGTCTCTCCCGAAAAGCCCGCCCACACGACACACCCCCGCCCGGCGCGCTCGCGCGCGCGACGATGATGCTGACTGACCGTCTCGAGGGAATCTGAAGGAATCTGCGCGCCCAACCGCCAGAATCACGCGCTTTTCAGCCGCCGCTCACATGAGCCGGACCTCCCTCGCCACAGCGAGCGGGCTCCCTCGCCACCGCCTCGCCCAGCTCGAGGACCCGTCCTCCGATGCCCTGCCCAGCGCCCAGGAGCTCTACGCACTCTTCGCCGCCCTCGAGGTCACCCTGGAGGACTTCACGACCGCTGCCCTCAAGCCCCTCTCCGTTGCTCGGACCCGCCGGCAGTCCGCTCGCCCAGCCCGCCCAGCAGCCGACCCGCGCGCCACCTCAGGCAGCGCCCTACTCCCGGCAGCCGACGCCGCCGAACGCTCGATCGCCCGGTTCGCGGCACGCTGGGCTTCGCAGCCCTCTTCGTCATCCGACTGCCCTTATCTACGGTTCCTTCCGCGGATCGGAGTCGGGCCCAGAGGCGGTACTACACCGGTGCTCCGCAACAATCTCTACGGACTTGACCTCATGGTCCCGGCGAACCCTAAGCTCTAGACGCTCACCCGGCCGAATGTGGGACCATCGATCGCCGCCGGCCTCGGTGGTGACCAGGTGGCCATCAATAGCCACGATCCGGTCGCCCGCCTGAAGGACACCCTCTGCCGGGCCGTCCTCACGCAGAGCGCGGATCTCCGGCTCCGTCCGGAACCGCCAGACCGTCTCGTCCCCAATCGTCACCGAGCAGTGACATTCGAACTCCGAAATGCCCAAGTCGCCCTGGGCGACCCGTCCATCGGGACACGTCGGGGATTGGCTTGGTGGAGCGGTGTTCCCACCCGAGCCCATACCGAAAATAGGGACAAGGAGCACTACGCCCAAGGCCAAGACAGTCACATGCGCACTCTTCCGGGAGGGATTCTCACCAATACAGTCATTTCGTCGCACAATGCCTCCTTTTCAGCGCCAGGCCAGAGAGGAACAGGAAGAATCATGAGGAATTTCCTGCTGCCGCACTTCAGTACATCACGCATTCCGTTGTGTCGATGGCGAATGGGGACGAAGGCTCGTCGGCTGAGGGGGATGCCCGCTTCCGCGGCCAGGAAAGAAATCGCTCAGTCTGTCGTCGGAGAACCGGTGGTCACCCCTCCCGTAGCGCCGCTGCCGGGTCGATCCGAGCCGCGCGCCGAGCCGGTAAATAGGACGCGAACAGGGAGATCGAGAGGATAAGGACAAGGGATGCCGCGAAGCTCGGCAGGTCGAACGGGGAAACCCCATACAGCAGGCTTGAGGCGAGACGCAAGACGATCGACGCCGCTGCAATGCCGATCAAGACGCCCACTAGCACCGGCGTCAGGGTCCGGACGATGATCATCCTAAGCACCTGGCCACGCATTGCGCCGAGGGCCATGCGCACGCTGATCTCTCCGCGCTGCTGCGCTACGACCGCCGCGAGGAGACCATAGACGCCCGCCGCGACCATCAGGGCAGCGAAGATGCTCAACATCCCGAGCACTATGACGCCGACCTGTTGGGTAGCGAACCGTCGACGGATCGCATCCTGGAGGCTTTGCGAGGAGAGTATTGCCACTTTGGGGTCGAGGCTCTTCAACCTTGAACGTACAACGGGAACCGCCATCCCCGGCGCACTCGAAGTCCGCGCGAGCAGGTACATCCGGCTTAGCCCGACGAAGCCCAAATGCTGATCCAGCGGCAGATAGAGGTACGGTATGGGCTGTTCGTCCTGGCTCTGTACCTTCACGTCCGAGGCCACGCCGATCACCTCCAGGCTGTGGTGCTCCGAACCGGCAATGGTGATCCGGCCGCCCAGCGCGTCGCCGCCTTCCCAATAGCGGCGAGCCATGGCAGCGCTGATCACCGCCACTCCGTGGGTGTTGGCCCGATCGTACGAGGTAAAGCCCCTTCCGGCTTCGATTGGAATCCCCAAGGTTTCAAAGTAGCCGGGACTGACGACGTTCGCTAGAACTTGCTCCCGCTCGCCTCCATCGCCCCGACCCAGAACTTCGATCCCTAAATCGATCTTGCCTCGGCCAAGGGGGCGCCGAGCTGCCCAAGCCGTTGCTTTGAACCGAGGATCTGCGTTCAGCCTCGCGCGGAGCTCCCGGTATAAGACCGCTGCGCGCGGCTCGGAGTAGCCACTGGGTCCCAGGTTCAGCTCCGCGACCAGAATGTCCGCGGTGCGGAATCCCAGATCGGCCCGCCATGCCTTGGCCAGGCTTCGAACGAGCAGGCCGGTCCCGACCAGGAGGACCAGGGCGGTCGCCACTTGGGCCGCAATCAGAAAGCGCCGCAGATCAACGCGCATCGTCCCGAAGCGCGCCCCGGAAGCCTTCAATTCCTGGGCCGGGTCGAGCCAGCTCAACTTCCAAGCGCTGGGTATGGCAAAGGCGAGGGCAAGGGCTGCAGCCACTACCACTGCGAAGGCAAAATGGACTGGTCCGATCGCGGCGGCGGGACCGGTGATAGCTGGCAAGCTTGGCAACTCCAGCCGACTGAGGTAGGTCAGGAACCCTCTGGCCAGAACTAACCCAAGAGCAGTCCCTACCAGCGTGAGGAGGAAGCCCTCGATCAAAAGTCGCGCCATGAGGTCGAAGCGGGAAGCACCCAGGGAGAGCCGGACCGCTGACTCCCGCCGCTGTTGAAGGCCTCGGACGAGAAACATGCCGCTCAGGTTCGAAGCCGTGATCAACAGCTCGAAGAAGACGAGAGCCCCTAGAAGTCGGAGGAGTGACTCGATCTGCTGCCGTCTGTCCCTGCCCAACGCAGTGACCGCGAGAGGCGTGAGCTGTGCTGACATAGCCTCTCCCCGGTCCCCGCTATCGCCTCTGAATCCACGGACGCTCTGGGTCAATACATCCGCAGCTGCCGGCCGTGCGACTCCTGCCCGGAGGCGCCCAACCCCACGGAGCCACCGAATCCCCCGATCTTCAAGCACCGGGATCTGGGCCATGAATCCGGTTGCCACAAGGGGGAAGGTCTCCACCGGAATCCACAACGAGGCCGGCTCGGCCAGCCTCAGGCCGCGGAAGCCCTCGCGAGCCACGCCGATCACGGTGTACGGCTCCCCGTTCAAGCTCACGCTCCGACCGATGATCTCAGGATCCCCGGCGAAACGCCGATGCCAGAGCGCCATGCTCAAGACGGTCACAGGCCGATCCGCTTCCTCTGCGCGAAACGTCCGGCCAAGGGCGCTCTCGACGCCAAGGAGCTCGAAATAGTTGGGCGAGACGATCTCCCCCTCCACCTGCTCGACAAGATCTCCTTCTTTGACGGTCAGCTCGATGTCGGAGACGACGGCGAGACCCGTGAACGCGTCAGTCTCCCGGTACCTGCGATAGCCCGGGTAGGAGATCGCACTACCCTCTCCCCCCGACCGACTCACTAGGCTTACCTCGACGAGCTCGGAAAGCCCCTCCACGTCGACCGGGCGTAGTAGAAAGCGATCAACAGCATAAAACGTGACCGTGCTCGCAGTGACCCCGAAGGCGAGAGAGAGGACGACGACCGAAGTGAAACCGGGCCGGCCGATCAAACTCCGAAGGGTATGACGGATAATGGCTGGGGCAAAGTAGCTCACATGCTCAACCTTGCTCTACCTCAAACGGCGCTCTTTCGCACCCGAGGTTCGAGGGACAAGAAAACCTGGCGGCCGGCTCCGGGGGCCGGGTACAGGGTCAACACCATCCGGCCGTCAACAGTCAGGTGGTCCTTCTGGAAGAGCGGCTCACCCGTCGTCAGATCGTCGACCCACAGCCGGACTGCCACTGAGTCGGTGGCCGGGGAAGCCTCCTCCAGGCTGGTGAGCTCGAAGGCGACGCGGTGTTCATGTCCGGTCCGCGGATCCGTGTAGCGGTGGTCGGCGCGAGCGCCGCTCTGAACCGTCAATTCACTCTCATCGACCACCTGCCCATCGTCGAGATCAGTGATCGAACGAGCTTCGATGACCTCCATGCGGAGATCGATGCAGGAAGGCCCAGAGCCGGAAGCCAAGCCCGTTAGTGTGGCAAAGAGAATCGATGCTGCCATGATGTTGCCCTCCGTTCTGACCAGAGGCGGCTTGAGCCGGGACCCTCAAACGGCTCTGGCCTGGCACTGCAGACCGTCGAGAAACCGTCCCATCCGCTCCTGTTGTGTCGTGTCCAGCTCGAGTCGGGCGAGCAGATCCTCCCAAACCGGCGACACCCGATCGTAGATCCAACGAACGCCATGCCTTACGGCGTCGTGAGTCGAACAGCTCGGCGCCTCTTCATAACACTCCACCAAAACCTGCACAAGGTCACTCGGAAAACTCTCGAGAAACTGGAACCGCCGGACCACGTGGGAGCTGAAGAAGAGTGGACGCAAGTAGGGGAAGAAACGTTTCATGATGGTCTGGTGAGCTTGGAACAGGTGTCCGATCCGCGAATCAGCGAAGCCGATCCGCGGATCGCGGTCCATGGTGTCGATATCCTCTGCAAGGCCGTCGCGCTTCAGCTTCTCGTACAGCGGGGTGCTCCACGTCACCTGCAAGGTCGTCGACAGCAACTGCTGATCCAGGAAATATGAGTACGGCATCGCCATGTGGCGAAAGTAGGGAGCCAGGCTCGTCAGGAAGCGCAGATTCTCCGACACTTCCGCAAGGGTCGAGTACGGATCGTAGAAGATGTAATCAGCGCGGAACGGAATCCCTTCGCGTGCAAGGGCCTCGAGACAACCCACCACCACCTCGCGAGAACTATCCACTCTGTACAGGCTCAGCGGTCTCGCCAGGCCAGAGTCCAATCCCACCCTCAGAGAGCTCAGGCCGGAGCGCTTGAGCAGTGGCAGGAGGTGGCGACTACGGTGGAGATCCGCGCTCCGCGCGACGAAACGGTAATCGAGCACTAAACCCCGGTTCAGAATCCCTTGAGCGATGTCGCGAATCAACTCCGCCCCCCTCGCACCCTGGCCAAATGCTACGAAACTGTTCAAGACAAAACGCCGCACTCCCAATCGATGAAACCGCTCGATCTCGTCCAGCACGGACCCGGCTGTGCGTGGCCGCCAGTAGGCGGCAGCGCTGCCGGGAAACTCGTTTCGGTAGAACGTCTGGAGGCCGCAGTACTGGCAGTCGTTGCTACACCCCCGGCTCAGCAGGATCCGCTGTTCCGCGCCGGCGCGCTCCGAGACGAAGAAGTCGCCCTGTCGGGCTGCGAGAGAGTCGATATCTGAAGCCAGGGGGCGGGGTGGGTTTCGAATCGTCTGTCCGTCCAGCCTCCAGGTGAGCCCGAGCTCTGTCTGCCATGGCCGATCCGCTCGTGAAGCAGCAACGAGGGCCTGCAAGGTTGCCTCGGGCTCACCGCGGATCACGGCGTCGAGGAGAGGCACTTGTCGCAGCATGCTAACGGCGTGCTGCGTGGCGAAGTTCCCACCGGCCACCATCAAGGGCGTCGGGAATTCGTCGAGCAGCTCCTGCGGATCGATCTGCCGCAGGGCTTCCCACGCCCGCCGCCCCGGCACGTGCCAGTAAACGCATCTCGGCCTCCAACGGACGAGGGCGGTATCGAGGTTGACCGCTCTCTCGCCTCGATCCGGGTATCCCACGGTCTCCACGGAAAAACCTCGGCCACGAGCGGAGGAGACCACCAGCTCGAAGTCCAGAGCCTGTGGCGGGTCGTGATTCTCGACTTGCGGTCTCGCGACGCAGAGCAGATCAATCATCCGGCTATCCAAATCGTAGTTCATAGCCATGGCAGCCTTCACGCCACGAGATGTCGCGAGTAGAGCTGTGAATAGACCCCCACCTCACGGATGAGTGTCTCATGGCTTCCCCGCTCGACGATGCGCCCCTTATCCAGCACTACGATCAAGTCCGCGTGCCGCACCGTACCCAGGCGGTGGGCGATGATGAAGGTCGTCCGCCTCTCCATCAGCCGGCCCATCGCCACCTGGATTGCGTGCTCGGAGATGGAGTCCATTGCAGCCGTAGCCTCGTCAAGGATCAGGATCGGTGCCGCCTTTGCAAACGCCATGGCGATGGAGATCCGTTGCTTTTGACCACCGGAGAGCCGGACGCCGCGCTCGCCGATCTTGGTGTCGTAGCCCTCGGGCAGGCCGATGATGAACTCGTGGGCGTTCGCGAGCTCGGCGCACCGTAGGAGCTCGGCGCGGCTCGCTTTCGGATTCCCATAACGGAGGTTGTCCCACACACTGCCACTGAACAGGAACGTACCCTGGGGGACCAGCCCGATCTGTCGCCGCAAAGTGCCCAGAGCCATGTCCCGCACGTCCATGCCGTCGACCAAGATGCTCCCGGCCTCCAGTTCGTAGATGCGCATGAGCAGGTTGATCAACGTGCTTTTGCCACTCCCGCTCGCACCGACGATGGCGACGCTCGATCCGGCCGGGACGTGGAGGCTCACCTCGGAGAGCGCCATGGTCTCGCCGTCGTAGGAGAAGGATACGTCCCGCAGCTCCACTTCGCCCCGGACCGCATGAAGCGGCGGAGTACAGGCCCTTTGTTCCTCTGGAGACTCGTCGAAAACCTGGTAGATCCGGTCGACCGCTGCCAACGAGTGCTGTGCCCCGATGTTCAGTGTGACCAACCCCTCCGCGGGGTCGAAGAGATACCTCAAGAACGAGTTGAAGGCGAGGAATCCACCCAGGGTCAATTGTCCCTGCATGATCTGCCAGCACCCGAACCAGATGAGGGCCAGCTTTCCCAGAGAGCTCATCGAGAGAGCACCCACCGAAAGCACTGTCGAGGCCATACCCGCCCGGAGCTCGACGTCGAGCGCACCGCGCAAGGACCGGAGCATTTTCACCAGTTCTCGTCGCTCGGCCACGAACGACTTGACCAGGTACATGTTGCTCAATGTCTCGAGCAAGTCGCCCGTCACGTTGGCGTAGCTCTCCTGCGTCTGACACCTCAGCTCTCGTACTTTCGGATTCAGACGATAGATCCACGCAACGAAGAAGGGCAGGATTCCGAGTGTGATCAAGGCCAACTGCCAGTTGATCCAAAACACCAGAGCCAGGCCTACCAGCAGGGTGATGAGCTGCCTGAGCGCGCTCAGCAAACTCTCGGCCAGAAGCCCCTGGACCCGATCCACGTCGCTGGTGAGCCGTGCAGTCAAGTAGCCCGCTCGTTGGCCGCGAAAATACGCCAGAGGCAGGCGCTGGAGGTGAAGGAACAGGCGCCGCCGGATATCGAACATCACCCGGTTCCGGAAGCCCATCAGGACGTAGTTCTGCCAGTAGGTCGTAACGACCTTGAGGATCAGGAAACCCAAGAGACCGAAGCCGATTAGATGCAGTGTGAGCACTCGCTCTCCGACCACCACGTGGTCGATGAGGTACATCGTCAGGAGTGGCATGGGAAGCTGGAGCCCGACACTGATCAGCATGATCCCGCCACCGATCAAACCCAGCTTCCAATGAGGCCTGAGGAACTCCAGGAAGCGCCAGAAGGACTTCGTCGGGTGCCACCCCAGGGACTGGTCAGACGATCTCTTATCGTCGGTCATTCTCCTTCAACCTCTTCGTTGTGCTCACCATGCCGTAGCGCGGGCCCCGGCGAGCCGGGGCAGTAGCGCTACGACAGGATTCACCCTCCGCATGGGGAGCGCCCGAGCTCATGAAGGCGGCGTTACGGCTTCTTGGGGTCGTCCTGGATGGTGCCGGTGTCACAGCTGTATCCGCTCTCGCAGATGATTTGCACCGCGGTCTTCACAAGATCCTCGAACTCGGTCCCAAGCTCCATCGGTTCCAGCAGGAAGTCCATGTCATCACCTCCTTTCGGTCAGAGATCCGCCGGTCGCCCCTCGTCACGACGTGTTGCAGGCCAGTCTGCCGCCGGGCCCAACGGATCTCGACGACAGCCTGCTTGTCCACTCAGGCGCTCCCCGAAGAGGGTAATCACCTGCTCCAAGTTGTAACGCAGCTTCAGGCAGCCCGGCCCCACCCCCAGCCCGCGGCGGATTTCGTGGTAGCTACATCCACCCATGCACAGGGGTAGTACCTTGCATTCTCTGCACTCATCAAACTCGAACGGATCCCACGAAATCCAGCTCAAATAGTTATGATGTTTGTCAATGACCTCACAACCCGCTTCGTCGATGTAACCGATCCCCTCTGTGTCCGCATGCCCCAGGTCGTCGTAGCATCTCTGAAGTCGCGCCTCAGAGTCGACCACAAAATGATGACGACTGTTGGCGCCGCAGAAGGTACTGACTTGCCGCTCTAGAGGGGAGTTGCTGAGCCCTAGGCCGAGCTCGAGCGCTTGGCGCATCAATACCGGCTCGAGCTCGGCGTATTCCTTGGTGCTCAAGCAGCTCTGCTCGTGACTGCGAGCGTGCTCGTTGATCGCCTGCACATGTGCAAAATATACCCTCGCCTTGCTGTCGCCGAGCCCACGGCTGGCCAGCTCCTCAAGCAAACCTGGAACCGAACGCCAGTTCCGGCTGTCGACATTCACGCGGACATTGACGACGATCTCCGAGCTTGCGGCCACCACATTGTCGAGAATGCGATCGAACGTCGGCCGCCCACCTGCCAGAGACCGGGTTGAATCATGAAATTCTCTGGCTCCGTCGAAAGTGATCTGGACCGCCTTGACTCGGCACCGTCGTAGCGTGTCGACCGCCTGGGCGTCCAACAAGTAGCCGTTGCTGATCATCACAGATCCGTACCTGGCGTTCGCCTCTTCACAGCAGCTCAGGAAATAGGCGGACAGCTCGTCGACGACATCAAGGGCCAGAGAAGGGTCCCCGCCCGTCCAACAGACCGAGACCGCGGTATCCTTCTCGAGGCGTCTCTTGAAAAACCGTTTGACTCGCTCACGGGAGTCTCGGCTCATCTTGTTGGCGTTGCGATCAACATAGCAGTACGGACAACTGAAGTTGCACCGTAGGGTGGGCGCGATGATCAGGCCGAGGCCGCGGCCCCCGAACCGTGAAATCCGGTGCTTCGCCTTGAGCAGATTGAGCTCGTCCAGCTTTTCAGGCACGAAGAACTGGCCGCGGACCAGTCCACGGAAAAGCTGCTTCTCTTCCTCGGTCCTGGGGGACTCACCGCTCAACAGGCGGTTCGCCTGCCTAAACTCACGCGCCGATAACCTGGAAAAGGCACCTGAGCGAGTGTTGAGAGCCCAGACCGTGTCACCTCGCGGAACAAAGGTGTTGTAGCGGGAAGGCTTGAGAAGAGCTCCAAGGTTCTTCCCCTCCTCTGACCCCGGCCGATGACCCTGTAATCTGAAGTCTGAGGAGCTCAACATCCAACCTCCTTGTCACCCGGTGCGGCGCGCCTGGTCGTCGACTCCCGAGTTGCATGGACGTCAGCGCCAGCGCGCCGAATAATTCGAATAGATTCGCATCGTATTAGTCTCCATTCTATCAAAGAACACCCATTGGGATGGCTCCGAAACTACCCATTGAGATGGCAACCGCTGCGCGGTTCGGTCGTGACGGGGCGGGACTTCCCACCCAAGCGGGTGGTGCGCACTCTGCCGAACGGCTACTGATCATCTGGTCATCGCATGATTAATGTTCGCTTCCCTGGGCAGGAGATTGAAGGCAGCGGCCGAAACTATGCCGGCCGAAGTGCGAGCGACCTTGCCCATCACCTGTCCAACTTGGAGTCTGCGCGGTCCTGCCGCGCAGACTCCAAGCCCGCGGCCTTCACGGTTGCTCCGCGGCAACAGCGCCACCGCTCACCCGGAATCTCCTTCCGCCGCCTCCTCCAGCAGCTCCAGGTAGTGCGCGAACCCCCGCACCACGTCGGTCCGGGCCTTGCCTCGCACCATCCGGCGGCGGGCCGCCCCGTCCAGGCCGTCCCGTTCCGCCTGCCGGAGCGCCAGCGCCTGCTCCACCTCCCGGAGCACCAACGCGAGCCCGAAGACGTCCACCCCGAGCGCCGTCATGAGCCGGTCCAGCGTGTCGAGCGTCGGCCGCTGGTGGCCGCTCTCGTACTTGGACACCTGGGACTTGGTGACCGTGGCGATCTCGGCGAGCTGGCCCTGGGTGAGCTGCGCTCGGGTGCGGAGCAGCCGGATCGCACGGCCGACGTAGGAAAACGGTGCAGGAAACGTGCTCATGGCTCGGGTCCCTCCCGGGGAGCGTGGGGCCCGCGCCTGCCGCCGCCTCTGCCGGCGGCACCTCCGGCTGGCCCCCCTCACGATGTGGCGATCGAAGAACCAGGAGTCTACCGCCCTTGCCGGCGCCTCCACCGCCCCGCCCCCGCCCCCCGGTGCTCTGCACCCCCGCCCTCGGCGTCCCCGCCCAGGCTCCGCCGGTCTCTTTAGCACCACCTTTGACGCACCAGCCCACGACCCCCAGGCCCCCTCCCCGGCCTTTTCACGCATTCCCAAATCCCCTCATGCGCAACACTTAGGGGGTACATGGGGTTCCGGGCGACGGCCGGCAATGCTGCCGCTCCGCGACCCGCCCCGAGGAGACCTACCATGCTTCGCCATGTTTCGACGATCGTCCTCGTCCTTGCCGCGCTCGCCGCTCCCACGCTCCTCGCCGCCTCCGGGCCGCGCGCGGACCTCGCCGACCGCCCGGCCGCCCAACGAGCCTTCGGGGCCACCCACGCCACCGCGGGCGCGCCGACCGCGCTCTGGGCAGCCGAGGGTGCCATCATCGACCCCAACGGCGTCACCACCACCGGCACCTGCCAGCTCGACTCCTGCGGCGACATCGGCGGCGTCACCGACCCCAACGGGCTCACCGCACCGGCGCCACGCCACCCAGCCGCGAGCGCGCCGACCGCGCTCTGGGCAGCCCAAGGCTCCATCAGCGACCCCAACGGCGTCACCACCACCGGCACCTGCCAGCCGGGCACTTGCGGCGACGAGGGTGCCATCACCGACCCCGACGGGCTCACCGCCACGGCGCCCGAGCCCTCCTGCTCTCTCGACCTCTTCCTCGTCTGGCTCCGGTCCCTTCTCTCGCTCTGAGGCGCTCTTCACCCGGGCCGGGGGAGGGCGCCTCGCGGCCCGGGTGGTCCACCCTTCCAGCCCGGCGCCCGTGACGGGGCCCCTCCGGACACTCCGTGTGCTACAGTGCGCGAGCAAACAATGACCGACTGCCAGCACACCCACCGGAGCGTCTCGGACTGGATCCGGCTGTTCGAGTACGTCGACGACGAGGGCACCGTCCTCGCCTCCTGCCCGCGCGCCCGCGAGGCGTGGAGCCGGGGGCTCGGCCTCTGGCTGGAGCACGTCACGGGCTGCGCCACCTGCCGGGAGGTCGCCCGCGCCCAGGACGCCTTCAGCGACGACCACCTCGACTGCCCCGAGTGCCGGGGGAACCTCGACGTCCTCTACCAGCTCCTGGCCGAGACCGAGCACTACGAGCCAGTGACCCTCTGGGAGCTGGAGCGCTCCGAGCGCCTCCTCGAAGAGCTCGCTCCCCTCCCCCTCGAACGGCAGATGAAGCAGGTCCTCACCGAGCCCTTCTACCAACAGTGGGGGTTCGTCCAGCGCCTGCTCTTCGACGCCCGCGCCCACTGGCACCGGGACCCGCACCTCGCCCTCGAACGGGCGCTCCTGGCGGTCGTCGCCGCCGAGGAGCTCGACCCCGACTCCTACAGCGAGGAGTGGATCGCCGACCTCGAGGCCAAGGCCCACGCCTACGCCGCCAACGCTCACCGCATCCTCGGGTGCTTCGGCGACGCGGAGGTGGAGTTCGAGCGCGCCGAGGCCTGCCTCGACCGGGGCGTCGGCTCCGGCCAGGCCGCGGCGCGGGTGTTCTCCCTCAAAGCGTCGCTCCTCAAGGACGCCCGCCGCCACCGGGAGGCCCTCGCCCTCCTCGGAGATCTTGAGCGCTTCTACGCGGGCGTCGGCGAGCGCAACGAGATTGCACGGATCGCGCTCCAGCGGGCCGAGATCCTCGACTTCCAGGGACATCCCTCGCGCGCCGCCGAGGAGTGCGCCCGGGCCTCCGCCCACCTCGACCCCGGCCGCGAGCCACACCTGGCGCTCATCGCCCGGAACAACGCAATCGAACACCTCCTCGCTGCGGGCGACACCGCACGAGCCCGTTCCCTCTTCGACCAGCTCCCGCCGCTGCCGGAGCCGTTGGACGAGCTGCGGCGCCGCTGGCTCGAGGCCAACCTCCTCCGGGCCGAGGAGCGCCACGGAGACGCCCGGGCGGTCTACGAGGAGGTGCGGCGCGGCTTCGCCGACGCGGGCCTCCACTACAACGCCGCCCTGGCCACCCTCGACCTCGCCCTCACCGCCCACCTGGAGGGCGGGCGCCTCCCCGAGGTGCGCCTCATGGCCGAGGAGGCCACGGTTCAGCTCACCCTCGCCGGGGCGAAGCCCCAGGCTTTCGCCGCCCAGCGGCTCCTCCTCCAGGCCACCCAGGAAGGCGCCGTCACCCTCGCCGTCCTCGAACAGGTCCGCCGCCACCTCACCACCCTCCAGCCCTCGTGACCGGCCGGTCCACGGCCACCCGTCCGGAGCGTTCGCCCTTGCTGCCACGCGCACACGCTGCGCGTGGCCCCAGCCGGCTAATCGCTGTTACTCCATTTTCGTTGACGCTGTCCCGCCCTGCGGATCAGAAACACCGTGGGATTGTAGACGGCCGAGAGGATCTCGGTTTACGGGGCCAACCAAGGACAACCACAGGGCTGGTAGAGGCGGCCAGCCGGTAACAGACGGAGGTACGACGTGAAACGACTGACCCAGGGCGTTCTTGTGGCAATCGTGCTCATGGAAGCATTCTCTGGCGCTACGACTGCTCAACAGATTCGTGAGCGAGGGCCAGGTGAGCAAGTGGTGTCTGTCTCAGGGATGCGCTATGTGGGGAATGTCTACGAGCTTTCAGTGGCCTATGATCCCGGCTCCGACGCTGGGTATTTTGCGGCCCTCATTGTGGAGGCAAGGCCGTCGGGTACGGTGCTGCTGGCACTTCAGAACCCGAACGCAGTGCTACCAGACAGACTTCAAGGGGTTCTGGGAAGTGCCTTAGCCATCACGGAAGTCCCGCTGGGGAGTGTTTCTCAGACTGTCCGAGTACCGTTTGATCCGATGATTACACAAGATACTAGAGTTGCTGTGACACTGGTGCGCGCAGGTAAGAGCTATCTCCTGGCTGATGGTTCGGTTTCCATCGAGGATTTCTCCTTCTCAACGTACTTCAGACCGAGGGTAGTGACCAACGAACCCCCTGCCAAGGGCATGCTTGCGAAGGACTTCGATTTTACTGCACAGTCTTGTCCTGGCAGCATGATCGAACACTGTTGCTCAGGAGGTAACGGGTGCTCGCAGCAGTGCGTATGCTGCCAAGGGCCCTCCTTCTTTTGTAATCTCATTACCTGTGCAGCGCCTGAGTGCCTAGACTACTGATCTGATCCCCAGTCTCAAGGGCCATGTACCACCAGAAAGGAGCAAGGACGTGAAGAGATACATTCTACCGTTGTTGGGTCTCATCGTAGTGTCCCTAGCTGCGGCCGTAACCCTCGGTGCCGCAAGCGCACCTCCGCCGCGCTACAGCGTAGAGCTGGACGTAGGGGCATTGGCAGATCACCCAGGTGCGTATCAATGCCAGGCTGTCTTCAAGGACCTCGCGTCAGGCGAGGTGCTCGCCGCCCCAAAGGTGGCCTTTCCTGCTGGCACACCAGCAAAAGCAGAGACGGAAATCCCCGGGCGCAATGAACGGGCCGTGCTCTCGGCGTCTGTAGACGAGGAGAGCGGAACCTTGACCTATGAGCTGGAGGTTCGTGGGCGCCACACTCTGCTGAGCCGGCACAGGGCGACCGTTGCCTTGCACTGACCAGTCTGGCTGCTAGAGACGCCGGGTGGTGCGCTGAAGAGAGTCCCGGCGCACCACCCGGCATCGTTGCGGCGCCACCCCACAGCGGCCCTGAACGGCCAGGCCACGGCCGCTCCCTGACCGCCACCTCACCGCGGCGTCCTCCCGACGGCCCGCTCTCCGACGGCTAGGCCAACCTCCCCGCCCATCCTCCCGCAAATCCGCCCCTCCTCGCGCGTGCCACGTGCCGCTCCGGATAGCTTCGGGCACTGTCATGATATTGTCTTCGATATCGAAGTTACCTAAAAAGGAGACTCTCACGTGCCCCGCCGATCCCTCGTCTACACCCTCGCCCTCCTGGGCGCCCTCGCCCTGGCCCACACCGTCCACCCCCAGACCTCCGACGTCTGGACCAACTCCAAGATCTCCGACCTCCGGCGCCACGGCGTCGAGGGCGACGTCTCCCGCGCCACGAGCGAGCACATGGAGATGGCGAACCGCTACCTCCAACGGGTGCGCCAGCTCACCGAGAAGGGCGACCTCACCCCCCGCCAGCAAGCCAAGCTCGACAAAGCCTACGAGCGCGCCACAAGCCACCTGGAGCAAGCCATCGAAGGAGCCCCTGACTGGGTCGAGCCCCGCCTCTACCTCGCCGCCCTCCACTTCCAAATGAAGACCTACGACCAGGCCGTCGCCTGCTACGAAGGCGCGCTCGCCCTCGATCCCGACAACCAGGACGTCCAGGCCTACCTCACCACCGCCCGCTGGTACCTGGAGCACGAGAACGCGGACGAGGCACCGGGCGGCACCGACGACCCCCGCCCATGAGTGAGCGCGCTTGAAACTCCTTGCTCACCGGCAACCTCCTCGAGATATGGAAATAGGGTCCAAGAACATCGAATACAGTATATCCGTCGTCGTAGTGTATACTCCAGCCCTCATGAGCACGGACAGCTCGCCTTCCTACTCGGCGGCATTTCATCGGACGATCCAGCGCCTTCGTGCGCTGGCGTGTGACACCGAGCGCGCGCTCGGTGAAGCCCAAGCTTGGGTCGAACAGCTCGAGCACCTCGAAGACCGCGCAATCCTCGCCCGCGTACGGGCCGCCACACCGGACAAGCTGGGGACCGCCTTCGTGGAGCAGGTTCTTGCCGCGGCCTACCGTGCTCTGCCCGAGGCGCCACGCCGCTCGGCCACGTGGGCGCGCGCGGCGCTCCACGCGCTCGCAACGACCGATCGCACCAACAGCGCGCACCACGCCCTCGCCCTTGGTCTCCGGGCCAACGCTGCGCGCATCCTCGGCGACCTCCTGCGTGCAGACCGGTTTTTCCGCCTGGCGCGCACCTCGCTGCGCCGCAGCCACGTGGCCGAGCTCGATGTCCTGGCCGAAATCGATCATCTCGAGGCGGGGTTCCTCGTTGCGATCGGCCGGCCGGCCGACGCAGCGAAGCGGCTGACCAATGCCGCCAGCCTCTGGCAGGTCGTGGGGGACCTCCGGGCGCAAGCCGGCGTCCTCATGACGCGCGCCTGCGTCGACCTCCAGATGCGCCAGCCCCAGGAGGCCGTCGATGCTCTCCAGAGCGCCTTGGCGCTCGCCCGCCGCGAGGGGGACGCGGAGCTCTCCGCAACCTCCCGGAACCTCCTCGCCGAAGCTCTGATCGCCGCCGACCGCCTGGACGAAGCGTTCTCCCTCTTGGAGCAAGCTCCCCGGGTACCGGACGACCCCATCGACCGCGCGAACCGCCTGGCCCTTCTCGGCCGCCTGGCCCTGGCGAGCGACGGCGCCCCCTCGCGCCCGGACGCGGAACGCCTTCTCCACGAGGCCCGCGAAGCCATCGAACCGCCCGACTCCAACGCTCCCTACGAGCTCAGCCTCGTCTGGAGCGACCTCGCCATCCTCTACGCGCTCGAGCACCGTCGCGAGCAGCTCTCGATCGCTCTACCGCGAGCCCTCGCCGCGCTCCAGAGCACCATGCGCCCCGCCTCCGCCCTCGACCTCGTCTCACTGCTCGGTCGGTTCGTCCACCACGCGGACCCACATCCCGTGTTCGACCCGCTGCTCTCGTCGATCTGGAACCTGATGTTCTCGAAGCCCACACCCCCGGGCTGACGCTGCCTCCCGACCCCCCTCCTACGAACAATCCTCGAAGTACCTTCGAAGCCTCCTGAGAGCCCGCGTACAGAGCTGCGCCGGGCTGTGCCGCGAGTACCCCAACCGCTGTGCCACCTCCCGATGAGTACGGCCCTCCTCATAGCGAAGCCGGAGCAACTCCTGCATCCCCTCCGGCAACGTTTCGAGCGCCCGCTCCAGATCCAACCGCAGCCAGGGCTCGTCCGGCGGATACGCCGCCTCCAGGCTCTCCTCCCATCGCGGTTCATCGTCCAGCTCTGCGTGCGGCCGGACTTCGCTCTCCCCTCGCCTCAACACCTTCCGCCAATAGACGAGGCACCGATTCCGCAGTGTCGCCACCAGCCACGCCTCGGGGTTCCTGATCGTCCCGCTCTTTGCAACCAGTGTGAGAACCGCCTCCTGCACCAGATCCTCTGCGTCTCCCGGGGGCACCCGGTGCCGCCCGGTGATCGCTCGGAACCGCGGCCTCATGCGTTCGAAAAGCTCCTCGAACGACTCCCGGGCCTCGACAGATCGCTCACTCGACCCTTCGATCCCCTGCGTGCCCTCCCCCTCCCACATCTTCCGCTTCGTTCCCTGCATGGGCCAAGAGTATCCAATTTCAGGGATTCTGTTTCTCTTAGGGGATACTTTGATCTGTGTATCTGTATCGCTACTGTGGACCTGTAGCCTGGGTACTCCTCCTCGGGGCGGTCCGTTCGGTGCGTCCACTCGGCCGCCACGGCGGCGGCCGGAAGCGCTCTCCCCTCGGAGGTCCGGGGAGTTGGCGAGATCGCGCTGGACAGAGGCGAACCGGCACCCACGGCTTGTCCGGAATCAAGGGACGGACGGGACGGCGGGGTCGAGGTCGTGCCGCTCTGGCTCCACGGCCAGGCTCAGGGTGGCACTACCTCTGCCCGGCGGCCTCCGCGAACCCCAAGCACCCACGCAAACCCCGGGAGGTTCGCGATGGACGGAAACTCCAGCGATCAAAGGAGTTACGGCGTCAGCCTCGTACAGCTACAACGCTTCGGGCTTCGAAGCCAAAGAGGTTCGCGGAAACATCCCTCCAACCGACTGACAGCACACGGGTTACAATGACGCAGTCGCCTCCCGCGCGGAGGCGTACTACAACGGCACGAGGCTCACAAGATCGCCGACGACGGCCAGCAGGGTCGCCTCCCGCGCGGAGGCGTACTACAACGTGCACCGCTGGTACCAGCCCGGGACCGGGAGGTGCACGCGGCCTGATCCTCGTTGGGTGGCCTGAGTTGGCATGTTCGGCACGCGCGTTGGCGTGCGCGCAGCCGACGAGGCCGGTCCGGCT
>Ga0210123_1000842_pt1 | contig 17343 bp, 15 predicted proteins | sample Muzzi_PWB_D2_FD_185535 | JGI IMG/M metagenome (GOLD analysis project Ga0210123, IMG submission 185535) | Wetland microbial communities from San Francisco Bay, California, USA, that impact long-term carbon sequestration - Muzzi_PWB_D2 (SPAdes) | ecosystem: Environmental > Aquatic > Marine >... | reverse complement strand
TCCCAGGGCGAAAACCCCTCGGGCACGGCCGCCGACCGCCAGAACGCCCTCGGCCTCGTCCCCGACCGCGATCACCCCCCGCGCCCGGCCCGGCTCGTCATCCTCGGCCCCGCGGCCAACGGCCACGTCCACCAGAGGCACGCCCCAGAGCATGCGCTCCGAGGTCATGCGGACTCCGCCCTTTCCGTCGTCCCCCCTCAGCGCCTCGAGCCTGCCCCCGATCGTCGCCTTCGCCCTTTCCCGAATCGATGCCATCTGTTCTCTCCTCGGTTTCCAAGAATGGTACGCGATCGCCGGACCGCAACCCCCTCCCACCGGCTGGACGACGATCTGCCCACCCTCCGGAGTGTGGCGATGCCCCCTCGGAGGCTGGTAGGCAAGGGACGGCAACAGTCGATCGAACCGAGCCGGAACGCGCGGAGAGCTCTCGAGCCACCCGGGTCATCCCGGATGCGTGCCCCGGTTCACCGGAAGACTCACAAGGAGATCCGCGATGCTCCGGACCCTGACCGCCAAGGCCCTCGGCCTCGCCGTCGTTCTGGCCCTACCACTTCCCGCCGCCGCCGACGTCCTCGTGGAGACCTCCCTCGATCTCCTTCCGGAGCTCGACCGGGGGACGCTCACCACCCAGAGCGAAGAGCCGACGTCCGCGCACCCGACTGCTCCACCCAAGCGGAACACCGCCGGCTACGACTGGTTCATCCCACGCTTCCTGGTCAATCGGAGGCAGACCGGGGACACGACGCTCCTCGCCATCCGCGCCCCGGGGTCGGTCATGCCCTGCGACGGGAGCATCTGCGCCTTCAACGTCGAGGTCCTCTACTACGACGTGCGCAACGTCCGGCAGCACGTCGATCACTTCAACCTCTCCGGCCACCAGGTCCAGACGATCAACGTGCGCGACGTCCCTGGGTTGGCGGTCGACCCCGACGGCTTCGCCCGCGGAATGATCCGCGTGGTCACCAATCTCCCCATGAACGTCGACTACTTCCAGGTCGACACCTCCCAGAACCTCGCCACCGGGGGCGAAGCGTTGGAGGTCTCCGACCTCTGCGAGACCTGGGCAGCACGATTCCTGACGTTCGGCCCCGGCCAGGGAACGGTGCTTTCGATCTTCGTCCGGGAGCCGAGGGGAGGGGCACCCAGCGACCCGCCCACGGTCGTCGGCCTCGTCTACAACGAGACCGGAACCTTCATCAACTCCTTCACCGTCCGGACCGACGACTGGGCGTTCGACGTTCCGGTCGAGGACGTCGTCGTCGGGGGGACCCAGTTCGGCACCATCGAGCTCACCCTCTTCGACGAGCGCGACGACGCAGGGAGCCCCTACTCCGGCGGGCTCGTCACCGTCTCCCACGCCGCGGAGAACCGGTTCTCGATCGGGTCTCGGGCCTACTGCACGGACTAGCCTGGACGATTCATGAGTCACCCGAGGCGGCGGCGGACGGCGCGGAGCGCGCTTCGGCGGATCCATCCGCTCGGCGCACGGATGAGGTGCCAGTAGAGGCCGAACCAGCGGGTGGCCCTGGAGTCGGTTCCCGCCATGCGGATCTCGGAGGTGATCCGCGCACCACCCCGCTCCGGGAGCACGGTGAAGTCGAACGCCGCCTTGGTCCAGCCGGGCTCGGAGAACGTGCGGAACCGCTCGGCGTCCGTCACGGGTGCCAGGGGATGGAACCGCAGCGGGTGCCAGAAACGGCCCGCACCGCCGATGGCGAGCTCTCTCCCGGGGCGCTCTCCCAGCAGCACGAATCCGGAGTCCAGAAAGCCGTCGACGAAGCCGCCGGCCAAGTCGATCCCGTAGCACCGGCCGAAGAGCCGTCCCGGCAGCATGCGCATCTCCATGAGCCGTCGGAAGAGCGGGATCTCTCCAGCCTCCAGCTCCCGCACCGCCCGGTAGGCCCGCTCCGGCGGCGCCGGAACCCAGAGGGAGTCGGTCCGTCCCGCGTCCCAGGCGGGCAGGAACCGGTCGAGGAACCGTGCATGCAACAAGGGTGGTGCCACGAGCCCGGACGCTACCGAAACGACGCCCACACCGCGCCACCCGAAAGGGGCGGCCGAGCCCGGCCAACGGGGTGCAACGGGGTGCCAGACATTCCGTGGTCGTGCGGCAACGGGGTACCAGACATTCCGTGGTCGCCAACGGGGTGCCACACATTCCGTGGTCGCGGCCGTCAACGGGGTGCCAGACATTCCGTGGTCGCGACAGATCCCTGTCCCGTCCCCCCTACGAAGGATTCCGCAACCCCGCGCATCTGAGGAATCGTGGACACAAAGCACGATCCCTGAGACTCCTGAACAGGAGGCACGACCATGGCACAGACGAACCTCCAAGCAACCATCCTGCGCTTCGCCCTGGGCACCGCCCTGGTGCTCGGGCTGGGCCTGATGGCCGCGACGGCCGCGACCGCGACCGAACCGTGCGGCGACTTCGGAGAGTGCAAGGCGCTCATCGAGATCAACTCCACGGACGGCGATATCGGGTTCCACTTCCTGATGGACGGCGACGACCTCACCGCCGGCAGAATCGACGACCCCGACGGCGCCAAGGTCTTCCAGGACCAGGCCAAGGGTCCCCTCGCCGAGCAGAAGCTGACGGAGACCTTCGCCGAGAGCGCCGAGCCCCTCTGCTGGCCCGACCCGGAGGCCGATCCGGACGAGGAGATCGTCACCCTCGAGGAGTTCCTCGACCGCTGGGCGGCCGGTACCTACCTCTTCACCGGCATGGGCGAGAACGGCGAAAAGTCGGAGGGCGAGACCGAGCTCACCTACGAGCTGCCGGCGGCGCCCGCGGACGTCGACTTCGACGGCAGCGTGATCTCCTGGGACGCGGGCGACAACCTGGGCCACTGTGCGTCCTTCGCCGAGCTCGCGGACCTGGTGGCGGCCGGCGTCCTTCCGGTGCATCCGGAAGACGTGACCGTCGCCGCCTGGGAGGTGGTCCTCGAGCCGGACGTCGAGGGCGGGAACCCACTCGGCAACCTGGCGTTCAGCATCCGGGTGCCGGGCGACGTCTCGCCCCGGCAGGTGACCGTCCCGGCCGACTACCTGGCCTCCCTGCCCGACGACACGCCGGTCAAGCTCGAGGTAGGCGCTATCGGAGTCGACGACAACGCCACCTTCACCGAGGAGGATGGCTTCTGCGTCAATGAAGACGCGGGGTGTGGGGAGTAGTCGACGCGGCTGAGGAAACCGACGACCGGTCTTCGTTGAGTGGGGTGCGGCAACTTCTCTCGTGAGCGGTCCCACCACTACACTGAGGAGAAGGCCCCATGACGCTCGCCGTCGATCCCGTACAGTCCGTCCGCGAAGCCCCGAACCCAGACCTGACCCCGCGGCCGCCGCGGGGGCGAGCCCTGCGTCTCCTCGCCCCCGCGGCCTTGTGCCTCGCCTTTCTTCCCCTGCTCACGCCCCCCGCCGCCGCCCAGCGCGTCCTCTTCGACGCCCGCCACGGCCAGACCGCCGGCAACGCCGACTGGATCGTGGACGCCGACAGCTCCGAGCAGGAGTGGCTCAACTTTCGCTGCACGTCGCGCTCCCGCCACCATTCGGCCCAGCGCTTCCCCACGCCGCCCCAGTCGGCGATCGGCCCCGACACGGCGGAGACCATCTGGGAGGGCGGCATCTCGGCCTGGGCGGTCGACCTGGTGAAGGACGCGCTCCGCCCCAGGAGAGGCCGCGACTGGACCATCGAGCAGTACCCCTGGAGCGCGCCGGAGATGACCTTCGGCGACCCAACGAACCCCCAGGACCTCGGCAACTACGACGTGCTGATCCTGTGCGAGCCGAACGTCCTCTTCAGCGATGCGGAGGCCCAGGCGATCCGGGAGTTCGTGGCGAGCGGCGGCGGCCTCTTCCTCTGCGCCGACCACGAGACCTCCGACCGCAACTGCTCGGGCGGCCCGGCGGAGATCCACGACAGCCCGTTCATCCTCAACCGGCTGATGGAGACCGACGTCGAGACCCGCTCCACCCCTCCCTACTTCGACCCCGAGAGCCCCCTGAACGACTTCGGGGTCTTCGGCATCTGGTTCTACGAGAACGGCATCGACCACGAGGGCGACCCGGACAACGAGGACTTCGACTGGTTCGACGAGGGGATGAACCGCAACGTGATCCCTGCCTCGGAGAGCCCGGACGACCCCATCCTCCACGGCCCGTTCGGCGACGGCACCGGCGGCCTCGGCCTCTTCGGCTCGACCCAGATGGCGGTCTCGACCCACCCGGAGCGGGGCAACCCGACCGCGCGCGGCCACATCTTCCGCAACGACGCCTCCCGGGAGGCGAACACCCAGGGCGTCCTCACCCGCGTGACCTTCGCCTCGGCCCGGTTCGGCACCGGGCGCGTGGTCGCCGTCGGAGACTCCTCGCCCGCGGACGACGGCACGGGAGAGGGGAGCCTCCACTTCGGCTGGGACCGGGCGATCCACGGCGTGGCCAACGACGTGGTCTTCCTCAACGCCACCGAGTGGCTCGCCAACCCGGAGCCGGACGAGACCGCCCCGGTGATCGTCGGCGGCCCGGCGGTCACCCCCGCCGACTGCCGCGCCGCCATCACCTGGGTCACCGACGAGGCGGCGAGCTCCTCGGTGGCCTGGGGAGAGTCGATACCCTTCGATCAGGAGGCGAGCGCCCCCGGCTTCGCCATCGGCCACGAGGTGACCCTGACCGGCCTCGAGCCGGAGACCACCTACCACTTCCGGGCGGCCTCGACCGATCCGTCCGGCAACGGCCCCACCGAGAGTCCGACGAGCGCGTTCACGACCGGCGCCGAGACGCCCATCGGCCTCGGAACGCCATCGCTCGACGCCACGGCCCCGACCGCGATCACCCTCTCCTGGGCGGCGGCCAAGCCGGCGATCGGCTCGGTGACCGCCGCCGCGAACGGCACGGAGGTGACCGCCGAGGCCTCCGAGCCACGCCTCGAGCAGACGATCACCGTGGCGGGTCTCCTGCCCGAGACCGCCTACCAGATCACCGTCGAGGCCATCGACGACTGCGGCGAGCGCGAAACCACCATGCTCTCGGCCACCACGCCCGCGGCGCCCACGAGCCTCGACCTCTCGGGGTGGAAGCTGGTCAACGACAACCGCCAGTTCGAGCTCACCTTCCCGCCAGGCACCGTCATCACCGCCGGCGGCTACCTGGTGGTGGGCCGGGACAACGACCGGGCGGGCTTCGAGGCCGAGTGGGGGCCCCTCGACCCGGAGGTCGCCTATCTCGACTCGGGCAACAAGCTGATCGTCAACTCGACCCCACGGCCCTACACGCTCCTCGACGACCGGGGTGAGCCGGTCGACGGGCCGACGGTGACGATCTCGAAGAACGCCTCCAAGGCGCGCACGAACGCCTGCCTCGACGCGGGGATCGACCCGGCCTGGACCGTCCGCCACGACACCGAAGCCGACCCGGGCCGCGGCGCGCCTCCGCCCTGCGGCGCCGGCATCGTGATCTCCGAGATGTCCGACGCGGACGACTACCGAAACGAGCTCGTCGAGCTCTACTTCGACGCCGGGGCGGGCCCACCGTGATGACGGAGCATCGAGACGGCGCCCGCTGCCAGGGACAGGGCATCGCCGGGGCGCCGCGGGGCGCCGATCTTGCGCCCCTCGTGCCCGGGGTGTATCGTGTTGAGTACGTGTACCCCCTGGCTCGGCACGCCGAGAGCTTGCGACCCGGAAGGTGAGGTGGCACCCATGCCCCACGCACTACTGGTCTACCCTGAGTTTCCCCCCTCGTACTGGGGGTTCCGCTACGCCCTCGAGCTCGCCGGCAAGCGATCGTCGATGCCACCGCTGGGGCTGCTGACCGTGGCGGCCATGTTCCCCGAGCGGTGGGAGCTGCGGCTCGCGGACCTCAATCTCGAGCCGCTCGACGACACCGACCTCGAGTGGGCCGACCTGGTGCTCACCTCCACCATGGTGGTGCAGCAGCGCTCGCTCCGCGAGGTCCTCGCCCGCGCGAAGGCTTTGGGAAAACCGGTGGCGGTCGGGGGGCCCCACCCCACCTCGTTCGCCTCGGAGATCGCGGGCGCGGACCACTTCGTGCTCGACGAGGTCGAGGAGACCTTCCCGCGTTTCCTCGCCGACTGGGAGGCGGGGCGGGCGGCGCGGGTCTACCGGCCGGAGGCGAAGCCGGCGGTGACCACGACGCCGGTGCCGCGATTCGACCTGCTCGACCTGTCCGCCTACGGCTCCATGGCGCTCCAGTTCTCGCGCGGGTGCCCGTTCGACTGCGAGTTCTGCGACATCACCAAGCTCTTCGGCCGGGTGCCGCGGACGAAGACCAACGAGCAGATACTGGCGGAGCTCGACGCCCTCTACGCGCTCGGCTGGCGCGGGGCACTCTTCCTGGTGGACGACAACTTCATCGGCAACAAGCGGGAGGCGCTGCGTCTGCTGCCGGCGATCGCCGCCTGGCAGCACGAGCACGGCCACCCCTTCGACCTCTACACCGAGGCGAGCGTCAACCTCGCCGGCAACGAGCCGCTGATGGACGCCATGGTCGAGGCGGGCTTCACCATGGTCTTCCTCGGCATCGAGAGCCCGAACCCGGTGGCGCTCCGACGGACGAACAAGGTCCAGAACATCGCGCGCGGCGACGACCACCACCTCTTCCACGCCGTCCGCACGATCCAGGAGCGGGGCATGGAGGTCACCGGCGGCTTCATCCTCGGGCTCGACGGCGACGGCCCGGAGGTATTCGACGCCCAGGTCGACTTCATCCAGCACGCGGGGATCCCGATCGCCATGGTGGGCCTGTTGACCGCGATCAAGGGCACGGACCTCTACGCGCGGCTCGAACGCGAGGAGCGACTGCTGGACGAGTCGACCGGCAACAACGTCGAGATCGCGCTCAACTTCGTTCCCGAGCTCGACCGGGAGGTGCTGATCGACGGCTACCGGAGGGTGCTCGAAACGCTCTACGGGCCCGACTTGCGCACCTACTTCGCGCGCTGCCGGACGCTGCTCGACCGGCTGGGAGGCCGGCGCCGCCCGGGGCGGTGGCCGTCGCGCGCCGAGCTCCTGGCGCTCGTGCGGTCGCTCCGCCTGCAGCTCTTCTCCCGCCAGGGGCCTGCCTACGCCGCCTTTCTCGCCCACACCCTGCTCACGCGACCGCGGCAGCTCGCGACGGCGGTGCGCATGGCGATCAAGGGCCTGCACTTCCAGCGCTTCACCGCGCAGACCCTGGCAACCCACGCCTATCGGGAGACCGCGCTCGAAGGCTACGAGCGCGTGGAGGGGCTCCTCGACCGGGCCGCGGCGGCCCAGCACCGGCTGCGCCGGCGGATCGAGCGCCAGGCGGCGAAAGTGATCCGGCGGGTCCGACGCCGCGACCGCCGACTCCGGCCGGAGTTCCGGCGAGGGTTGCTGCCCGACCGGGCGGCGCTCGAGAGCGCGCTCCGGGAGCTGGTCCGCGAGGCCCCCGGCCACGAGCTGATCGCACGCTGGACTCCGCGCTTCAAGGCCGCCTTCTCCGCCGACACCTGGCGCCGCGGGCTCGACGCGGTCGGCTACGAGCCCTCGAATGAGCCGGCGGCCGATACGGCCGATGGCCCGACCTCGATCGAAGCCCCGGCACTGGCGCCGGCCAAGCCCCCCACCGTGACGATCGCCCCCTTGCTCGCCGAGGGCCGGCTGCGCCGCTCCCTCGAGCGCTTCTTCCGCGAGCTCGGCCTGGGCGTGGTGACCACCGGAGAGCAGCTCGCGAGCCTCGGGCACGAGAGCCTCGAGCGAATCCACGCCCTCGGCGACGCGCCCGAGCGCGTCAAGACCTACCTCCACGCCGTCGCCCAGGGGATCGACACCCTGGTGGTCCCGGTGGCCCACGAGCTGGGGGGGCTCGGCGACCGGGCTCAGCTCCTCGCCGCCCGCGCCGCCGACCGCGCCTCGAAGCTCCCCCGCCTGGTCTGCGTTCGCCTCGAAGGAACCCGCCGCGAGATCCGCGCCCGCCTGATCGAGCTCGGCATCGCCCTGACCGGCGACGCCGCTCGCGCCGAGATCGCCTGCGAGCGGGCACTGGCGTTCATCTAGTAGAAAGCTGCGAGGTCGCGCAGGCTCCTCGTCCGAAGAATTTCTAGATTCTTTATCTTCTTCCTACAATTCTTCGCCTAGCTGCTGGACCGCTTGACCCGGAAACCGCGCCGCGCGGATCCGACCCCGTCGAACCCTGACACGACCTGACACGAGAGGACCCCCTATGGCCAGAAGACCTCGGAAGCCGAGCTTCGTCATCCTCATCACCGACCAGCAGAGCGGCAACCCCTACTGGCCGGACGGCTGGGCGGACGAGAACCTGCCCGCCACGCGCTGGCTCAAAGACCACGGCATCGACTTCCCGCGCGCTTACACCAACTCCTGCACCTGCTCGCCCGCCCGCGCCACGCTCTTCACCGGCCTCTACCCCGCCCAGCACGGCATGACCGAGGTCCTGGAGTTCGACAACACCGCCCGCATCCTGAGCGACGTGAGCGTCGACCAGGGGAGCGGCGCCCAAGTCCAGGTGAGCTCGCTCGCGTTCAACATCAAGGAGCGTCGCCAGGCGGTGCTCCGGGCCGAGATCCAGAACGTGGCCAAGATCCTCAGAACCGCCGGCTACAACGTGGTGTTCAAGGGCAAGTGGCACCTCACCAAGCCGTTGACCTGGGTGCGGGACCCCGAGCGCGGCATCGACCAGCGGTACTGGACCCGCGCGGACGTCGACCTGCTCTCCGAGCGCTTCGGCTTCGACGGCTGGACCTCTCCCGACGCCGGCGACAACCTGGCCCTCGAGAACTTCGGCGGCGGAGACGTGCGCAACGACCAGCGCTTCATCAACGGCCGCGGCCAGGCCGCCAAGTACGGCGACGTGCCCTACGAGGCGCTCGAGCCCGAGAGCGTCCAGCACTTCCTCGAGACCTACGACTCCGACCAGCCCCTCTGCCTGATCGTCTCCCTGGTCAACCCCCACGACGTCCTCGCCTATCCCGGCACCGGCGGCGCCATGGTCGACGGCCAGCCCCTCTACCAGGCCGCGGGCTACAAAGACGTGATGTTCGAGAACCTGCCCATCGACCGGCCGCCCACCTGGAACGAGGACCTCTCCACCAAGCCGCGGGCGCAGACCGAGTTCCGGGTGCTGAGCAACGCCGGCAACGGGCCGATCACACCGGACGACGAGGACGCGCAGCTCGGCTACTGCCGCTTCTACGCGCACCTCTGCCGCCACGTGGACCACCAGATCGAGCAGGTGCTCCATGCCCTGGGGAAGTCGAAGGTGGGCGACGACACCTACATCGTCCGCGTCAGCGACCACGGCGACATGGCCATGGCCCACGGCCTCCAGCGCCAGAAGATGTTCAACATCTACGAGGAGACCCTGAACGTACCGTTCGTCATCTCCCACCCCCACGACCTCGAAGGGGGCAAGACCTCCCACGCCCTGGTCAGCCTGGTCGACGTGCTGCCGACCCTGGCCGAGCTCGCGGGCGTCCCCGACCGGGACCGCTGGACGTTCAAGGGGCGGGACCTGACGCCGATCCTCTCGGACCCGACCGCCCAGGTGCAGGACGTGCTCCATTTCACCTACGACGACAGCTACTTCTTCGTCCCCTCGGCGGGCCACATCCGGGCGATCGTCGAGAAGCGCTGGAAGTACGCCGTCTACTTCGACCCCCACACCAACGCGCCGTTCGAGTACGAGATGTACGACCTCGACGTGCCGCGGGAGGAGCGGGAGGTGGTCAACCTGGGCAACCCGGCGACCGAGGTCACCCCCCAGATCGCCGCCGAGCGCGAGCGCCTCCACCAACGCCTGATCCAGGTCATGGACTCCCTCGGGACCACCCCCATGGGCGTCGTCTGGCCCGAGCACTGGGGCGAAGGGGCGCCGAAGGTCCCGGACACGGAGAGCGCAAAGAGAGCCACCCCGGCCGACCTGACGGGCGGCAAGGACCTGTCGCCCGACATCGCCCCGACGGTCTAGGCCAAGGCTCCGGAGCCCCGGAGGGGCGGGCTTTCTGCTCCTTCGGGACTCCTCGGAGCTCCTCGGCTCCGGAGAGGCTGGACGAGTTATACGCTCACTGTTGTAACATAGCGTATAACCCGAGCGAAGCCATGCCCATCCAACGTCTGCCTGAAACGGTCCACACGCTCTACGCCGAGCTCCTCGACCAGGTACTCCAGGCGGAGGCCGAGGCGATCGCTGTGGGGCTTCCGCCGTCCGGCTCCTTCGTATCGAAACAGGTCAAGGGCCACACCTACTGGTACCTCCAGCGGACCGTCGCCGGGCGGAGGGAGCAGACGTACCTGGGCCCGGACTCACCGGAGCTCCTCGGATGGATCGACCGAGTCCGGGAGGCCCGCGTCGAGCGGCGTGCCGATGCCCGGCGGCGCACAGAGCTGGTCGACATGCTGGTGGCTGGAGGTGCCACGGCCGCCATGCCCGCTCCCGGCCGAGTGATCCAGGCGCTCGGGGAGGCGGCCGTGTTTCGGCTCGGGGGTGTGTTGGTCGGTACCCACGCCTTCCTGGCGATGACCAACGTCCTCGGAGCTCGGTTCGAAGGTCGCCACGTGAGGACCGAAGACGTCGACATCGCCCACGACCCCCGGCTCGCCATCGCCCTCGGCCCGACCGACTCCCCGACCGACGTTCCCTCTGCCCTCGCCGAAGTGGACCAGCGGTTCTTCGGCGTCCCCGGCCTCGACCCCCGCCAACCGAGCGCTTCGTTCAAGGTGCGGGGGCGGGACCTGAGAGTCGATTTCGTCACCCCGCGAGGCCGTAGACCCTCTGACGCTCCGGTCGAGCTTCGCCGGTTCAGGGTCGCGGCTCGACCGCTCGAGTTCCTGAGCTATCTCCTCGAAGACACGATCCAGGCCGTCGTCCTCTACGACAGCGGCATCCTGGTCAACGTGCCGCAGCCGGCCCGCTTCGCGTTGCACAAGCTCTGGCTGGCGAGCCACCGACCGGCCGCCATGCAGGCCCGAGCCCGCAAAGACCTGGCCCAGGCCGAGGCCTTGCTGGAGGTTCTGGTCGAGGACCGCCCCCGGGACCTGGAGAGAGCCTGGGCAGCGGTTGGAGAGCGGCGGAAGGCCCAGGTCCGGCAAGGGCTCGAACGCCTGGAGCCGCGGCTGCGGGAGAGGGTGGCGAAGGCTGCGGGGCTCGAGCTGGGTTCGTCGGAACGATCGAGGTAAGTGGCGGCCTCCCGAAGTCGCGGCGAAGAGCATATCTCTCGGCGACGAAACACCTTGATGGCACGAGACGGCGACTTTTCAGCCCGAACCAAGAGAGCCGCGATCGAGCGGCAGGGCGGAGATCGAAGCCTGGACAACTGCGTCTACCTCTGCAAAGACCACCACCTGTTCCTCGGCCACGGCATGGCGCCCTCGGGCATCGACCCGCAGGGCGGAGGCTCCGACGCCTGGGTTCAGCTCGAGTCCCAGGACTTCCCTTACTGGGACGTCGACTGACGTCGGCCCGGTCTTCCCGACCCCCGGCTCAGACCGACAGGATCAGCAAGACGGCGATATCATGATATCGTCCCCTTCATGGCTCAGCTCTTGGTTCGCAATCTCGAGGACGACGTGAAGAAGAAGCTCCAGGACCGCGCTCGTCGTCACGGCCACAGCACCGCAGAGGAGGTGCGGGAGATCCTCCGCAATGCGGTCCGAGGCGAGGACGCAGCCAAGCAGCCACTCGGCTCCCGGCTCGCCGCACGGTTCTCCGGCATCGGTCTGGACGAGGAGATCCCGGAGCTTCGGGGACAGGAACCGAGACCCGCCGAGTTCGACTCTTGATCCTGCTCGACACCAACGTGCTCTCGGCCCTGATGCAACGAGAGCCGGAGCCGCGGGTCGTCCGATGGCTGGACGCTCTGCCTCCCGAATCGGTCTGGACCACGTCGGTCACGGTCTTCGAGGTTCGCCTCGGCCTGGAGATTCTCGCGAACGGACGGCGCCGACGGCGCCTGGAGGAGGCCTTCACCAAAGCGCTCGAGGAGGATTTCGAGACCCGGGTGGCGGTGTTCGACCGCCCGGCGGCCGAGGCGGCGGGCCGGATCGCCGCGGACCGCCGGAAGGTGGGACGGCCGGTCGAGATCCGGGACGTCCAGATCGCCGGAATCGCCGCGGCACGGAAGGCCACTCTCGCCACCAGAAATCTCAAGCACTTCGAAGGCCTCGGCCTGAACCTGGTCGATCCGTGGTCAGCCTGACGGAAACACTGCCACCCCCTGCACGCTCCACCCACCTCGAGAGCCCTGTCATGACCCGAGACCGCATCAAGACCAGCAAGTTCCTGAGCCTAGCCTGGACTATTCATGAGGCGCCGTAGCGAGAGCCGCAAGTGTGTGTGAGATCAGGGCGCACGTAGCGATGCGCGACGCAGGCGTACTCGGCAGTCCGTTGAGGAGCAAAGAGCGAGTACGCCCTGAGATTGCATGCAATTGCGGCTCGCAGTAGGTGACTCATGAATAGTCCAGGCTAGTTCTCCGCCACCAGCCAGAGACGATCGGGCTCGCTCTCGACGGCGGAGGGTGGGCTTCGGTGGCGGAGCTGATCGAGAAGGCCGGGGCCCATGGGCGGCGGCTGGACCGGGGGTTGATCGAGGACGTGGTCGCTGGCAGTGACAAGAAACGGTTCTCCTTGAGCCCGGACGGGGAACTGATCCGCGCCAACCAGGGGCACTCGTTTCCGGTGGACCTGGGCCTCGAGCCGGTGGAGCCGCCCGCGGTCCTCTACCACGGCACGGCACAGCGGTTCCTCGACTCGATCCTGGCGTCCGGCCTCCAGCCCCGGAGCCGGCAGCACGTCCACCTCTCGGAGGACTGGGAGACCGCAACAAAGGTTGGCCAGCGCCACGGCAAGCCCGTGGTCCTCGAGATCGACGCCGCAGCCATGGCCGAGGCCGGCCACACCTTCTACCGGTCCGCAAACGGAGTGTGGCTGACCGACCGCGTTCCGACATCCTTTTGCCGAGCCACCGAACGGTAGACTTCGGGCATGACCAGGTACCTCCTCCGTGCCCTGCTGACCCTCGCCTTCCTTGCCCTCGCGCCGCCGTTCGTTCGGCCGACGTCCGCTCAGGAGACGGACCTCAAAGGGATCGTGCGCGAGGCCCAGGGAGCCGTGGTCTCGCTCGAAGGATTCGGCGTCGACGGGCAGCCGATCGGCTCGGGCACGGGTTTCTTCATTCAGTCCGGGGTCGTCGCCACCAACTTTCACGTGATCCGGGGTGCCCGGAGCATGAAGGCGACGCTCGAGGACGGCCAGGAGGTGGAGGTCGCGGGTGTGCTCACCTCCAGCGAATCGTCCGATCTGGCGCTGCTCAGCGTGCCGGAGGTCGATTCCCCCGCGCTGCCGATCGCCGGCCGGAACTCGGTGGAGCCCGGCGATCGAGTCGTGGTCGTGGGCAACCCCCTGGGACTCTCCCACACGGTCTCCGACGGCCTGGTGGCGGCCCTGCGACCGGACGGCCTCGGCCCGGACAGCGAGCACTTCGCCGAGATCCCCTTGATCCAGGTGACCGCACCGATCTCGCCCGGCTCGAGCGGATCACCGGTGCTCGACTTCGACGGCCAGGTGGTCGGCGTGGCGGTCGGTGCCATGGTCTTCGGCCAGAACCTCAACTTCGCCATCCCGTCGTCCTCGCTGCTCGACCTTCTGGCGGGGAGCGACCTCGAGAGCCTGGAGAGGCCCTTCTCCTCCCCGAGCGAGGCGAGCCGCTGGCCGCTGATCCGGAACCTCTTGATCTCGGCGCTATTCTTCGCCGCCGTGGTGGTGGGCATCCGGCTCATGAGGGACTGACCGGCCGATGACCGGACCCGAACGCGCCTGTCTCAACTGCGGAACTGCCCTCCGCGGGCGCTTCTGCCATGAGTGCGGCCAGGAGGCGACGGAGGTTCGGGTTCCGCTCAGCGCCCTGGTAAACGACGGCCTCGGCGATCTCTTCGCTCTCGACTCGCGCATCCTCCGCACCTTGCGCCCGCTGCTCGCTCACCCGGGGTTCCTCACCACCGAGTGGATCCGCGGGCGCCGCGCGCCGTACGTGCCACCGCTCCGGCTCTACCTCTTCGTCGCGGCCCTCTTCTTCCTCACCCTGGCCATGACCGACGTCGTCGTCGTCCGGGTCACCGTGACCGAACAAGAGGTCGCGGCGGCCGACGTGGCGAGCCCTTCCGACGGTCCAGACGTCCACCTCGAGTCACCCAGGGCGGACTTCTCGGAGGACGGGCCGCCCGGGACGTTCGGCCGACGACTGGCCACCGCGTGGCAGGAGGACCCCGCGGCGCTTCAGAACGAAGTGATCGACCGCCTGGGCACCCTGAGCATCGGGCTGCCGCCCCTTCTGGGTCTTCTGCTGGCCCTCGCGTACCGCCGGCGTCGACGGTTCATGGTCGAGCACATGGTGTTCTCGTTCCACCTCCACACGTTCGCCTTCATCGTGACGGCGGCGGCAGCGGTTCTGCCCGCGCCGGTCCGTGAACGAGGGGGCTCCGCGGTGGCCCTCGGAGTGGTGCTGGCCTACCTCTTCGTCGCTCTGCGCAGGGTCTACGGCGGTCGCCGCTGGGTGACCGCGGTGAGGCTCACCGCCATCGGAGCCACCTACCTGGTGACCGCTCTTCTGCCGAGCCTCTTGCTCGCCCTGGTATGGGCGGTGATGGCGGACTGAGCGCCTTGGCGCCGAGCCGGGCGCGACTGGTATCGTTGCGCCCGATCACCGCGGCACGAACCAGGGAAGGAGGAGAGCTTGGACCAGGCGCTTGTGCTCATCGCCGGGCGGATTTCCGTCGATCCGACGACCTGTTTCACCGATCACAAGGGCCGGCCCAAGAAGGGGCTCGAGAAACGGGCGCGGAGCTGGTTGCTGACCGCGGCCCCTCTGCTCTCACCGATCCTCGAGGAGGGTGAGGTCGTACGCCTGGTGACGCCGGCTTCGTCGCCGTACTCCATGCTGGAGCTCCTCACCACGGGCTGGGTCATTACCTACGCGAAGCGCTGCCTCCTGGTGGTCACCGACCGGCGGATCCTCCACCTGCCGACCAACCACGCGCTGAAGCCGAAGCGCTCGATCTCCCAGATCCGGTTCGGGGACCTCGAAGCCGCCGAGATCAAGGGCACCCTGGCCAAAGAGCTTCGCCTGACCTATCGCGGCGGAAAGAAGGAGAAGTTCCCGACGATCGACGGCACCTCGGCCAAGAAGCTCCGCCAGATCCTGGGCGAGCTGAACCTCGGGCTTCAGTCTCCGAGTGTCGTGGGTGGCAGGCACTCCCTCTGCCCCAGTTGCGGCGAGGCCCTGGTGAGCCTCTCCGACGACTCCAGGTGCCGCGTCTGCGGCCTCCAGTTCAAGACCAAGAAGCGCGCTCTGATGCTGTCGCTGCTCGTGCCCGGGGGCGGCTACTTCTACACCGGTCATCCGGTGCTCGGGCTCTTCGACGCGCTGGTCGAGGGCGGGTTGCTTCTGCTCGTCGTGAGCGGCCTGGTCCTGGCCGCCAGCGGCGAGCCGGACATAGCTCCGGAGATCGGGCTCTTCGGCGTCCTCCTCGTGATCGAAAAGCTGATCACGATCTACCACGCCTCGCACTACGTGCAGGAGCTCCTGCCGGCGGACCGCTCCTTCCGCCCCGTGGGGGCGCCCGTCGGCTCCAACTGAGCGGGCACGGGTGGGGAACGGAGTGCACCACGGTTTGTCCGACACCTCGCCACACCCAGTCAGCCCTGATCGACACATCCCGACGACCGGATGTCTCCTCTCACCGGAGGAGGCATCGGGGTAGAGTGTCGGCCACGCCATGCCGGACTCGTCGCTCACCGAGCCACCTCTCATCCTGACCGCCTTCCTGCTGGCCGTCGCGGTCGCCTCTCTCGTCTGGTCCGAGGTCCGGGCGTCCAGGCTCGGTGTCTGGATCGCGAAGCCACTCGCCAGCACGATCTTCGTCGGCTCGGCGCTCGTGGCCGGTGCCCTGGGCTCCCGCTACGGGCAGCTCGTGCTCCTGGCTCTGGCGCTTTCGTGGCTCGGTGACGTGCTTCTCATCCCGAAGAGGCAGGTCTTCTTCGTCGCCGGTCTGGGGAGCTTCCTCCTGGCGCACCTGGCCTTCGGCGGCGCGTTTCTCCTCCAGCCCCAGGAGCCTTTGCCCCTCGCCCTCGCCGCAGTCGGGATGGCGGTCTTCGGAGCAGGGGTTCTCCGCTGGCTCTGGCCCCACCTGGCACCCAAGCTCCGGCCCGCGGTCGCCGCGTATGTGGCTGCCATCTCGGTGATGGTATCGCTCGCCTGGGGCGCCGTCGGCGCCCTTGAAGCCCTCGTCGCCGTCGCCGCGCTCGCCTTCGCGGCGTCGGACGTCCTGGTCGCCCGGCACCGGTTCGTCGCCCCCGGGGCCGTCAACAAGGTACTCGGCCTGCCCCTCTACTACGCGGCGCAGTGGATCTTCGCCTGGAGCACCTACGGCCGCTGAGGCCGCGGCGGCTCGTCCCGCTCCTCGTCGTCCTCTTCCTCGTTCCCGAACAGCCGTCGGATCCACCGCCGCACCCTTGGGCTCCGGTCATCCCGGGCGCGGCCGTAGCGCCCCTCCCGGTCCCAGCGGTCCCACCAGCCGCCGTGGAGGTGGCAGATCTTGTCCGGCACCTGACCCACCAGGAAGACCTCGGTGATGGTGTCCGGGCAGTCGTCCGTCGCGAGCTCGCCGGTCTCGCGGTCGATCACCGCGGTGGTGACGCCGGCCGGAATCCGGAAGTTCTCGTAGCCCCCGGGCGGGCGCACGCCGACGGTGAAGCGGGTCCAGATCGGTAACGCCGCCCGGGCTCCGGACATGCGGGTGGTCGAGTTGTCGTCGTAGCCCACCCAGACGACGGTGGCACGCTCCGGGGAGTAGCCGGCGAACCAGTTGTCGCGGCGTCCGTTCGATGTACCGGTCTTACCCGCCAGGGGGTCCCGGAGACCCTGCCTGCGGGCCGAGGCTCCGGTGCCTCGATCGAGGACTCCCTGGAGCATCGCGGTCAGCACGTAGGAGACGCTCTCCGAGAGCACCTGCTCGCGCTCCGGCAGGGGCAGACCCGCCACCGGCTCGCCGTGGCGGTCGAGAACCCCGTCGAGGGAGTGAATCGACGGGCGCAGCCCTCCGGTGGCGAAGGTCGAGTAGACGGTCGCCATCTCCACGGGGCTCACCTCGAAGGCCCCCAGCGCGAGGGAGGGCACCGGCCGGAGCGGGGCGCTCACCCCGAGACCGCGGGCGGTGTCGATGATCGACTGGAGGCCGGTCTGGAGAGCCAGGCGCGCGGTCGCCACGTTGTAGCTCTCTTCGAGGGCGGTCCTCACGGTCACCCAGCCGTGGTAGTCGTTGTCGTAGTTGCTCGGGGTCCAGGTCTGGGTCGG
>Ga0210123_1000841_pt1 | contig 17369 bp, 15 predicted proteins | sample Muzzi_PWB_D2_FD_185535 | JGI IMG/M metagenome (GOLD analysis project Ga0210123, IMG submission 185535) | Wetland microbial communities from San Francisco Bay, California, USA, that impact long-term carbon sequestration - Muzzi_PWB_D2 (SPAdes) | ecosystem: Environmental > Aquatic > Marine >... | reverse complement strand
CTGTGTAATCGTCTGGAGTCTGATTTGACCATAGCCCCCAAAGCTGTACTGGCATTGGAAGATGGCAGCCTGTTCGAAGGCAGGTCGATCGGCATTCCGGGGAATACGACGGGGGAAGTCGTGTTCAACACGGCCATCACCGGCTATCAGGAAATCCTTACCGACCCTTCGTATTCGCACCAGATCGTCACGCTGACCTATCCGCACATCGGCAACGTCGGCGTGAATCCCGACGACGCCGAATCCGGCGGTGTATTCGCCAGCGGCCTGGTCATCCGCGATGCCTCGCCGCTGATGAGCAACTGGCGCGGCCGCATGAGCCTGCGGGACTACCTGGTCGAAAACAGCGTCGTCGCGATCTCGGATATCGATACCCGCCGGCTGACGCGCCTGCTGCGCGACAAGGGCGCGATGAGCGGCTGCATCATGGCAGGTGAAACCGATGCCGGCGCCGCGCTGGCCAGGGCTCGCGCATTCGGCGGCCTGAAAGGACTGGACCTGGCGCAGGTGGTCAGCTCCGAGCGGGCTTACGACTGGGACCAGAGCATCTGGGACCTCGATACGGACGCCCCTGCACGGCTCGAAATACAGCCCGTCCACCATGTGGTCGCCTACGATTACGGCGTCAAACGCAATATCCTGCGGATGCTGGTCGCGCGCGGCTGCCGTGTCAGCGTGGTGCCGGCGAAAACGCCGGCGGACGATGTGCTCGCGATGCGGCCGGACGGGGTGTTCCTGTCGAACGGTCCGGGTGATCCCGAGCCCTGCGATTATGCGATCGCCGCGATCCGCGAAATCCTCGATACCGGCATCCCGGTGTTCGGCATCTGCCTGGGCCACCAGTTGCTGGCGCTGGCCTGCGGCGCGCGCACGGTGAAAATGAAATTCGGCCACCATGGCGCGAATCACCCGGTGCAGGACCTGGCCACGAAACAGGTCATGATCACCAGCCAGAACCACGGTTTCGCGGTCGATGAAAACACGCTGCCGCCGAACCTGGAGGCGACCCATCGCTCGCTGTTCGACGGCTCGCTGCAGGGCATCCGCCGCACCGACCGGCCGGCATTCAGCTTCCAGGGCCACCCCGAAGCCAGCCCCGGCCCGCACGACATCGCGCCGATTTTCGATCATTTCATCGAACTGATTGAGTCCGCGAAAAACGCGAAGGACGCGAATAAACAAGGAAGTATTGATGGTGATAAACACAAGGCTAAGCAAACAGGTCATTGAGTGCGCTCAGAATGTCAGCAGGGAGTTGGGTGCCGGTTTTTTGGAAAAAGTTTATGAGAATGCTCTATGTATCGAGTTGAAAAGAGCTGGACTTAGTTTTCAGCGTCAGCAATGTTATGCAATTCGATACAGGAATGAGGAGATCGGCAATTACATTGCCGATCTTGTTGTGGAAGATAAGTTGCTGATTGAGTTGAAAGCGTTGTCTGCTTTCACAGGTGAACACGAATCACAGGTTATGAACTACCTGAAAGCTTCAGGCTTGAAGGTTGGGTTGTTATTGAACTTCGGGATCTCAAGACTCGGTATCCGCAGAATTGTCTGGAACTATGATGACAAAGAACAAATTTAATATTTATTCGCGTTTTTTGCGTTCTTCGCGGACCATCAATTTCTTTTTTTTCACGGCCTTCGCGGATTCGTACGCAAAAAATGCCTAAACGCACCGACATCCACAGCATCCTGATCATCGGCGCCGGGCCGATCGTGATCGGGCAGGCCTGCGAGTTCGATTATTCCGGCGCGCAGGCCTGCCGCGCGCTGAAGGAAGAGGGCTTCCGCGTGATCCTGGTGAACTCGAACCCGGCGACGATCATGACCGATCCGAGCATGGCGGACGCGACCTACATCGAGCCGGTGAACTGGCAGACCGTCGCGCGCATCATCGAGAAGGAAAAACCCGACGCGCTGCTGCCGACCATGGGCGGGCAGACCGCGCTGAACTGCGCGCTCGACCTCGACCGTGAAGGCGTTCTGGCTAAATACGGCGTGGAAATGATCGGTGCGTCGAAGAAAGCCATCGACATGGCCGAGGACCGCGAACTGTTCAAGAACGCGATGGAAGAAATCGGCCTCGACATGCCGCGCGCCGCGATCGCGCACAGCCTCGAAGAAGCCTACCAGGTCCAGGCGCTGGTCGGTTATCCGACCATCATCCGGCCGTCGTTCACGATGGGCGGCAGCGGCGGCGGTATCGCCTACAACCGCCTCGAATTTGAGGAAATCTGTCGCCGCGGGCTGGACCTGTCACCGGTGAACGAACTGCTGGTCGAGGAATCCGCGCTCGGCTGGAAAGAATACGAAATGGAGGTCGTGCGCGACCGCAACGACAACTGCATTATCGTGTGCTCGATCGAGAATTTCGATCCGATGGGCATTCACACCGGCGATTCCATCACCGTGGCGCCGGCACAGACGCTGACCGACAAGGAATACCAGCGCATGCGCGATGCCTCGATCGCGGTGCTGCGCAAGATCGGCGTCGATACCGGCGGCTCCAACGTGCAATTCGCGGTCAACCCGGCGGACGGCCGCATGACCATCATCGAGATGAACCCGCGCGTGTCGCGCAGCTCGGCGCTGGCATCGAAGGCGACCGGTTTCCCTATCGCGAAGGTGGCGGCCAGGCTCGCGGTCGGTTACACGCTGGACGAACTGCGCAACGACATCACCGGCGGCGCGACTCCGGCGTCGTTCGAACCGACGATCGATTATGTCGTCACCAAGGTGCCGCGTTTCACCTTCGAGAAATTCCCGCAGGCCGAGAACCGCCTGACCACGCAGATGAAGTCCGTCGGCGAAGTCATGGCCATCGGCCGAACCTTCCAGGAATCGCTGCAAAAAGCCCTGCGCGGCCTCGAAGTGGATATCGACGGTCTCAGCGAGATACTCGACACCTCGCTCGACGCCGATGAAATCGAACGCCGGCTTGTCCAGGAACTCAGCGCCGCCGGTGCCGACCGCCTGCTGTATCTCGCCGATGCATTCCGGTACGGCTACAGCCTGGAGCGAATCCACCAGCTCACGGCCATCGACCCGTGGTTCCTGATCCAGATCGAGGAGCTGGTGCGGCTGGAACAGTCGCTGTCCGGCACCACGCTGGACGGACTCGATTATGACACCCTGCGCGAGCTCAAACGCAAGGGATTTTCCGACAGTCGTCTCGCGCGCCTGATCGGCGTCAGCCAGACGCAGATGCGCCAGCACCGTCTCGCGCTCGGGCTGCGTCCGGTCTACAAACACGTCGATACCTGTGCAGCCGAGTTCGCGACCTCAACCGCGTACATGTACTCGACCTACGAGGAGGAATGCGAGGTCGAGCCTTCCAGCCGGGACAAGATCGTCGTGCTCGGCGGCGGGCCCAACCGCATCGGCCAGGGCATCGAGTTCGACTACTGCTGCGTGCACGCGGCGCTGGCGATGCGCGAAGATGGCTACGAGACCATCATGATCAACTGCAATCCGGAAACGGTGTCGACCGATTACGACACCTCCGACCGGCTGTATTTCGAGCCGCTGACGCTCGAAGACGTGCTCGAGGTGCTGGACAAGGAAAAACCAATGGGCGTGATCGTGCAATACGGCGGCCAGACCCCGCTGAAGCTGGCGCGTGATCTCGAAGCCGCCGGTGCACCGATCATCGGCACTACGCCGGACTGTATCGATCTGGCCGAAGACCGCGAGCGCTTCCAGCAGCTGATCGACGAACTCGGCCTGAAGCAGCCGCCGAACCGGCTCGCGCGCGCGGCGGATACCGCGGTGGCGCTGGCGGAGGAAATCGGCTACCCGCTGGTGGTCAGGCCATCCTACGTGCTCGGCGGCCGCGCGATGGAAATCGTGTTCAATGAAACCGACCTGAGAATCTACATGCGCGACGCGGTCAGGGTCTCCAACGACGCGCCGGTGCTGCTGGACCGTTTCCTCAACGACGCGGTCGAGGTCGACGTCGACGCGATCTGCGACGGCCAGCAGGTGCTGATCGGCAGCATCATGGAACACATCGAACAGGCGGGCGTGCACTCGGGTGATTCGGCCTGTTCGCTGCCGCCGTATTCGCTGTCCACCGAAGTCCAGGACCGTTTGCGCGAACAGACACGCAGGCTCGCGCTGCGCCTCGGCGTGGTCGGGCTGATGAACATCCAGTTCGCGATCCAGGGCGACGATATCTACGTGCTGGAAGTCAACCCGCGTGCATCACGCACGGTGCCGTTCGTATCCAAGGCGACCGGTGTGCCGCTGGCCAAAGTGGCAGCGCGCTGCATGGTCGGAAAATCGCTCGCGTCTCAGGGCATCCGCGGCGAGGTGATCCCGCGCAATTTCGCGGTGAAGGAATCGGTGTTCCCGTTCGTCAAGTTCCCCGGCGTCGATCCGCTGCTGGGGCCGGAGATGAAATCCACCGGCGAGGTCATGGGCGTTGGTGATACCTTCGGCAAGGCCTTCGCCAAGGCGCAGCTCGGCGCCGGCATGAACCTGCCCCGAAGCGGCCGCGTGTTTCTCAGCGTGAAGGAACCCGATCGTGATTACGCAGTCGAACTCGGCCGTGATCTCACGGAGCGCGGTTTTATCGTGATCGCCACACACGGCACCGGTGCGGCCTTGCAGCAGGCCGGCATCGCGTGCAAACTCGTGAACAAGGTGTGTGAAGGCCGGCCGCATATCGTGGACATGATCAAGAACGAAGAAATCAACCTGATCATCAATACCACCGAAGGCAAGAAATCGATCGCGGATTCCTACACGATTCGCGCTTCGGCGTTACAGCATAAAGTCAGTTATACCACCACAATCGCCGGCGCCCGCGCAACCATCCGCGCGCTGGACCATCTGGACGACACCGAAGTCAACCGGCTGCAGGATTTGCACGCCAGCATCAAACAGGGGGAAGCAGCATGAGCAAGGTGCCCATTACCGTACGCGGCGCGGAAAAACTGAAATCGGAACTGCAACAGCTCAAATCGTTCGACCGCCCGAGAACGGTCGAGGCGATCGCCGAGGCGCGCGCGCACGGTGACCTGAAGGAAAACGCCGAATACCACGCCGCTCGCGAACAGCAGAGTTTTATCGAGGGCCGGATCAAGGATATCGAAAGCAAGCTCAGCCACGCGACCATCATCGATGTCACTACGGTCAATGCCAACGGCAAGGTGGTGTTCGGTTCGACCGTGGACGTCGTGGACGAGAATACCGGCGAGGAACTGAGCTACCAGATCGTCGGCGAAGACGAGGCCGATATCAAACAGGGCATGATTTCGATCAGCTCGCCGATCGCGCGCGCGCTGATCGGCAAGGAAGAAGGCGATGTCGCCGAGGTGAAAACGCCTGGCGGCCTGCGCGAACTCGAGATCGTCGAGGTGCGGTATGTTTAGGCGGTTATGCGGCGGTCCGCGATAGTTTCCTATTGGTCCGCGAAAAACGCGAAGGACGCGAATGTGTTTCCAATGGCGGGAAATACCGATTTCATAAGCAGGTATGGCTGACCTCCCGACCGAACAAAGCCCACGAAAACAGGGCTGAATCCGGAGCTTGCCCTTCAGTCACCTGAACGCACAACAACACTATCTTCGCGTTCTTTGCGTTTTTCGCGGACACATAAGATCACTTTAGAATGACACTCTCAAAATTACAGCTCAGGTTCCTGCGCGGCCGCTGCCACGATCTGAAACCGGTGGTGATGCTCGGCCAGAAAGGCCTCAGCGAAGCTGTACTGAACGAGCTCGATATCGCGCTGGACCATCACGAACTGGTCAAGATCAAGCTGTCGATGGATGACCGCGATGACAGAAAGCGGCTTGCCGATGAACTCTGCCGGCACTGCAATGCCGAAAAGGTTCAGGTTATCGGTAAAACGCTTTCGATCTATCGTCCCAACACGGAAAAACCGGTCATCGTTTTGCCTAAAGCCTGAGATCAGCAGCGATGAATCCAGCGATTTTATCAGTCGTCACTGTTCGTCATTTTTTCAAAATACTTGCGGTTATTCGCGTTATTGGCGAGTTTCGCGGACTTCAATCTGCGTTTATTAGCGTTCATTTGCGGACCCATTTTCTGAAACAATCATCATGGCGCGCAGCAAAAGCAGTTCCCGCTGGCTGAAAGAACATTTCGACGACGAGTACGTGCAGCGCTCCCGCCGGGAAGGCTACCGCTCGCGCGCCGTCTACAAGCTGATCGAAATCCAGCAAAAGGACCGCGTGCTCAGGCCGGGCATCACGGTAATCGACCTGGGCGCCGCGCCCGGCGGCTGGTCGCAGTATGCGGCGAAGTCTCTGGGCCGCGGGGGCCGCGTGATCGCGCTCGATATCCTGGCGATGGAGCCGCTGCCGGATGTCGAATTCATCCAGGGTGATTTCAGGGAAGACGCGGTGCTGCATCGTTTGCTGCAATCGCTGGGCGATACAGGCGCCGACCTTGTATTGTCCGATATGGCCCCCAATACAAGCGGGATGGATGCTGTCGATGTGCCCCGCGCGTATCATCTGGCCGAACTGGCGCTGGATCTGGCAGCGCAGGTGCTCAGGCCGGAGGGCGGATTACTGGTCAAACTTTTCCAGGGCGAGGGTTTCGAGTCCTACCACAACACGCTCAAACGGCATTTCGGGCGAGTAGTGATGCGCAAACCGAAGGCATCACGTGCGCGCAGCAGGGAAATATACGCGCTGGCGACAGGGTTTAAGCCCTCACAGGCCGGCGTTCGCTAGCTGACAACAGGTATTGAACTAGTGTATGGTGTTAGCAGTCACTGTTATGAATTACGCCGGAATCAGTCGGATAGAGCGGGAGTTTTGATTTGAACGATGTAGCAAAAAATGTGCTTTTGTGGGCGGTGATTGCGGTCATCCTGCTGTCCGTCTTCAGCAATTTCAGCAAACCGACGACCTCGTCGGCGCCGCTGTCGTATTCATCGTTCATCGATCTGGTCAAGTCCGGGCAGGTCACGCAGGTGACCATGGACGGCAAGGACATCAAGGGCAAGCTGGCCAGCGGCAATTACTTCAGCACCTACAGCCCCGAGACCGACAACAGCGCGCTGGTCGGTGACCTGCTCTCGAACAACGTCGAGATCAAGGGCGTGCCGCCCGAAGGCCAGTCACTGCTGATGCAGATATTTATTTCCTGGTTCCCGTTCCTGCTGCTGATCGGCATCTGGGTGTTCTTCATGCGCCAGATGCAGGGCGGCGCGGGCGGCCGTGGCGCGATGTCCTTCGGCAAGAGCAAGGCGCGCATGCTCGGTGAGGACCAGGTCAACGTCACCTTCAACGATGTGGCCGGCGCCGAGGAAGCCAAGGAGGAAGTCGCCGAACTGGTCGAATTCCTGCGCGACCCGGGCAAGTTCCAGAAGCTGGGCGGCAAGATCCCCAGCGGCGTGCTGATGGTCGGCTCGCCGGGCACCGGCAAGACCCTGCTCGCGAAAGCCATCGCGGGCGAAGCGAGGGTGCCGTTTTTCACGATTTCCGGTTCGGATTTCGTTGAAATGTTCGTCGGTGTCGGCGCCTCGCGCGTGCGCGACATGTTCGAGACCGCGAAAAAACACTCACCCTGCATTATCTTCATCGACGAGATCGACGCGGTCGGTCGTCACCGCGGCGCCGGCCTGGGCGGCGGTCATGACGAGCGCGAACAGACCCTGAACCAGCTGCTGGTCGAGATGGACGGTTTCGAAGGCAACGAAGGCGTGATCGTGATCGCGGCCACGAACAGACCGGACGTGCTCGACCCGGCGCTGCTGCGCCCGGGCCGTTTCGACCGCCAGGTCGTGGTGCCGCTGCCGGATATCCGCGGCCGCGAGCAAATTCTGAAAGTCCACATGCGCAAGGTGCCGGAAGCCGAAGACGTGAATCCCTCGCTGATCGCGCGCGGCACGCCGGGATTCTCCGGCGCCGATCTTGCCAACCTGGTCAACGAAGCCGCGCTGTTCGCGGCGCGCGAAAACAGCAAGAACGTCACGATGGCGCATTTCGAGCGCGCCAAGGACAAGATCATGATGGGCGCCGAGCGCCGCTCGATGGTGATGTCCGACGAAGAGAAAAAACTCACGGCCTACCACGAGGCCGGCCACGCGATCGTCGGCCGGCTGGTGCCGGAGCACGACCCGGTGTACAAGGTCAGCATCATCCCGCGCGGGCGTGCGCTCGGCGTGACCATGTTCCTGCCGGAAGGCGACCGCTACAGCCATAGCAAGAAACAGCTCGAAAGCCAGATTTCCAGCCTGTTCGGCGGCCGTATCGCCGAAGAACTGGTGTTCGGTCCCGAGAGCGTGACTACCGGCGCGTCCAATGACATCGAGCGCGCGACCGACATCGCGCGCAACATGGTGACCAAGTGGGGCCTGTCGGAACGCCTGGGTCCGCTGACCTATACCGAAGACGAAGGCGAGGTGTTCCTCGGTCGCTCGGTCACCCAGCACAAGAACATGGGCGACGATACCGCGCGTATTATCGACGAAGAAGTGCGCCAGTTCATCGACCGCAACTACGAACGCGCCAGGACGCTGCTGACCGAAAATATCAACATCCTGCACAACATGGCCAGGGCGCTGATCAAGTATGAAACCATCGATGCCAGACAGATCGATGAACTCATGGCCGGCCACGAGGCGCCGCCACCGCAGGACTGGGATGACAGCATGGAGATACCGCCCGATCCCGGCGGCGGTCCGAGCAAGACCAGAGACGCCAAGGGCGATGGCACCATCGGCGGGCCGGCGAGCCAGCATTGACCGACAGGGGCCGAAAGGCCCCTGTCTCGTTTCGGTACCGGTGTAATGACAGCCACGATCCAGCAGCTTCTGAAACGGCCGCTGTCCGATGCGGCGGTCATCATGGGCATCCTGAACGTAACCCCGGATTCGTTCTCCGACGGCGGCCGCTACGACCGTGTCGATGCGGCGCTGGAACACGCGATGGAGATGGCGGCGCAGGGCGCGCATATCATCGATATCGGCGGAGAATCCACCCGCCCCGGTGCGCAGGCCGTCAGTGTCGATCAGGAACTCGAACGGGTGATTCCGGTCATCGAGGCCATCCGCGCGAACTCGGACATTCCGCTGTCCATCGACACCGGCAAGCCGCGGGTCATGCAGGCCGCGATCGCCGCCGGGGCCAGCCTGGTGAACGATGTCAGCGCATTACGCGCGGACGGCGCGGTCGAATGCTGTGCCGCGCTGGGCGTGCCGGTGTGCCTGATGCACATGCAGGGCGAACCGCGCACGATGCAGCAGCGCCCGGAATACGGGAACGTCGTCGAGGAGGTCGGGCTGTTTCTGCGCGAGCGCGTATCCGCCTGTATCGCCGCCGGCATCGAACACGGCTCGATCATCATCGATCCGGGATTCGGATTCGGCAAGTCGCTGCAGCACAATCTGCAATTACTGCACGATCTGGAGCGGATTTGTGAACTAGACTTACCGGTGCTGGTGGGATTTTCGCGCAAGAGCATGTTCGGCGCGATTCTTGACCGGCCCGTTGGCGAACGGCTGTTCGGCAGTCTCGCCGCCGCGGTGATCGCCTGGCAGAAGGGTGCGCGCCTGTTTCGCGTACATGATGTCACGGCGACCCGGGATGCGCTGGACGTATGCGCAGCGGTGGCCGGGCACGAAACCGCTAACGACTGAACATTAAACAGAAGGGTTGAAATATGGCGCGCAAGTATTTCGGAACGGACGGCATCCGCAGCAGGGTCGGCAGTGGCATGATGACTCCGGAGCAGGTGCTCAAACTGGGCTGGGCCGTCGGCCGCGTGTTCGCCGGCAAGGGCGAGAAAATGGTCGTGATCGGCAAGGATACGCGTATCTCCGGCTACATGTTCGAATCGGCGCTCGAAGCCGGGCTTTCCGCGGCCGGGGTCGACGTACGCCTGCTCGGTCCGATGCCGACACCGGGCATCGCCTACCTGACCCGCACGCTGCGCGCTTCGGCCGGTATCGTGATCAGCGCCTCGCATAACCCGTTTTACGACAACGGCCTGAAGTTTTTTTCCGCGAAGGGTACCAAGCTGCCGGACGAAATCGAGCAGGAGATCGAGTTGATGTTCGATTCGCCGATGCAGATCGTCGATTCCGCCCAGCTCGGCAAGGCGAAACGTGTCGATGATGCGCAGGGCCGTTATATCGAAGCCTGCAAGGCCACGATCCCGATCGGCACGCGTTTCAAGAATCTCACCGTGGTGGTCGATTGCGCCCACGGCGCGACCTATGATATCGCGCCGCACGTGTTCGCCGAACTGGGCGCGAACGTGATCACGATCGGGGCGGAGCCCGACGGCATGAATATCAACGAAAAGGTCGGCGCGACCTGCCCGGAAGGGCTGAAATACCGCGTGCTCCAGGAGAAGGCCGATCTCGGTATCGCGCTGGACGGGGACGGCGACCGCGTGATCATGGTTGACCATACCGGCGAAATCGTCGACGGCGACGAACTGATGTACATCATCGCCCGGTCGAGGGTGCACGACGGCGTCGCACTCGAAGGCGTTGTCGGCACCCAGATGAGCAACATGGGGCTGGAACTCGCGATACGCGACATGGGTCTCGCGTTCGAGCGCACCCGGGTCGGCGACCGCTACGTGCTCGAATGCATGAAACAGAAAGGCTGGACCCTCGGCGGTGAATCATCCGGCCATATCATCTGCCTGGACCGCACCACCACCGGCGACGGTATCGTGTCCGCGTTGCAGGTGCTTGCGTACCTGACCGAAAGCGGTCAGAGTCTGCACCAGGCCAGATCCGGCATGCGCAAGATGCCGATGCTGATGCTGAACGTGCCGCTGGCAGCCGAGGCAAACCCGCTCGCATCGGATGCGGTCAACGACGCGGTGATCGATGCCGAAAAGCAGCTCAACGGCCATGGCCGCGTGCTGCTGCGCGCATCCGGCACCGAGCCGCTGATACGTGTGATGGTGGAAGGCGATGATGCCGTACTGGTCGACCGCCTGACCCACAAAATCGCCGATACCGTCGCAGCATCGGCCTGAACAGCCGTGCCGCATGATGCTGCCATCCTTTCCGGCGGCCGATAAGTCACTGGAAATGAACGAAAACCGATAATCGCATAGCCGGTTTTCGTACGCCGGCAATCCGGTCAGCTGTCATTCAGACGTGAATTTGTCACGCTCCACCCGGATTAGTGTTCCCGGCTGCTCGCGGCCATGCCCGACGCACCGGGAATAACCCATAAGCGTCATTGATTTATTAAGGCCTGACAGGTATCCTTTGCCCCCTTTGAGAAGACAGGCGGAGAATGCGATGCGTCAGGCGATGGTAGCTGGCAACTGGAAAATGAACGGTTCCAGCAGCAGTGTCAGTGAGCTGATCAGTGGTATCAATGCGGGAATGGGCGGGATTTCGTCGACCGAGGTCGTGGTCTGCCCGCCGTACGTGTATATCCCGGCCGTGGCCGCAGCAATCTCGTCATCTACCGTCAAGCTCGGTGCGCAGAACATGTGCGACAGGGACAGCGGCGCGTTCACCGGCGAAGTAGCCGGCCCGATGCTGAAGGATGTCGGCTGCGAATACGTCATTATCGGCCATTCCGAACGCCGTGCACTGTACGGAGAAACCGATCAGGTCACCGCAATCAAGTTCGCCGCCGCATTGCGCAACGGTCTGAAGCCGATCTTCTGCATCGGTGAAACCCTGGAAGAACGCGAGCAGGGCGTCACCGAGGCCGTGATCGCGCGCCAGATCGACGCGATGCTCGAAGTCGAAGGCGTCTCCTCGCTGGCGAACGCGGTGCTGGCGTACGAGCCTGTCTGGGCAATCGGTACAGGCAAGACCGCGTCACCTGAACAGGCACAGGAAGTCCATGCGTTCATTCGCAGCAAGATCGCCGGCCTCGATGCCGGCATCGCGGAAGGCCTGCGCATTCTGTACGGCGGCAGCATGAACGCGGCCAATGCGGCCGAGCTGATTGCGCAGTCCGACATCGATGGCGGCCTGATCGGCGGCGCCTCGCTGAAACCGGCCGATTTTCTCGCGATCTGCGCCGCGGCGGAGCAGGCCTGATCCCGTGGATATCATTCTTCTTGTTTTACACGTCTGTCTGGCGCTGAGCATGATCACACTGATACTGCTGCAGCGCGGCAAGGGCGCCAGCGCGGGTGCTGTTCTTGGCGGCGGCGGCAGCGCAGGCAGTGTGTTCGGCGCCAGCGGCTCCGCCAATTTTCTGAGCAAAACCACCGCGTTGCTCGCAACGGCCTTCTTTATCAACAGCCTGGCACTGGCATACCTGGCGTCTAACCGCGAAGGTCCGGCCAGCGTGGTCGACACCATGGAACAACCCGCGGGCGAAATCGTGCAGCCCAAACCGCCGGTCACCGAACTGGATGAGACGGTGCCTCTGCCGGAAGACGCGCCTGCCGAGATACCGGCAACCGCTGCGGATACAGAAACGCCGCCGCCGGAAGCACCCGGGTCATCGGATGCGCCAGCAGCACCGGCGACGCCGGCAGCGCCGGAGGTACCCGAATAAGCCGGCGGCAGCCAGCCGGCGGATCAAGCAAACCGGCCGATGTGGTGGAATTGGTAGACACGCTATCTTGAGGGGGTAGTGGCGAAAGCTGTGCCGGTTCGACTCCGGCCATCGGCACCATACAGCGCAGTCCCGGCCGGAGCATGGACGGGGCCATAGCGATCCTGCGGCATGCGGGCCCGGGATGCTACAGGCGAAAACGAATACAGTTGCGCGTGCCCGACGGCAACGCACGCAACGTCGGAGTTGAGAATGCTGGAAAACTATCTACCGGTACTGATCTTCATCACTATCGGCCTGCTCGTCGGCCTCGGCGCGATGTTCGTCGGCGGCTTCGTGCTGGCGCCGCACCGGCCGGATGACGCCAAGAACTCGCCGTTCGAATGCGGCTTCGAGGCATTCGAGGACGCGCGCATGAAATTCGACGTGCGTTACTACCTGGTTGCAATCCTGTTCATCATATTCGACCTCGAAATCGCATTCCTGGTGCCCTGGGCCATCGTGCTCGACGACATCGGCCTGTTCGGCCTGGTCGCGATGGGCATCTTCCTCGGCGTGCTGGTGATCGGTTTCATCTACGAGTGGAAAAAGGGGGCGCTGGAATGGGAATAGAGGGCAAGCTGCAGCAGGGTTTCGTCACCACCAGCGCCGACAAGCTGATCAACTGGGCGCGTACCGGCTCGCTGTGGCCGATGACTTTCGGCCTGGCCTGCTGCGCGGTCGAGATGATGCACGCGGCGGCCTCGCGCTACGACCTCGACCGTTTCGGCGCCGGCGTGTTCCGCGGCAGTCCGCGCCAGTCCGACGTGATGATCGTCGCCGGCACGCTGTGCAACAAGATGGCGCCGGCGCTGCGCAAGGTCTACGACCAGATGGCGGAACCGCGCTGGGTGATCTCGATGGGTTCCTGCGCCAACGGCGGCGGCTACTACCACTATTCCTATTCCGTGGTGCGCGGCTGCGATCGCATCGTGCCGGTCGACATCTACGTGCCGGGCTGCCCGCCGACGGCCGAAGCCCTGGTCTACGGCATCATCCAGCTGCAGAACAAGATCAAGCGCACCAACACCATCGCGCGCACATAAGGTAGACACTTAACAGGCAATATTGATGAGCACACGGTTACAGCGTCTATCGGATCAACTGCGCGAGGCTTTCGGGCCGAAGCTGCAATCCTGCGTGCTGGCCCGCGGCGAAGTCACGATCGAGGTGGCGCCGGCCGATCTGCTGGACGTCTGCACGGTATTGCGCGATCACGAGCATTTTCTGTTCGAGGAATGCATCGACATCTGCGGCGTCGATTATTCCGAATACGGCAGCAGCGAATGGACCACCGAGGAAAGCTCGTCCGCCGGTTTCAGCCGCGGCGTCGAGCCGGGCGTGAATGCACGGCTGCGCTTTGGCGATGAACCCAGGTACGTCAGCGGCGCGCGCAAACGTTTCGCGGCCGTTTATCACCTGCTGTCGGTGAGCAACAACCAGCGCCTGCGTGTGCGCGTCTACGCCGAAAACGACGACATGCCGATCGTGCCGTCGGTGATCGATATCTGGAACTCGGCGAACTGGTACGAGCGCGAGGCCTTCGATCTGTACGGCATCCTGTTCGACGGACACCCGGACCTGCGCCGTATCCTGACCGATTACGGTTTCGTCGGCCATCCGTTCCGCAAGGACTTTCCGCTGATCGGCCACGTCGAGATGCGCTACGACCCGGAACAGCAGCGCGTCGTGTACCAGCCGGTGTCGATCGATCCGCGCGTGCTGGTGCCGCGCGTGATCCGTGAGGACGGCAGCGCCGCGGAACCGGCCCCGGCGCTGCAGGAGTCCGGCGATGCCTGAAATCCGTAACTACACGCTGAATTTCGGCCCGCAGCATCCGGCCGCGCACGGTGTGCTGCGCATGATCCTGGAAATGGACGGCGAAGTCATCCAGCGCGCCGACCCGCACATCGGGCTGCTGCACCGCGCAACCGAAAAACTCGCCGAGAGCAAACCCTATAACCAGAGCATCGGTTACATGGACCGGCTCGATTATGTATCGATGATGTGCAACGAGCACGGCTACGTGCTCGCGATCGAAAAATTGCTCGGTATCGAACCGCCTGTGCGGGCGCAGTACATTCGCGTGATGTTCGACGAAATCACCCGCATCCTGAACCACCTGCTGTGGATCGGCGCGCACGGCCTCGACGTCGGCGCGATGACGATTTTCCTGTACGCGTTCCGCGAGCGCGAAGACCTGATGGACTGCTACGAAGCGGTCTCCGGCGCGCGCCTGCACGCGACCTACTACCGCCCCGGCGGCGTCGCCCGCGATCTGCCCGACAGCATGCCGAAGTACAAGGCCTCGAAATGGCACAGCCAGAAGGAAGTCGACAGGCAGAACCGGAACCGCGAAGGTTCGCTGCTCGATTTCATCGAGGATTTCACCGACCGTTTCCCGGGTTACGTCGATGAATACGAGACCCTGCTGACCGACAACCGCATCTGGAAGCAGCGCACCGTCGATATCGGCATCGTCACGCCGGAACGCGCGCTGCAGCTCGGTTTTACCGGGCCGATGCTGCGCGGCTCCGGCATCGAATGGGATTTGCGCAAGAAACAGCCGTACGAAGTCTATTCGAAAATGCACTTCGACATCCCGGTCGGCACCAACGGCGACAGCTACGACCGCTACCTGGTGCGCGTCGAGGAAATGCGCCAGTCGAACCGCATCATCCGCCAGTGCATCGAATGGCTGCGGCAGCATCCCGGCCCGGTGCTGCTCGACGATCACAAGATTACGCCGCCGTCGCGCGAAAGCATGAAGGCGGACATGGAAGCGCTGATACACCACTTCAAGCTGTTCACCGAGGGCTATTGCCTGCCGGAAGGCGAGGCCTACGCGTCGATCGAGCATCCCAAGGGCGAGTTCGGCGTGTACCTGGTTTCGGACGGCGCCAACAAGCCGTACCGGCTGAAGATCCGCGCGCCCGGTTTCGCGCATCTCGCCTCGATGGATGAAATGGCGCGAGGCCACATGCTGTCGGACGTGGTCGCGATCATCGGCACCCAGGACATCGTCTTCGGCGAGATCGACCGGTGAGCCATCATGACTGAAGCAGACATCATGACCGACACAGCCAGTATGACGGAAGCGGGGGAGGTTCTTTCAGATCACTCGCGCGAGGAAATCGACGCACTGCTGCAGCGTTTTCCCGCGGACCAGAAAAAGTCCGCGCTGCTGGGCGCGCTCAGCATCGCGCAGCACCAGAACCACGGCTACCTGACCGACGAGCTCATGGACGCGGTCGCCGGTTATCTCGGCCTCGCGAAAATCGAGGTCTACGAGGTCGCGAGCTTCTACTCGATGTACGAGCTCAAGCCGGTCGCGCGCCACAACGTCGCGCTGTGCACCAATATTTCCTGCATGCTGATGGGTTCGCAGACCATCGTCGACCACGTCGAGAACAAGCTCGGCATCAAACTCGGCGAAAGCACCCCGGACGGCCGCATCTACCTGAAGATCGAAGAGGAATGCCTCGCGGCCTGTGCCTGCGGTCCGATGATGCAGGTCGACCACGTCTACCACGAGAACCTGACGCCTGAAAAGGTCGATGCGATTCTGGATGCGCTGGAATAGAACATGAGTCCGCACATGCAAACGAATGGATTTAAAAGTCCGCGAAAAACGCGAAGGACGCGAATGATTTGTGCTGTCACGCCATCGGAGCAGGCGCCTCCAGGTTTTCAGCAACGACTTTCATATTTATCTTTTGCGTTCTTCGCGTTGTTCGCGGACTCAAATTCTTTCCGTCGCCAGTGGGTTGAAGTCTGATGGCCAACGAAGTCTGCTTTGCTACGCTGCAGTTCAAGGATCAGCCCTGGTCCTACGCGAACTACCTGAAAACCGGCGGTTACCAGGCGTGGCGCAGGATACTGAAGGACAGGATTCCGCCCGAGAACGTGATCGAGGAAGTCAAGGCGTCGGGACTGCGAGGCCGCGGCGGCGCGGGTTTCCCGACCGGGCTGAAGTGGAGCTTCATGCCGCGCAAGGCGCCGGTGCAGAAATACCTGGTGTGCAATTCCGACGAGAGCGAACCCGGCACCTGCAAGGACCGCGACATCCTGCGCTTCAACCCGCACGCGCTGGTCGAGGGCATGGCGATTGCGTGCTACGCGATGGGCGCGACCGTGGGCTACAACTACATGCGCGGCGAATTCATGGACGAGCCGGCGATACGCTTCGCCCAGGCGCTGAAGGAAGCCTACGATAACGGTTTTCTCGGCAGCAACATTCTCGGCACCGATGCCTGCATCGATATCCATCCCTCGCTCGGCGCCGGTGCCTATATCTGCGGCGAGGAAACCGCGCTGCTGAATTCGCTCGAAGGCAAGCGCGGCCTGCCGCGCTTCAAACCGCCGTTCCCGGCGAACTTCGGGCTGTACGGCAGGCCGACCACGATAAACAACACCGAGACCCTGGCCTCGGTGCCGGCGATCATGCGCAACGGCGGCAAGTGGTTCGCGGACCTCGGCATCCCGAACAGCGGCGGCGTGAAGCTGTTCTCGGTGTCCGGTCACGTCAACAAGCCCGGCAATTTCGAAATCCCGATGGGCACGCCGTTCGCCGAGCTGCTGGCGATGGCCGGCGGCGTGCGCGACGCGAACAAGCTCAAGGCCGTGATCCCGGGCGGCTCGTCGGTGCCGGTGGTGCCGGGCGACGTGATGATGCAGGCCAACATGGATTACGACTCGGTGGTCGCCGCCGGTTCGATGCTGGGTTCGGGCGCGGTGATCGTGATGGACGAGACCACCGATATGGTGAAAGCGCTGCAGCGTATTTCGCGCTTCTATTTTTCCGAGTCCTGCGGCCAGTGTACGCCCTGCCGCGAAGGCACCGGCTGGCTGTACCGC
>Ga0210123_1000840_pt1 | contig 17418 bp, 18 predicted proteins | sample Muzzi_PWB_D2_FD_185535 | JGI IMG/M metagenome (GOLD analysis project Ga0210123, IMG submission 185535) | Wetland microbial communities from San Francisco Bay, California, USA, that impact long-term carbon sequestration - Muzzi_PWB_D2 (SPAdes) | ecosystem: Environmental > Aquatic > Marine >... | reverse complement strand
TAGGAAAGGTGTTTCAAGGTTAAAATGCGGATTCATTTTTTCCTTTGTATAAACAGACCCCTGATAGGAGCTCAGCATAATAGTTCAGCAATTAAAATCCATGAGAGTTTTCGTATCCTTGTTGGAATATGGTCTGTCACCAGGAAAGGCAAGATCGTTCAAGGCATGCGTCATGGGATGTGTTAAGCCGTAAGCATGGATGAAAAACAGGCATCAGCCGCCCACGGCAGGCGATCGGAGTTCTGGCGGGGGGTGCGCGATACGTTGCCATTGGTCATCGGCGCCATACCCTTCGGCATCATATTCGGCACCTTGTCCACCAAGGCGGGGCTTTCAGTCGCCGGCACCATGGGCATGTCCCTGTTTGTCTTTGCGGGCTCCGCCCAGTTCATCGCCATGGGGCTGGTGGGCGCCGGCACGGCCTGGCCCCTGATTGTGTTGACCACCTTTGTGGTCAACTTTCGGCACCTTTTATATACTGCCACGCTGTTGCCCGATCTCAAGCGTCTGCCGCGCCGTTGGCAGATTCTTCTGGCTTTTGGGCTCACCGATGAAACTTTTGCAGTGGCTGTGGGCCGTTGGCGACAGCCGGACAGCAATCTGCATAAACACTGGTATCAATTCGGTTCCATGCTGTTTATGTATGCCAATTGGAACGCCTGCACGGCCATCGGTCTGGTCGCCGGCAGGGTATTGAGCGATGTGGGCGGTTGGGGATTGGATTTTGCCATGGTGGCGGCCTTCATCGGCATGGTGTTGCCCTACTTGAAAGACAAACCCAATTATATCGCGGTGCTTGTCGCCGGTGCCAGCGCCGTGCTCTTTCATGGTCTGCCGCACCAGTTGGGTCTGATTGTGGCCGCCATTGCAGGCATCGTAGCCGGTGTGGTGACCGAGACCCTGATGGCCCGTGGCGGCATTTCCAATGCGTCCACGGTTGGGGAGGAATAAGATGCAGACCTTATTTCTGGTGGCCGGCATGGCATTGGTGACTTTCTCGATTCGGTACATCCTGCTGCCCTTGTCAGGGCGCCTCCGGTTTTCCGACGGCATGCAAAGAGCCTTGCGGTATGTGCCGCCATCGGTGCTGACGGCCATCATCGTGCCGGCGGCCTTGATGCCCGATGGCCGGACCCTGAGCCTGTCCTGGACCAATCCTTATCTGGTGGGCGCCCTATTAACAGTGCTCATCGGTTGGTTCAGCAAACATCTGCTCGTCACCATTCTGGGCGGCATGGTCGGATTTGCTGTGTGGCAGTGGGTGCTGACACTAATCTGATTAAATCCCCAGATACGCCTTGCGTACATCTTCATTGGCCAGCAGGTTATCGGCGGAATCGGATAGCGTGATGCGGCCGTTTTCCATGACATAGCCCCGGTGGGCGACTTTGAGGGCGAGATTGGCGTTTTGTTCCACCAGGAAGATGGTGGTGTTGTTTTCAGAATTTACTTTCGCAATAATTTCAAAGATGCGCTTGACCACCAGCGGCGCCAGACCCAGTGAGGGTTCATCCAGGAGCAGCAGGCGCGGGCGTGCCATCAACGCTCGGGAGATGGCCAACATTTGCTGTTCCCCGCCGCTCAACGTTCCCCCGGCCTGATGGCGTCGCTCAGCCAGGATGGGAAACAGCCCCAGTACATACTCCAGGTCTTTTTCAATCTCCGCTTTGTCGTTGCGCAGAAACGCGCCCATGTCCAGGTTTTCCAGAACCGACAGGTAGGGAAAGATGCGCCGGCCTTCGGGCACTTGGCAAATGCCTTGGGCCACGATTTGATTGGGGTTCATCTGGTAGATGGACCGTCCTTCAAAAAGGACATCCCCGGTGCGTGGCGGCACCATGCCTGAGATCGACATCAAGGTGGTGCTTTTTCCGGCGCCGTTGGCGCCGATGAGGGTGACGATCTCTCCTTTTTCAATCTCAAGGGTCACATTTTTAAGGGCCTGAATATTTCCATAGTAGGTGCTGATATCGTTCAGTTTAAGCATCAACTTCTTCTCCAAGATAGGCCTTGATGACAGCTGGATTTTTGCTCACTTCGTCGGGTGTGCCTTCGGCGATTTTGCGGCCGTAATCCACCACGTAGATGCGATCGGAAAGGCTCATGACCAGTTTCATATCGTGCTCGATGAGCAGAATGGAGATGTGCTCCTGATCGCGCAAGCGGACGATCAAATCGTCCAGCTCATTGGTCTCGTGGGCGTTCATGCCGGCAGCGGGTTCATCCAGCAGCAGCAGGAATGGTTCAGTGGCCATGGCGCGCGCGATTTCCAATCGCCGCTGGGCACCATAGGGCAGGTTTTTGGCGAATTCGTTCACGTATTGGGCCAGGCTGAATTTTTCCAATATGGCGTAGCTGTCGCGCAAGACATCTTTTTCTTCACGGCGGGTTTTGGGCGGGCGCAAGATGGCCCCGGGAATGCCGGTTTTGATGCGGCAATGTCTTCCAATCATGACATTTTCCAGCACCGTCATATTCTGAAACAGACGAATGTTTTGAAAGGTGCGCGCCATGCCCTTTGCGGTCACCCGGTCCGGTTTCAATCCGTTGAGGCGATGGGTTTCGCCTTGCGGGCTGGTCAGATTTACTGTTCCGGCGGTGGGCATATAGATGCCGGTGATGCAATTGAACAGCGTGGTCTTCCCGGCGCCGTTGGGGCCGATGAGGGCGACGATTTCTTGCTGGCCGATGGCCAGGTCCAGGCTGTCAATGGCCCGCAGACCGCCGAAATCCATGGTGAGTTGTGAGACTGCCAATGCCGGTTTTATCATACAGATGCTGTTCCTCGCTATTTTTCAAATCGGTAGACTTTGCGTACGTCGGCAATAATACCGCCGGGCCGGAAAACCATCATGAGCACCAGCACCGCCCCAAAGGCCAGCATACGATATTCGGAAAAGGCACGGAAATACTCCGGAAGCAGTTTGAGGATCAAGGCTCCGGAGATCACGCCCACGATGCTGCCCATGCCGCCCAGCACGACACAGCACAGGATGATCACCGATTCCCAGATGGTAAAACTGGCCGGGTTGATAAAGGTGGTTTTGGCGGCGAACACCACGCCGCCCATGCCGGCCCAGGTCGCGCCCAGGGCAAAGGCGCTGAGTTTGGTGCGGGTTTTATTGATGCCCATGGCCTGGCATGCGATTTCGTCCTCGCGCAACGCCATCCAGGCCCTGCCGATGCGCGAGTCCTGCAGCCGGCGGACCACAAAGATGGTGAACAGGGTCAGCAGGATCATCAGAAAGTAGGTAAAGATGAGGTTCTGGTGCAAAGAGAAGTCAATACCGAACAGACCGGGGCGGGGAATGTTGGCAATGCCGCTGGGGCCGAAGGAGAATTCATTCCAGTTTTCCAGGATCAGGCGAATGATTTCGCCGAATCCCAGGGTCACGATGGCCAGATAATCTCCCCGCAGGCGCAGGACCGGAAATCCCAGCAGGATGCCGAAGATAAAACCCAATGCACCGCCGATGGGCAGGCAGATCCAGAAGCTCATGCCGAAATGGTGGTTGAGCAGCGCGTAGGCATAGGCGCCGACGGCAAAAAAAGCCACATATCCCAGGTCGAGGAGTCCGGCCAGGCCCACCACGATATTTAATCCCAGTGCCACCACCACATAAATCAAGGCGGTGGTCATGATGTCGATCTGGTAGAGTGAAAACAAGAAGGGATAGGCGATAAAGAAACCTGCCGCCAGGACGATGGCGGGACGGCTGAAGCGCGGGTTGGTGAGAAGCTGTTGGGACAGGGTAAGGGTCTCGTTGTCTCCGGTCTCGGCTTTTTTGATGCCGGCCTCTTTGCGGCGTATCATATAACGCCATACAAAAGACAAAACGAATGCGCCGATTCCCACGACAAACATGCGATGCCATCGCCATTCCACCGTGCGGTAAATGGTATTGACTTTAATCACCATGATGGGAAAGGTCAGGAACATAAACCAGATGCATGCCATCAGCGATTTCTTGAGTTCTTCAAAAGTCAGCAGGTTTTTGATCTGATCATGATGTGGCGTCATTACCGAACTCCTGAATGTTGCTTTTCTACACTAGCTGGTGACTAAACTTTATCTGTTTCTTTACGTCCCAATAGGCCGGAGGGCCGGAATATGAGGATAAATACCAGGAACAGGAAGGCGAAGACGTCTTCGTAGTCGCTGGATATGTATCCTGTAAAAAAACTTTCCGACCAGCCGAGGACCAGGCTGCCCAGGACGGCGCCCGGCATGCTTCCGATGCCGCCCAGTACCGCCGCCACAAATGCTTTAATACCGGCAATGAAACCGATATAGTAATTGATCTGCCCAATATGGGATGCGATCAGAATGCCACCCAGGGCGGCGGTAGCCGATCCCACAATGAAGGTGATGGATATCACGCGGTTCACATCCACTCCCACCAGTTGGGCCATGTCCCGGTCCTGGCTGGTGGCGCGCATGGCTTTACCGACCCGGGTAAACTTGATCATCACCGTCAAGGCCACCATGACCACCGCGGTCACCACATAGATGAGGATTTCCGACGACCGCACGATATGTTCAACGGGTTCCAGAAATTTGAAGTCGGGGATCAAATTGGGAAACGGCAGAAAATCCGATGTCTGCGCGAGAAGGACATAGTTTTGCAGGAACAGGGACACTCCGATGGCGCTGATCAGTGCGGACAGCCGGGGAGCCGTGCGCAGCGGCTTGTAGGCGATTTTTTCCATGGTCCAGCCGTAGGCTGAGGAATATATCACGGCGACAATGGAAGCAATCACCAGGATGGCCAATGTGTTCCAACCCAACAAGGTCAGCAGCCCTGCCACGATCAACCCGGTGAAGGCGCCGATCATATATATTTCACCATGGGCGAAGTTGATCAGTTCGATTATGCCATAAACCATGGTGTAGCCCAATGCAATCAGGGCGTATATGCTGCCCCGCGTCAGTCCTCCAAGAAACAGCTCGAAAAAGTATTCAAAATCCATGGTGCGGCCTTCGCTCATCATGCGTTCAGCAATCTTAAATTACCACCGGCCAGACGCCGAACGCTCTGACCGAAAGGTTGCCATCAGGCATTAAGATTATTTGCTTAAAAAATCAGGGAACAGGCCTTAATGCGGCCTGCTCCCTGAAGTGAACCATAGAGAGTGGCTATTTTACTTCAACGTATTGGCCTTTTTTAACCTGATAAACGGCAAACCCGACACCGATGGCATCGCCGCGATTATCGAATTTGATCTTGCCTAAAGGCGTGTCGGCTTCTTTGGTGCGCAAGGCGCTGACGATGGCATCATAGTCGGTGGAGCCGGCATTTTGAATGGCGGTCAGCAGCGCGATGGCGGCGGAAACAGCATTGTCATAGAAGGCGCCGGCATCGGATTTGAACTCCATCTTATGCTTGTCCTGGTACTTTTTGGTCAGGGGGTTTTTGCTCACATCCTTGGGACCGGTGGCGTAGACGCCTTCGGCGTATTTTTTGGCCACTTTGATGAAAGTGTCGTCCTTGACGCCGTCATCGGAAATAAAGATGGTTTTCATCTTCTTCTTGCGCATCAGGGTCACGATCTTGGAAGCTTCCGGATGGTAACCGCCGAAAATAACGGCCTCAGCTTTGGTTCTCTTGATCTTTTGAACCACGGCCGTGTAATCTACCGCGCCGGGGGTGATGCCTTCATACAGCACGAGCTCGGCCCGCGGTTCTTTTTCCAGAAAACTTTTGGCAAACTCTGCCAGGCCTTTGCCATAGTCGCCTTTGTCATGCAGGACAGCAATTTTCTTGACTTTGAGTACATCCAGAGCGAAGTCCACTTCCAGGCGCGCCTGGGCATCGTCCGAGGCGATGGTGCGGAAGAAGTTGGGATAGTCGCCGCTCTGGGTCAGCGCCGGGTTGGTGGCCGACGGAGACATGACCACTTTTTTGGACTCTTTATAAATACCGAGGGCGGCCTTGGTGGCGCCGCTGCAGATATGTCCCAGGACAACGGCCACATCTTCACCCACCAGCTTTGTGGCGGTACTGGTGGCCACTTCGGGCTTGCACACATCGTCTTCAATGACCAGTTCGATTTGCTTGCCCAGTACGCCGCCTTTGGCGTTCCAGTCCGCCACAACTAACTTTGCGGCGTTTACCGTGGGAATGCCGTAGGAAGCCAGGTCGCCGCTGTGGGGACCGGCCACGCCCATTTTGATGGTATCAGCAGCCGAAGCCGGGCCGCATATCACCAATGACAAAAATAAAGCTGCCGCGACAATGGTAATCCGTCCTACTGATCGATTGTTCATCATAACTCTCCCTCCTTCATCGCTTTTTGTTTAGAAGCACCTAAGTGACATCCACAATTGAACCTAACCATGAAATTGATTGCCCTGTCGTCTATAACTGTGATTACCGGTATGAGTCAAGTCATCCGGCACTTCATACCGGTGATATTCCGGATGACCGTTCACTCACTCGGGGTATAGATAACCGCCAAGGCGGAAGCGCGGGTTTGCCCCAGGTTTTTGACCATATGGGGGATGCTTGATTTAAAGTAAAGGCTGTCCCCTGCCGTTATCACGATCCGTTCGCTCTCGGATTTGAATTCCAGTTTGCCCTCCTGCACATAGAGAAACTCTTCTCCGGCATGCTGATAATAGCTGGTCTCACTGTTTGCGCTGGGTTCGAAGCGCACCCAAAAAGGCTCCATGTGCTGGTCGATAATGGGGTGCGCCAGGGGAATGTATCGGTAGCCTGATCGTTGCGGCCGATTATGCGGCAGCTTGACCGCCTCCCGGCGGGCGTTTTTACGCACAACCGAGATGTGCTGGCGGCTGGAAGTTTCGCGAAAAAAATGACCGATCTTGACCCCCAGCGCTTTAGCGATGCGCACCAGGGTGGGAATGGGCGGTGCGCTGTTTTCATTTTCAATCTGTGAAAGCAGGGATTTGGACAGACCGCTGATATTGGATACTTCCTGCAGCGTCATGCTGCGGCGCTGTCTCAGTTTTCGAATTTTGGCGCCCAGGCAAAGCGCGTCCACCTCGTGTTGAATCTCTGTATCCGTATCCGATTTGGCCCTGATCATATTCAATGCAACACCATGATTCATTAGTGCAATGCGTTCGATGATCTGAAATTTATAGGGGTCAATTCCAGTGAAGTCAAACAAAATTTAGTGTAATTGAAACATATTTCGGCGTTGTGACAAGGGTGCCGTCCACAATTCCCTTGAAGCCGATGATTTGAATTGTGTATGATGTCTGCATTGGTGGGCAAGTAATGATTTGGTCGGCAATGAAAATAAGCGCTATGCAAAGGAGCGGTCGGTGGCAAAGACAATCGGTTTGGTCGTAAAGAATGATCCCCGGGCGCAGGAAAAAGCTGTTGAGTTGGAAAAATGGCTTAAAACCAAGGGCTGTGGCGTAATTCGAACATCCGCCGATCCCCCGCAGCATGCATTACCGCAGTCCAATGGCGAAGGCGCGCCGCAAGGCTTGTATTGCGTGGTTGTATTGGGGGGCGACGGCACTTTTTTGAGCGCCGTGCGCTGGCTGGGAAATCAGCAGGCCCCCATCTTGGGCGTCAAGTTCGGCGCGGTGGGATTTTTGGCTGAGGCGGCGGAAGAGAGCCTTTTTGCTGTTGTTGAACACATTCTTTACAAACCCTTTACCACCCGCCCGCGCATGCGATTGCGGGTCGAGGTGTGGCAGCAGCGGGAACGGGTGGCCAGTGAAGCCATCTTAAACGATGTGGTGATCAACAAAGGCGCACTGGCGCGTCTGGCCCATATCAAAACTTACGTGGATGAACGATTCCTGACCGATTATCGGGCGGATGGGCTTATCGTGGCGACACCCACCGGATCAACGGCTTACTCACTGGCGGCCGGCGGCCCCATCATACACCCTACCGTGCAGGGGATTCTGGTGACCCCCATTTGCCCTTTTACTTTGACCAACCGACCGTTGATTGTGCCGGATGCCGCCTGTATCAAAATCCGACTCGCTGAGAAGTCGAAGGATGTCATGCTCACCTTTGACGGGCAGGTCGGTTTCCCCATCGATGCGGACCATACCATTGTGGTGCGCAAAGATCCGATGGTGGTCAAAATGATCCAGTTGCCGGATCGTGGTTTTTTCGAAGTATTGAAGACCAAACTGCGTTGGAGTGGCAGTAGGCTATAGTAAAAAATAGTTTTAAGTTTAAAGTGTTAAGTTTTAAGTGGCGGGTTGGAACCGATTTTATGCTTTTTCTATAAAGATTAATTGGTAGAAATAGCGGGAGTGGGAAATCCTGATTTTCTTTTCGACCGGCCAGTTGTGGGCACCAACCGTGTTCCTCGATTCTAATCGACAGAATTCCTTCAACTTAAAACTTTAAACTTAACACTTAAAACTGCCGGAATACACAAACTGACCATACGCAGCTCGGTTGGAAGCAAACCATATCGGTCAGAATTATCAATCTTATAACACCTGGCTGAGGAACAGTTTGGTACGGTCTTCCCGCGGCGCTTTGAAGAAGTGTTCGGGCGTTCCTTCTTCTACCATTTTGCCTTCATCCATGAAAAGAACACGATCGGCCACTTCCCGGGCAAACCCCATCTCGTGGGTCACCACACACATGGTCATGCCTTCGCGGGCCAATTGTTTCATGACATCCAGCACTTCACCCACCATTTCCGGATCGAGCGCCGAGGTGGGTTCGTCGAAAAGCATGATCTTGGGATTCATGGCCAACGCCCGGGCGATGGCCACGCGCTGCTGTTGTCCGCCGGAAAGCCGGGAAGGGTATTCGTTCTCCTTCTCGGCAATACCCACCTTGGCCAGCAATTCCTTGGCCGTGGTTACCGCTTCTTGGCGTGGACGCCGGCGCACCACCTGTTGGGCCAGGGTGACATTGTCCCGTACGGTTTTGTGAGGGAAGAGGTTGAACTGCTGGAAAACCATGCCCACTTCGGCGCGGACCTTATTCAAGTCCGTCTTTCGATGGGCCAGGTCCACCCCATCAATATAAATGTGCCCGTCGTCAAATGCCTCCAGTCCGTTGATACAACGCAGGAAGGTGGATTTGCCTGATCCCGAAGGCCCGATCACCACAACGACTTCCCCTTTATCGACCTCCGTGGAGACGCCGTCCACTGCGCGTACGGCAACGCCTCTGCCGGTGAAAACCTTCACGACATTTTCTGCTTTGATCATCATACCAAATGCCTCATTTAGTCACTCACCGCCATTCTCCGCTCCATGTAAAAAACCACCTGTGACAGCAAAGAGGTGACGATCAGATACATGGCCGCCACCGTCAACCAGACTTCAAAAGTGGCAAACGTACTGGTGATAATTTCGCGGCCGGATTTGGTCAGGTCGGTAATTGCGATAACCGATACCAGGGACGAGTCTTTGATCAGGCTGATAAACTGTCCGGCCAGTGGCGGCAGGATGCGCTTCAAAGCCTGGGGCAGAATAATATAGATCATGGACTGAAGCACATTCATGCCCAGGGATCGGGCCGCTTCCATCTGGCCTTTGGGGATGGACTGAATACCGGCACGCACAATCTCCGCCACATAGGCGCCGGCAAATATGGCCAGGGCGCCGACGCCGGCCACATTGCGGTCGAGGTTGAACACCGTACCGATGAAAAAATAAGCGATAAAAATTTGCACCAGCAAGGGCGTGCCCCGAATGAACTCCACATAGAGGGCGGCCAGCCCCCTGAGTGCCGGGTTTATAGAGATGCGGCATAAGCCGGTGGTCAGGCCGATAATCAGGGCCAGGCCACTGGCCACCGCAGAGATCCACATGGTGGTCCACAATCCCATCATCAAGGGGCCCAGGCGCCACTCGCCGACAAAACCCACGGTGTCGTCCTGGAAAAGTTCTTCGCCCTGGGATACATTGATTTGTTCTTTGTCCACCAATAAGGTGACGCGACGGTTGTCTTCCGATTCCAGCTCGACGGCCAGTTTGCCGCCCTTCTTGGTGATGGCGGCCACCCTGCCGTCATAGGGCGTCTTGATGGCGCTTTCCCCCCGGTAAACAAAATACTGTGGTATCCGGTTCCAGCGCCAGGCGTAGTCGATCTTTCTCACCGCCCCATAGATGCCGGCGGCCATGCCGATCAGCATGACCGCCAGCAGGATCATCCAGGGAAGTCGATGGCGTGACCGATTTGAGATGCCTGCCATTTACTGCAGCTCTTTCATCCAGGCGTCACTGACAAACCACTTGTGGTAGATCTTGTCGTAAGTGCCGTCGTTTTTGGCTTGATTCAGAAAATTGTTCAGCCAGTTGATGAAATCAAAGTCTCCTTTGCGGACGGCCCATGCAAGGGGTTCATAGGTAAATGGCTTGTCCAGATGAACCAGCTTGCCTTGGCCTCGCTGGGAAATGGCAGCGGCATTATACGGCATGTCGTAAACGAATGCGTCAATCTTGCCGTTTACCGCTTCCAGGACGCCTTCCTGCTCGGTTTCGTAGGAGATGTATTTGGCTTTGGGAATCATGCGTTTGGTGGCCTGTTCGCCCGTGGTTCCCAGCTTGGAACCTACTGTGAAAGCGGCATTGTTCAGGTCCCGGTAGGATTTGACCTTGCCGACATGCTCTTTGCGCAGCAGTATGGTTTGTCCGATAACAATATAGGGCTGGGCAAAATTGATTTTGAGGTTGCGTTGCTGGGTCAAGGTCATGCCGGACATGAGGATATCGAATTTTTTGGTCAGCAGCGCCGGGATGATACCGTCCCAGGCGGTGGAGACCAGTTCCAGCTTAACGTCCATGGCTTTGGCCATGCGCTTGGCCATGTCCACGTCAAATCCGATGATTTCGCCTTTTTGGTTGGTCAATTCAAACGGCATGTAGCCCGGCTCAGTGCCCACGCGCAGGGTACCCCGCTTCTGGATCTCGTCCAGGGTACCGGCCATTGCCAGGGTAAAGGTCATGCAGCACAGCAAAACAACAATCATACCAGTCCAAAACGTTTTTTTCATAGAAGCCTCCTTTTGTGCATAAAAAAAGGCCGGAAATCCGGCCCCACGGTTGCCCTCGTTTATATGGTTTGCCCTCCGTTAAACGCTTTGATGGTCCTGCAACTTCCTTTGCCTGTCGGATTCAGGCGCCCGGACAGCGTAATCCCGGCGACCGGCGCGTTGGACCGCGCGCTGCATCGGAGCCACTGTCGCCCGAATCGTTCATTTCGATTGTGCTTCATTGTTGACACACCTTACGGGAAGATGCATGGTACGGCCCTGTGTCCGGGTCCCCCTTATAGCACAGGTCAAAGTCTATCACAAATGTATTGCCGGGAATCCAAAAACTACTGCCGGGGCTGTGATGAACCCAACCACCATGGCGTTGCCTAAGTCCCGTCGCCGGTATTGGGCCGAATTTGTTCTGGTGACCGTCACCGTATTCTGGGGCGGCACTTTTCCTTTGGTGAAAGACGCCATTCAGGAAATTCCGGTGATGGCCTTTCTCTGGGTGCGCTTTGCACTGGCGGCATTGATCCTCTTCGCCTGGGCCGGCTATGGAACCATTCGACGCCTCGGGATGCAGGGTTGGATGCGGGGCGTTGGATTGGGCGGCCTGCTCTTTGCCTCTTACGCCTTTCAAACCTTTGGCCTGGCCCAGACATCATCGGCCAATGCCGCTTTTGTGACCGGCCTCAATGTGGTCTGGGTGCCGCTGTTGGCCGGGCCTGTTCTGGGCAAGCCGGCGGCCCCTGGTTCACGCATCGGCGTGGTGTGCGCCTTGGCGGGGCTGTTCATGCTTACTTATCAGGCGCCCTGGCGGCTCAACACCGGCGATGCCTTGGTGTTGGTCTGCTCCTTTTTCGTGGCTTTTCATATTCTGGGTCTGGACGCCTGGACCCACGGTTACGACGGCCGGGCCCTGGCCTTCGTGCAGATTGCCACCATGGCGTTTTTGTCCCTGGCCGGAAGCCTGGTCTTCGAGCCGGTGACCTGGCCGCGGGTATGGACGCCCAGAATCTATTGGGCCGTGATGGTCTGCAGCCTGTTTGCCACGGTCTACGCCTTTTGGGCCATGACCGTATTCCAGAAAATGACCACCCCCACGCGAGCGGCTTTGATCTACACGCTGGAGCCGGTCTTCGGTGCCCTGATGGCGGTGCTTTACGCCGGAGAACGCTTGTCAGGCCTTGCCTGGACTGGCGGTGCCCTGATTGTTCTGGGCATGATCGTGGCCGAGACGTGGCCATTGCAGGCGGGGCAAAGCAGTTCGCCCGCCGGCCAGGGTGGATGATAGCAGGGGTTCATGGCATTCCATTTTCATCGCGTCTTCTTATGTCGGGCCTCTGTTCAATATTGACACGCTATCGCCATTTTGCCATATTGGCGCATCCCCCCAATTAAAGGCGTGTTCTGCAGCAGGGTATTGGGCAATGCAGCAGAGACTGCGCGCACCGAAGGCAACCAAGGAGGTTAGAAATGATGAAGAAATTTGGTTTACTCACAGTCGGCGTTTTTTTTGGTTTGGCATTACTCGTGGCTCCAGCTTCGGTAATGGCGATTGAATTCCAGGTGCCGGGAACGAACACTTCGTTGAACGTCGGCGGGTATGTCAAGCTGGATATTATCTACAACGATGTGTCCGCAGGCGATGATAGTCAGGCCAATATCGAGTATTCACCGGGCGAGGGCCCGCTGGACGGCTCCACTGCCGGCGAAGAGGATGAGGTCGTTTTTAACGCCCGCGAGTCCCGCCTGTGGGTTAAGACATCCACCCCCACCGACATGGGACCGTTGAAAACCCATCTGGAATTCGATTTCGACACCACCGACGGCAACCAACTGGTCAGCAACTCCCGCCACGGCCGTATTCGCCATGCTTACGGCACGTTGAACGGCTGGCTCTTCGGCACCACCTGGTCACTGTTCATGCATCTGGACTCCCTGCCGGAGATCAACGACTTTGGCGGCCCCACCGGCTCCATGTTCGTCCGCCAGCCCCAGATCCGCTACACCATGGCCCTGAGCGACAACAGCAGCCTGGCCATCAGTCTGGAAAACCCGGAAACCTATTACAATGCTGCCGCTCTTTCAGCTGGTGCATTCCCGGCCGCCGACGATGGCACTTTTCCGGATGTCATCGTGCGTTACAGCGTCAACCCGCCATTCGGCAATCTCTCCGCCGCCGTTATGGCTCGCGAATTGAAAGTGGATGAGTTCGGCGTGGACGATTCAACTTATGCCTTTGCCGGCCAGGTAGGTGCGGTGGTGAAATTCGGCGCCAATGACAGCATCCGGACCGCCCTTTCTTTTGGCGACGGCCTGGGCCGCTACAGCAGCCTGGCCACCCACTATGATGCCGTGATCACAGGCGGCGGGGATGTGGAAGCCTTGCAGCAGATCGCCGGTTTCTTCGGCTACGAACACATTTGGGGCGGCGCATGGAACTGGCGCTCCAATCTCATCGTCGGCGCCAGCCAGGCCGACGATCCGCCCGAAGTCGCTACCACTTCTCAGACTGAAAAGACGTTGAGCGTACACGCCAATCTGTTCTGCGATCCGGTTCCGGGCGCGCGCCTCGGCATCGAATACATTCGTGGTGAGCGTGAAACCTACGACGATCAAGAGGGCACCTTGAATCGCGTTCAATTCTCGGCGATGTTTGTATTCTAATTCGAACGCTGCGCGTTGAGCAGTACGCTTTTTCCGGTTCCGGCGCAGGTGTGCCCCTTTTGCTATGGGCATGCCTGCGCCGCCGGGATCTGCTACTGGCGATATCATCTACTTCCTATATTGGGGCTGGACGACGTTCATCCCATCACGCTTCTTAAGGACTGCCGCCATGACTGAAAAGTATTTCATCCCTCGCGTCTTGAAAACGCCTCCCCATTCCTTTTCAAGGATTGCTCTTATCATAGTATCCATGAGTGCAGTCGGCCTGCTGATGATCGGTTGCGCGGGGCATGGGCTGGACAAAAAGGTGGTTGCCAAAGGAGCACAGAACATTATTTATCAGGTCACCGAGCAAGAGGCCCTGGATCTGGCCCAATGGGCCATGAGCCGGGAACTGCCGGGGCAAAAGATCCATCGACTGAAAATGCCGCGCCTGGGTTTATTCGTGCACGAGGTGGAACAGCCCGGGAATTACAAGTATGCCCGGTTCAGGGAAACCACCTTCATTTACGAACTTGATCTCATCCACGTGCGGGGTAGCCTGGACCAGGGTGGCGATGTCAGCGGATATACTTATGCCCTCAAGGGCAATGGCGACTTGAAGCGCGGCCCCGATCAAATGGCCCGACTGGAAAAGCGATTAAAAGAGGCCTTCGACCAGAGCGGCCGTGCCGTGGCGGTTAACGCGGTGCAGCCGGAAAAACAGGGCCCGCCCCGCATCTCTTCAAACAAGCCGCCGGTGATGGCAGCGCCTGTTCCGACCCCGTCCATGGCGCCACCGGCAGCCGAAACAGCACCTGCTCAGCCAAGGATGCAAGACATGCCTGCGGCAGCGGAGACTCCGTCTCCCGCTCAGGAGCAGCCCGCTGAGGATGTGTTTGTGAAACTAAAAAAAATCAAGGAACTGCGCGATCAGGGAATCATTACGGAAGAGGAGTTCCAGGCCAAAAAGAAAGAACTTCTGGACCGCATCTAAATAAGGTGTGCCCCATATCTCAAATGATCACTTCGTAAATGGAAGTGAAGCGTCGTCTTACGGCCGGGCCTGGGCATCGGTGCCCTGTGGCTTTGGCTCTTCCGGCAGGTTGGAGCGGATAAAGACGCTTTTCTGCATGGACTCCACCACCCGGTCGATTTCTTCCACCCCTTCTCGAATTTCTTCGACGCCATCCCTGAATGAGGTCGATATCCTCGGCACCTGATAGCTGCCGGTTTTGATATTCTTGAGGATGAGTTGAAGATCGGCGGAGGCGGCCTGGATATCGTCCAGTATTTTTCGGGCCTGATCCACCCGCAAGACCACCGCCTGGCCGGCGTCACGGTAAGTGACCAGGTTGTCCTGAACCAGATCCATGGTTTCAGGAGCCTTGGCGGTGGCGGTGTTGATATTGTCCAGGATATTTCCCATGCGGTGAATATTGTGCAGGATCTGCTTCAGCAGGTCTTCGGACCTCAACACCGTTCCCATGGGGCCCTTTCCAGCGCGCAGATCGGCGGCAATCTTTTCGATATGGCTGCTGGTATCCTTAAGATTGCCCAATGCCAATCGAAGCGGACCTTGGGGATCGCTGAGGTTTTGGGCCACATCGGAAATATCCTGGATCGCTTTAACCACCATCTTGGCGGTTTTTTCCACCTCAAATTCGGTCAGGATATCGGTGATGGATCGCTTTTCCTGGGATGGAATCTCACCTTGTTCCGGAATCAGCGGGGACTCCGCAGAACCGGGGATGATGGAAATATACTCGGATCCGATGAGGGTGGGACTCTCCACCACGGCAACGGCATCCTGCCGAATGCGGGAGGCATATTTTTCAAGGATAATCAGTTTGACACGCACCCGGTCCCTTTCCAGGGTAATGCTATTGACCCTGCCGATATCCGCTTTGAACAATTTTACGGCCGCGTTTTCCTGAAGATTATAACTCTCTTTAAACGTTGTATAGAACGTGATGTAGGTCTCAAACCAATCTTTGCCCCGGCCGATAATGACCAGCGTAGCGATGAGCAGCATGGAGACACCAATGACAAAGGTGCCCACAACCCTTTCCAGTTTTGAGAATTCCATGTCCATATCAGGGTGATCCTTAATCCCGGCTGAGCGTTCGGCGGCGAGAAGCAGGGTGCAATGCCGGGGGTGATCCGATGCCGGAGTTCCAGTCTTAATGTGCTTTATTTATGTCAATTCTCACCATTGCTGCGTTTGATATCGACGGTGGTCAATGCACCGTTGGTAATCAGAATTTTCCGGTTCGCAAATCGCCGTATGAGTCTCCGGTCATATGACAAGAAAACCACCGGCTTCTTCTTGCCGATCCAATCATTGAATATTTCCACCAGGATATCGAATTTTGCATGTCCGATAAAATCCTCCGGCCTGTCCAGCAGCAAGACACTGGGTTTCTTGGAAATCTCGCGAATGACGATGGCCATCTGGGTTTCCATGCTGTTAAGTTCGGCCGGACGTTTGTCCAGCTTGCTGCAGATGCCGAAAGTATCGCACACCGATTGTATTTTGTCATCCAAATCAATGGTCAGGTCATTTTCGAAATAGTACCTTTGAATGAGAATATTCTGGCGAATGGTCAGGTTGCTGATCAGAGCGGCATCCGGTGCAATATAACCGATTTTTGGTTTGCAGGCCAACATGTCCTTGTACGACTTCAAGTTGATCCGTTTGCCTTCGTAGCGGTAGGTGCCTTTGATGGGTCTGGTCAAGGTGGCCACGGCCCGCAGGAAATCATTGGCATCATCCGGGTGTTGGGCTTCAATGGCACATACATCTCCGGTTGAAAGGGCAAAATAGAATCCGCTGATGCCGTGACCCGATCCATAGGGCGCCAGCGAATAGTTCGACATTTCGATAATACTTGTTGCCATTTACTTGTCCAGTTGGGGTGATTTTGTGCCGGATGTCAGCATGTCTTTCACCGCCGGGCTACATATAGAAAATAATGGATATGAATGCGTTGATCACCAGGCAATATAAAAAACATTCCACGGCCGACCGAGACGTGGCCACCGGGACTTCCGTAATCTGGCGCTTGGTTTCAAATCCGCGATACAGGCAAGTGACGGTAATGGTGATGCCGAACATGATCGCTTTGATGATACCCACAGCGATGTCCGAGACGGATATGGCTTTGGCGATCTGGTAAAGAAAGCCGCCCATGGGGATATAGGTTACCAGCCAGACCAGGGCGTATCCGCCCAAGATGGAAACCAGATCGAAAACGATGAACAATCCCAACAGCGCAGAGGTGATGCCCACCAGGCGCGGTACGCAGACCACCCGGACAGGGTCCAATCCGCTCATCTCCATGGCATCCAGTTCATGCAAAACACGCATATAACTCACTTCAATGGTTACAGCGGTGGCGGATCGCAGGATAACCATCATGGCGGTCACAATGGGACCTACTTCACGCACAATCAGCAGGACGGATAATCGGCCGAAATCGTATTGACCGGATAATTTGGCAAATTGAATAATAACTGCGCTGCCGATCAGCAAGGCGATGGGTATGATCACCGGCAGAGCCTGCACGGCGGTAAAGTAGAGTTGCTGGACAATCACGCGTGCGATGAGGGTGCGGCCTCTTTTGGGGCGAGCCAGGGCCAGGCTTAAAATTCGATAGGCAAATGCAAACAAGTCCAGGATGTGACTTATGGAGCTTAGTGCCTTGCGTCCGATATAGCCGGTCACCCTTTCCATTTGTGAAGTTTGGCTCCTTCCCGCATTATCCAGTGGATCAGTTGACTTCCTTTGAGTCTTACAATATATTGAAGGCCATGGTCAACCGATTAAGG
>Ga0210123_1000839_pt1 | contig 17427 bp, 15 predicted proteins | sample Muzzi_PWB_D2_FD_185535 | JGI IMG/M metagenome (GOLD analysis project Ga0210123, IMG submission 185535) | Wetland microbial communities from San Francisco Bay, California, USA, that impact long-term carbon sequestration - Muzzi_PWB_D2 (SPAdes) | ecosystem: Environmental > Aquatic > Marine >... | reverse complement strand
AGGGGCAGCCGTACCAGGTCTGGGTGCGGCTCGAGAACATCGGCTGCGAGTCGATCCACAACGTCCGCGCCCGAGTGGCGTGGGCGAATCCGGCGATGATCCAGACGGAGTGGGAGGAGATCGGCTCGGAGACCGGCGGCGGTGTGTCGCTCGGCCTCGACGAGGCGACGGTCCTCGGGCCCTTCGACTGGACGCCGACGGCCGGTCAGGTCGGCCACCGGTGCCTGCTGGCGATCACCCGCGCCAACGGGGACCCCGCGACGGTCGGCGACTTCGGCGCCATCGCCGACGGCTGGGGCGGGACCGTGGCCAACGACAACAACGTCGGCCAGCTCAACCTCCAGGTGCACGGTACCAGTCAGTTCATGATCTGGAACCCGCGGACCTCGGCCGCCGACGTCGGCCTGCGCTTCGACTGCAACGACTTTCCCATCCACGAGGTGGGGGCAGTGGCGGAGCTGGTGGCCGACCATCACCCGGCGCTCGAGGCGGCATGGTCGCGGGTGCCGCGCACCACGCTGCGCCGGGAAGGGGATCGGCTGGTGCTGCGCTTCGCCGGCTGCAAGATCGAGCTGCCGCCGGCGCGGCTGCCCGGGGGCACGGTCATCCCGGCGTCGTTCCGACTGGATCTCGGGGCCGGTCCCGACGGGCTCTACCGGGTGGACGTCGGGCAGACGCTGGCGGGCGAGCTCGCGGGGGGCATGTCCTTCACCATCCAGCGTTTCGGGCCCGTCAGGTGAGGTCTCGGGGCGCGTTCGCCTGTAGGTGTAACGGATCCAAACGTACTCGAATGCTCGAACAGATTCGACACCGTAGATCAGCAGAGATAGCCGCTACAAAACCGCCCTGCCCTCTCCGGGTTCGCCGGAGCGAAGCTGGCGTGGGCCATCGAGAAAGGAATCGATCATGTCGGACAAGGTCAACGGCAGATCGAACCGAAGCAGTGTCCGGCTCGCACTCTCTCGTGCCGTCGTTTTCGCAGCCCTGGCGCTCACGGTCAGTGCCCCCCCGCTGTTTGCCGCACAGGTGGGCACTGCTCAGGACATCACACCGGTGGCGGTCAATCCAGGTGCCGGCCCAGTGGTCTACAGCGATCCGGGTGCCACGTTCCTGATCCTCCGACTCACGGCCGGGGCCGGATCGGCCGGGGACCACGTCCGAGTCACGTTGCCCTACGGTGACGACCTGCTCGACATGGTGCCGGGTCAGCAGGTCTGGACCCGGCCGGCGCCGGGCGACAGCGTCACCCTGGAGTATCTCGACAACGGCGACGGCCTCGGTGGTGCAGTGATCGACCGCACCGGACGGGGCACGACGCACGACATCTTTCAGTTGTCGACCTTCGTCGATCCGGCATTCGACCTCACGATCATGTGCAATGGGGGGCCCGACTGGCAGGAGGTCGCCTGTCTGTCGGACAGCGATCCGCAGGAAGCACTGATGAAGACCATCGCCGAGAGTGTCGGACTGCTGATCTTCGTCGAAGGCGCCATCGTGCACACCTGCACGGCCTCGTTGATCGATGCCGACCTGATCCTCACCGCCGCCCACTGCGTGTCCTTCGACGACATGCCCTCTGCCTCATTTACCCTCGACTTCGTCACCGAATGCGGGGGTGCGCCACCGGCAAGTTACAACCCGAAGTTCTACAAGCTGGTTCACCCGGTACGGTCAGGGTGGCAGATCGAGACGGTGACGGACGTCAGCCTCGACTACTCGGTATTTCAGATCGACACCACGTCCGGAGGCATCGGCGTGCCGCCGCTTCTGCTCGAGTCGGCCGTTCCTTCGGTCGGCGACGAGGTCTTCGTGATCCACCATCCGCGGGGCATACCGAAGAAGGTGTCCCGCAAGCCCAACGACCCCTCGTGCCAGGTGGCGGTCACGACCTCGGCTGTCATCGATTTCGCCTGCGATATCGAGCACGGCAGCTCCGGCTCGCCGCTGCTCGACCTGACGGGCAAGATTCTCGGGGTCAACGACTGGGCCCAAGGGACCTGCGTGCAGGCCCAGTCCGTGCACGTCATCGAGCCGGACCTCGTGGCACCGGTCTCACCGCCGACGGACGTCGACGTGGTCGCGGTGTTCGACCGCTCGGGCAGCATGAGCCTGCCGGCGCCGGACGGTGGCACCAAGATCGAGTCGGCACGCGAGGCCGCCGACCTCTTCTTCGGCCTGGTCCGCACCACGGAGACCCATCAGGCGGGGCTGGTGAGCTTCAGTCACACCGCGAGCACCGATCACACCCTGGCGCTGATGGACTCCGGCGCGCGCACCACCCTCATCGGACCGCCCCTTGCCACCAGCAAGGTAGGCGGACTCTCGGCCGGTGGCACGACCACGATCGGCGGTGGATTGCAGCGGGCACAGCAGCAGATCAACACCCACGGCGGCACCAACACGCCGTCGATCTTGCTGCTCACGGACGGCTTGCAGAACACCGCGCCGATGATCGAGACGGTCGAGTCGACCCTGGGAGGCACCCACATCTGCGCCGTCGGCTTCGGCAGCGAGGCGAGCCTTGACGGACCGCTGCTGACACGGCTGGCACGCGATCACGGCGGCCTCTACACGCGCGCCGACACCGGCCTCAATCTCAAGAAGTTCTTCGCCCTCTGCTTCGGCAACATCTTCGAAAACGGCATCTCTGTCGACCCGCAGTTCCACGTCGACCAGGGGGCTGTCGCCTCTGATCCGATTCCGATTCCGGTGTGTGGCGAGGACAGCTTGACGGTGGTGGTCGGCTGGGAGTTTGCCCGCAGCCACTTCGAGCTCGAGCTCGAGTCTCCCGGCGGGGCGGTGGTGACCGCGTCGACTCCCGGCGTCGACGCCGAACGGGGAGCCACGTGGGCGTTTCTGCGGCTGCCGCTACCCTTCAACGGTGAGCGCGACGGCATCTGGACCCTCACCGCCAGACGCTCGACAGGGCCGGTGGAGTTCCCGAACCCCTTGCCGTACGAGAGCTTCATGGTCGTGACCGTCATCGATGGCGGCCCGAGACTCATGCCGGTGTCGTTGCCGAGGCTCTACACCGGCGACACGCTGGCGCCCATGGTGACGCTACGAGACGCGACGGGACGCATCTACAGAGCCGACGTCGAGCTGGAGCTCGAGCGGCCGGCGGAAGGCACCGGGAACCTGCTCGCCCGGAGTGGTCTCGGTCCGGCGCGGAGGATCGACGGCGATCAGCTCGACGCCCGCGTCAGCTCGTTGCTGCAGCTCGAAGCAGCGACAAGGGGTCCGCTGATCCCGACCACCACGGTCAACCTGACGCTGCGAGACGACGGCGTCGACGACGAGGGTGCGCTCGAGAGGGACGGTCAGTTCGGCGTACGGGCGCCGGAGCTCCTGACCCGTGAAGGCCACTACGGCTTCCACGCCCGTGCCACCTTCGGTGACCGTTGCACAGGCACCCGTGAGACCTTGTGGGCAGCCTATGTCTCGGTCGGCATCGATCCGGATCAGACCGAGGTCACCTCGGAGGTGGTCGGTACGACCGCCGACGGCGGCAGTCGAGTCACGGTCACGTTCACGCCGCGCGACAGGTACGGCAACTACGTCGGCCCGGGCCGGAGCGATTCGTTCGACGTTTCCGGATTGCCGGGCAGCACGCAGATGGCTGATCCAACCGACCTCGGCGACGGCTCCTACCAGGTCGACGTGGCGTGGGATCCTGCCTCCCCCGACCCTCCCGGTATTGCCATCGACCAGCCGGACAGGCCGGTGGTCGAGCTACCGGCACCGCCGTCTGGCGTGCCTGCGGCCAAGAAGCGACCGGCCTTCGGTTTGACCTTCGGCTCTGCGATCCCGGCGGGCGACGCCAACCTCGTCTTCGACCCGGGCTTCGCCGCCGAGGCGAGCTACCGTCGCCCACTCTCACCCAGGTCGGCGTTTGTCGTGGGTCTTGGCTATGCCGGCTTCGATGGCCACAGCGGAGCTGATCTCGGCCTCTTCGACCTGACCCTGGCAGGCCGGGTTGCGAGTACGCCAGCGCCACTGCGGTTCTTCCTCGAGGGTGGTGTCGGCTACTACGCTCCGGAGACCGACCTCGGCGACGGCTCCTTCGGAGTGCACGCCGGAGTCGGGATCGATGTGCCGTTGCTGCAACCGGCGAGCGGTCCGTCGTTGGACCTGGAGATGGCCATCGAGGGCCATCAGCTCACCGGCGACGGCACGGATTTCCTGCGGGCGCTGCTCGGCCTGGTCGTGCGCCACTGACCTGGAGCCCATCGGCATCCCGCCGCCCGGCAATCGCGGGCCGATCCGCGTGCGGGTAGGACGACGGATGGAGCGGCTTGCTCTTAGGTTTCACTCGAGGGCGGAGTGCCAGGTACTTCGTTGCGCTGCGCTGCGACAGGTGATGCGGATGGCGGACAGCCGGCGCTGAAGGGCCGATCGGCTCGCTCTCCGAGTGTCAGAGCGAGCCGCGGGGCGCGATCCATTGGGCCGGCTGGCCGGTGACCTCAGCGATGCGGTCGTAGTCCTCGTCGTAATGCCACAGGATGGCTCCGGCGGCTTCGGCGCTTGCGGCGATCACGAGGTCGGGGATCTTCACGCTTCGATGGTGCAGACCTCCCTGGCGCGCCAAGGCTTGCTGAACCTCGAGCGCACGCCGTTGTTGGGCTTCGCCGCAAGGAATCTGATGGAGGGCGAGGAGCTCGGCTGCGAGCTGGTCGTAGTCGGTGGCGCTGCGGGCCGAGTAGAGGATCTCCAACCGCACCTGGGTGTAGGTCGCGATCGCGTCGGCTGTCAAGAGCCGGTCCCAGGCTTCGGCGACCTCTGGATTGGTTGCACGGTGCCAGGCGCTCGTGTCGGCGAGGTACAAGGTCACCGTTGCCACCGCCGGCTCTCTTCGAGCACGTCGGGGCCGCGGTCGATTCCCTTCCCGGACTTGACCCTCTCGGCGAGGTGTCGGCGGAGGTCTGCACGGATGACCTCGTCGAGCGCGCGGTCAATCGTGTCCTTGATCCCAGTCGTCCCGAGGGCACTTCTTGCGCGGTCGAGCTGCCGTTCGTCGATCTCGATGGACGTGCGCCGCATGAAATCATCATAGCATATGAACGGCATGGATTTATATGCTTGACGATGGGTTGGTGGTATGCGGTAGACGTCGAGGTTGAGGAGTATCTGGAGACGATAGCCCACCGGCGGTAGGCGGTCCGTCGGGAGGTCTAGGCCAAGCTCGCCCCGGTGGCCGGGTAGTGACGGCGAACGGTAGAGCGCTCCAGTGGTATCTTGGCCTCGAGATGTCCACCACCATGCCCCCTGAGGACCTTCGCCGCTGGGTGAGGAACCAGCGAGCCGCGCAGGAGCGGGAGCGGGAGTCGGCGCGCGAGGCGGGCTTCGTCCAGGATCCCATCCAGGCAGCCCTGGATCTCATCGAGCTCGCTTCCGCCCTCCACGGCTGGCCGGTTCCCGAGGACGAGGTGAGGCGGCGGGAGGACGAGCACGCTCGCGAGGAATGGGCACGCCTGCGCGAGTCTCTCGCAGGGCCGTGAGCCCGGTGCCGAAGCAAGGGTTGTTTGAGGCGCTCGCCGAGAGCGCTCTGAGGGACTGAGCTTCCGACTCGGTGGAGGAAGCCTCCTCGCCCCGACGGAAGCTGGCAGTGCTCACTACCGCGATGGCTATGCCCGAGCTCGGGTCGGTGACGACGTGCTCGGGATACGGGGTAGACGCTCAGCACAGTCGCCGTTGCCGGCATCCCCACCCTTCCGTTAGCCTTTGCCTGGATAGGCAACCTTATGACCTGCAGGCTCCTCATGAGCCCACCCTGGGCTGCGGCCGTGGCCGTTTTCGTTCTGTCGCTGGCCGGCTGTGCTTCGGGAGTGGCTGACCACCAGGCTTGGCTGCGCGAGGTCAGGAGGCTGGGGGTCGATCCGCAGGACGTGATCAATCCCGTCAGCTACAGCGAGGAGATGGCGGAGGTCGCGCGCGCCGCGGCGGGGGAGGGCAGTGACCGGGAGCGTCTGGGCCGGCTCCAGGAGTTTCTCGCCGGCGAGCGCTTCCACTTCGTCTACGAGCCGACCAGCACTCTTGGCGCCGAGGGGACGTTCCGGCTCCGGCGCGGGAACTGTGTCTCCTACACCAGCCTCTTCGTCGCTCTCGGCCGCGCTGTCGGCATCCCGCTCCGGGCGGCGCTCCTCACCCGGGGTGAGGTCGAGCGGGAGAACGATCTCGTGGTGGTGAACAACCACATGGTGGCGGCGCTGCGCGAGTCCGACGGCGTCGCGATCTATGACTTTGCGCGTCAGGGGGACCGGCCGATCTCCCGCCTGATGGTGATCGACGACGTGTGGCTGAGCGCCGTCTACCTCAACAACCGGGGTATCGAGAAGCTCCGGCGCGGCCAGGTGCAGGAGGCGACGGAGGACCTGGAGATGGCCATCCGTCTCGCCCCCGGCTTCACCGCGCTCTACGGCAACTTCGGGGTCGCACGGCGGATGGCGGAAGACCCCGAGGGCGCGTTCGACGCCTATCGTCGCGCCCTCGAGATCGACCCGGACAACCCGACGATCCTCAACAACCTGGCCAATCTCTACCGCTCCCTCGGTCGCGAGGAGGAGGCCGCGGCGGCCCTCGAGGCCGCCGACCTCTCCGGCGCGACACCCTTCGTCCTCATTGCACGGGGCGATCTCGAGCTGGCGCAGGGTAACCCCCGGAAGGCCCTGCGGCTCTACCGCCGCGCGCACCGGATGGCGCCGAACCTGCCGGAGCCGCTGGTCGCCATCGCCCGGTTCGAGCTCGGGCGAGATCGTCCGCGGGCGGCGCGGAGAGCCCTCGACCGGGCCCTGGCGCGCGACCCGGAGAACGCCGCGGCGAAGCGCCTCGAGCCTCGGCTTCCGTGACCAGGCCGCCGCGCCCCCTCCCGGTTGGACTCGGTGGGAGCCGGTGGCAGTGAGCGGCTGAGCCGCCGCCGGCGCTCGGCGACTCATTTACGAGCCTCACCCCTCGACCGTTACCTCGATCGTCACCCCGTCGCAACGGATCCGGAGTCGGTCACCGCCTTTGACCCCGGAGTTTCCCCGGCGGATGACGATCTTGCCGGAGGCGGTCGTGCGGCCTCGTCCAGGCGGTCGTTGACGTCCTGGAACGTCGCGGGCGGGGTTTCCTCCTCAGTCTCCGGTTGAGCGGGCTCTTCGGTTCCCGAGCCGCCGGTCTCGCCGCCCGGGGAGGTCGCGTCCGGTTCGGTCTCGGGCTCGGCTCCGGGGGTCGAGTCGCGTTCCGTCTCCGGCGGGGGCTCCGGCGCGGGCTGGGGTTTCGGCTCCGGTTGGGCTTGCGCCACGGGGCCTCCAAGATCCTCCGGTCCCGCGATCCGCGCAGAGATGCCGAACCCGCCCACGCCCAGGCCGATGATCGCGCGCGAGGCGACGAACCTCCCCTCCTCTCCCACCTCGGCCGGCTCGATGGTGATCGTCTGAGTGTCACCGTCCTCGATCCTCACCACCGCGGGGGTCTCGTTCCGCACCCGGATGGGGATCGGCTCCCGGAGACCCTTCAGACCGGAGACCTCCACCCGCAAGGTCGTACGCTCGCCTCGGCTGAGGTCGGTGCGCGGGGCGCTCAGGAGGATCTCGAGGTTGCGGAACGGCCACTCGGAGGTCGCATCCCCCTCGGTCACCACCAGGGTGGTCTCGCCCACCACCTCGGTGGGGCTCTCGACGACGAGCTTGCGCGGGGACTCGGCAAGCAGGGGCGCCTCGCGGGCGCCGATGGTGACCCGGCTGCTCCCGAAGCGGCCGTCGAAGGCGCCGTCGATGGCGACCGGTCGGCCGGTCTGACCCACCTCCGGAGCGGACGGACCGGCCGTGACCGGGGATCGCGCCGCCGGCGCAACCGGCACGGTGTCCCGCGCCACCTCGCGGCCCCGGTTGTCGCGCAGGACGACGGTCACGCTCGTGGCCACGGCCGCCGGCACGCTCCACGAGAAGGCGCCGGCCCGGACCTCGGTCCTTCCTTCGCCGAGCTCGACGACGTAGCCCTCCAGGCGGTCGGCGTTCCGGCGGGTGGTGGCGGCGGTCCGCCCCGACGGTCGTGCCACGACGGTGCCGGAGAGGGTGTCTCCGGCGGCAAGGTCGTCCGGGAGGCGGACCTCGACCGTGCCGCGATCGGTCTGGAAGGTGGTGGTGTGGAGCCCGCGATCGGTCGTCGTGCTGGCGCTGCCGTTTCCGTCGGCTCCAGCCGGAAGGGTCGCCAGCAGGATGAGGAGGCCGATCAGCGCCCGCCAGGCGCCGGCGGCCAGGCTCGCTGTGCTCGCCATCGTCCACGCCTCCTGCGCAGCCTGGGTGGTGCGGGGGCAGCCGGAGCGGCGGGTCTCTCGACCGGACTGCGCAGCGGCACGGGAGCCCGCGGGAGGAAACGGTCCGCCCCGGCCAGAGTCTTCGGCACGTCGAGTGATGAAGGCCCAGAGATGCTACCAGGTCCCCGCTCCGAAGAAGACGCCGGCCGGCTCGAGCCGGCAGCAGTGTCGACGGTCCCAGCTCGTCGCTCGACGGCAGTTGGTGGGGCAGCGTGTGATGCGAGACGAGAGATGGCCAATTCACCAACTCTCACCCGGTCCGGGATCGTTTTCCGGAACTTCAGGCGGCGGGTCCGTCCATGGGGTTCGTAGCCCAGTCACCTTGTGCGACCTGAATCGGTCCACACGACGAACACGAACCCGAAGGAGGTCTGGAATGCGTTTGTCCCTGTCTTCTCTCTGCTTGCGGTGGTTGGCGGTAGCGCTGACGGTCGGTCTGTTGCTCTCCGCTTGTGCCTCTGCGCTCCCCGGAGAAGGGGTCGCATCCGCCGGGATTCTGGCGAATCAACTGAGCGACATCGAGGAAACGCTCAACATCCGCATCCGAGACGCGACGCAACACGGAGACTTTCTGGTCGAGAAGGCGGGCAGGGAGCTGCGGATCGCCCTCAAGAGTCTCGAGTACCAGGTGAACCGGCAGAGGAACGGCCTCTTCGGCCAGGTGGACGACGTGGAGCAGCAGATGGCGATCCAGATCCGGCAGGAGGTCGACCGGCTCGACGAGCTGGCGGGCCAGGTACTCGACGTCCAGGACTTCGCCTATCTGAACCTCCAGAACCTCGCCAACCGCTTCCTGCCGAACGTCTACGTCATTGCCTCTCTCGAAGGCTTCAGCCAGGAGTACAGGGAAGACGGTCTCTACACCTTCCGCGTGCTCGGCAACCCGATTCAGATCGGCAACATCGTCTCGGTGGAGGTCAACGGCAAGCCGGTGCACGAAGGCGGCATCCGGATCACTCGGGCCAACGAGCTGCGCTTTGCGGTGCCGGCGAACGTGCTCAACGGGTCGTTTCAGGAGTCGGACGTTGCGCGGGTGCCCTTCTCCATCAGCGTCCAGCGCAAGACCTCCCGGTGGTACCGACCCGGAGTCGAGTGGAAGACCATCTATGAGTATCAAGACGACGAGGGTGTTCTTCTGCTTCCGAAGTACCCGGTCCAGTACTCGGTCGAGGAGATCTTTCTCGAGTCTGAGGTCGACCGGGACAAGGTCGAGACGTTGACGACCACCACGCGGGTGCCGGCGAGTGGGAAGGTTTGCAAGAACAGTGATCACTCCTGCGATCGCAGTTGCGTCGTCTGCCAGGAGCTGTGCCTCGATTTGCCCGAAGGGGCGGAGCTGACCAAGGCCGAGGCCAGGAAGATCAGCGACAACCGCTGGGCGGAGGTCAAGAGCCACAGGGTGGAAACCAGTGACCCCCAAGTGCTCTGTGCGAGGGTCGCCAACTGGAAGAAGAGCGACGGCGCCACCTTCTCCTATACGGTGAGCTTCCACCCGCCGACCCAGACGGCGAAGACTCGACCGGCGAGCGCCGTACCGACCCGGCCGGGCTCCCGAGAGCTGGCGGTCCGAGCCGAGAAGGGGCTCCTCGCCTTCAACGAGCCCTACGAGATCGTCTTCGACCCCGAGGCCTTCCGCTCGTACACGTTGCGGCTCGAGGTCTTCAACGGGGACAAGATCGTTCTCACCAAGGGAGCGACCCATCGAGGCGTCTGGCAGGCGCCGGACTTCGGGGGCCCGCTGTACAAGCGGCTGGTCTTCACGGTCCAGTCGGCGACGCTCTGACCGAGGCGTCGCCGGGAGTGGACGGGGCGCTCCGCCCCGGTGGCCGGTGCCCCGTCCACCCCCGATATCCTTCCTCCATGGAAGAGCTCCAGATCTACTGCCCCCACTGCGGCGACGCGAGCACCTTCGAGGTGGACTGGACCTTCACCGGCGACCTGGTCCACGACTGCCCGACCTGTGGCAAGACCCTCCAGCTCACCGTCTGGCGCGACGAGTGGGGTGACCCTCAGGTGAGCGTCGAGACCTGCCGCGCCTGAAGCGGCCGACCTCCGCGCCGGCCGAGTGCGAGCGGAGCGAGCGACCTCTCCGAGCGACCTCTGTGAGCGGCGGCGAATCACGGCTCCACGCGAACTCGCGTTGACACCCTTTCGGCCGGCTGCTACGTTCTCGCAGCCCTGAGAAACAGATGAAATGACATGAAATTGGGTGCGTTCTGCCTTCGCGCGGACGGGCCGACCGGATCTCTGTCCCGCGGGTGCTTCCCCGGGCCGAATCCGTGCCGTGGCCCGAGAGCCGGGGACGACGAAAGCACCCCTGAGGAGGACCGATGGCGCCCGACCAGCTCGACCCAAGCCACATCATGCAGACCGCGACCGCCTTCTGGGCGTCGAAAGTGCTCCTGACAGCGGTGGAGCTCGATCTGTTCACCACCCTCGGGGACGGAGGGATGGCGGCGTCCCAGCTCGGCGACGAGCTCGGACTGCACCCTCGAGGAACGTACGATTTCTTCGACGCCCTGGTGGCGCTGAAGTTCCTCGAACGGGACGGAGAGGGTCCGGAGGGCGAGTACAAGAACACGCCGCAGACCGCGGCGTTCCTGAACAAAAAGAGCGAGACCTACATCGGCGGCATGCCGGAGATGCTCAACGCTCGTCTGTTCGGGTTCTGGAACGATCTCGGCACGGCCCTCAAGACCGGGCAGCCACAAAACGAGGTCAAGCGGGGTGGCAAGTCGGTCTTCGAGGAGCTCTACTCGAGCGAGGCCTCGCTGGGAGAGTTTCTGGACGCGATGACCGGCTTCCAGGCGGCCAACTTCATCCTGCTGGCGGAGACGTTCGATTTCTCCGGGTACAAGACGGTGAGCGACATCGGTGGCGCCCTGGCTCTGTTGTCCAGGATCGTGGGTGCGCAGTGCCCCCATCTGACGTTCACCAGCTTCGATCTTCCGCCGGTGGCTCCGCTCGCCGAGAAACATGTCAGGGCGGCGGGCATGGAGGATCGGATCAAGGTGGTCGGCGGGGACTTCTTCGAAGACGACCTGCCCCCGGCCGACGTCATCACCATGGGCAACATCCTCCACGACTGGAATCTGGAGAAGAAGAAGCTCCTCATTCGCAAGGCATACGCGGCCCTCCCGGTCGGCGGAGCCTTCATCGCGATCGAGAACCTGATCGACGATGCGAGGCGGGAGAACGTGTTCGGCCTGCTGATGTCGCTCAACATGCTGATCGAGCACGGCGACGCCTTCGACTACACCGGAGCGGACTTCCGCGAGTGGTGCCGCGAGGCCGGGTTCAGCCGGTTCGAGGTCATCCCACTTGCAGGGCCGACCAGCGCCGCGATCGCGTACAAGGAGTAGCCTGCTCGCGTAGACGGCCGCCTGGGGCCGAGAGGGCTAGACTAGGGAGACCCTGGCGCGAGGAGCGGCAGACATGAGTGTCTCGGCTCGGAAGCCCGATGCAACGGAGGACGCGGTGCGGCCGAGAAGCCGGTGGCTCCGCCTGGTCGTCGTCATCGCCACCCTCACGGTCGCCGCCGGTCTTGGGGTGATGGCGGTGGCCATCGCCGAGCAGCTCGGCATCGATCGCAAGGACCTGCAGGGGCCAGAGTCAGTGATCAGCGTGACGACGGTGACCGTCGTCCTCCTCTACCTGACGCTCCAGGTGCTGCTCGTCTTCGCCGTGCAGCGGGTCGTCCACAAGAGACCGGTGGCAGATCTCGGGCTGCGCGCTCCGGTCCTCGAGCACCTGGTGATCGGCTTTGGCATCGGCATGGCCATGTGGATGGCGCCACTGCTCCTCGACCTGGTGAGCGGGAGAAAGACGATCGAGTGGAGCCCGCCGGTCGGAGTTCCCACGCTCACCCTCATCGCCTACTACTGCCTGTTCCTCATCCTCCTGACCGCGAACTCGTTCGGTGAGGAGATGGTCTTCAGGTGCTACCCGATCGACCAGTTCCGGGACAGCCCTCCGCTCATGCTGACGGCGATCGCCCTGTCGGCGATCCTCTTCGCCTCCGTTCATTTCGTCATCGGAGACTTCAGCGTCGGCAGGTTTCTAACCTTCGTGGTCGGCGCCTGCTTCATGTCGTACGTGTACGCGTACTACCGCTCGATCTGGCTCCTTATCGGCCTGCACAACGCCTCCAACTTCCTCCCCTTCACCTTCGGGGGCAACTGGAAGATGGGCGGGCTGCTCAGCCTCTCGGGCGAGACCAGCAGCTCGTTCGCAGAGCTGCTCGCCTTTGTCGCTCCGGTCCTGGCGATGGTGCTCTTCTATCGGTTCCGCCCGCGGCCGGAGGTGGACTCTTCGGAGTGAAGCGATAGCAGCGGGGCGGTGCGAGCACCCTCCAGGCGATCTGAACCTTCACCGGTGACAGACGCCGCTCGCCGGTTCGTATCCAAGGTGATTGAAGCCTGGGATCTCGGGCTCGGTGAATCACAAGTTCTCGCCACTTCGGAAGGGGATCCGAGCGCCCGAGCGGTTCTGGACGACCTCAAGGCTCGCCGGTGTGCTGCGTCGATCGACGTTCCCGTGATCGGTACCCTCGGTGTGGTGCTCCGGGCGAAAAGGAAGGGCATCGTTCCTGCCGCTCGGCCTGTACTGGAACGGCTTCGGCACGAGGGCCTCTATGTCTCCACGAATCTGGTCGAGAAGGCCCTGGAAGACTCGAGAAGCGTCCGCAACGCTTCCGTCCACCGCTCCGGCGCCTCGAGCATGGGGTAGTGGCCGACCCCCTCGAGCAGCGTGAGCTTGCTGCCGGGGATCTCCGCGTGGTGGAGCTCGGCCATCTCCCGGCCGGCGACCGGGTCCTCGGTCCCCCAGAGGATGTTCGTGGGCAGCGGGCACTGCCGGAGGGCGCCGACCCAGCGGTGCCAGAACCGGACGCGCTCCCGGAGGTACTGGGTGATCTGGGGAAGGCGCTCCTTGCCGCCGTCACGGGTGAGGAGCTCCCACATGGTGTCGAGGTCTGCCGGCGAAAGCAGGGAGGGGTCGTGCCAGAGCTTCCGCATGTTGCGGGCGAAGATCCGCCTGCTGCTGAGCCGGGCCACCACCGGGCCGAGGACGCGGTTGCGGAGCAGCTTCTGGATCAGCCGGAGGTGAGCCAGCTCGATGTGCACGCTGCCGTTCGAGAGGGTTACCGAGCGGAGGTCGACGGGGCGAACGCCCAGGTTCCAGCGGGCGAGGACCTCGGTGGCCACGCTGGTGCCGTAGTCGTGGGCCAGGACGTGGGCTGACTCGACCCCGAGCTCGCGCCATAGGCCCAGGGCCATGTCCGCTTGCTCGTGGAGCGAGTAGGAGTAGTCCCGTGGCTTCTCGGACAGTCCGAACCCGAGGTGGTCATGCACGATCACGCGGTAGTCGGAGGCGAGACCGTCCAGCACGCGGTGGTAGTCGTGGGAGGAGGTGGGATAGCCGTGCAGTAGGACCAGGGTCGGCCCGTCACCGCCCGTGTCGACCACGAACAAGCCCCGCCCGTAGACGAGCCTCCGCTCCCCCCGTGCCCTCCACTCCTCGGCGTTCATCGCCCGAGGCTACACCCGGTGCCGCCGGGGTGTCGATCCGGCAGGGTGGAGCCGGCGAGGTGGCCCCGACGGGCGGGGCTGCGAGCTCTCCCAAAGCGAACCGAGGAAACCTGGGGGCACCTATTCTCGTAATCAATAGATAGACGATCGTTTTTGTGAGAAAGATCTGCGCACCATGGTCGACGGCCGCCGGACGGAAACCGAGATCTTCGCTCGACTTCCCGAGCGAAGGGAAAGGAGAACCCGATGAGAACCCTGAGCCCCGCGACCTCCGCACTGACACTCTTCGCCGTGACTCTGGCGCTCGCGCTCGCCGTGCCGGCGGCGGCGGAGGAAGCCCTCTCGAGCCTCTGTACGATGGCGTCCACGGAGCACTCCCCCCTGCCGATCGCTCCCGCGGTCGAGATCGGCCTCGCCCAGGAGCCCCGCGAGCAGCAGCTCTGCTTCTGCCCGAAGGACTTCGGTGCGGACCCGTACATCGCCCAGGGCTGGGCGTGCGCGACCTCCTGCTCCGCCGCGACCTCGGCCTGTGAGACCGACGCCTACAACAAGGCCGGCGCCAACTGCTTCTACGGCGTCTGCTACTACGGGAGCCTGACCTACCGTCCGGTGAGCGGGTGCATCTACGACCACAGCATGTGCCCCGGCAAGTACCTCCGCGACTGCGACCTCGAATACTGGTGCCAGGAGTGCGAGGACATTCCCAACTGACGGCGCTGACGGTCTGATTCGCGACCCCCTCGGCAGGGACCTGCGCGCAATGCTGGCGCGGGCCCTACCGGGGGGGGGCGTGGGTGGGGAGCCACCTCCGGCCGACGAGGGCGCGTAGAGGATGCCGACGGCGAGGAGCGGCAGCCCGACGGGGGCGAAGTCGAGTAGGCCGAAGCCGTCGAAGCCCCGGTCCTGGAGCAGGCTGCTCGACACGATGTTGGCGGTGGTGAGGAGGGTCGCCATGTCCCCAGGAGGGTCGAGAAGGCGAGGGGCATGAGGAGCCGTGCCGGGCTCACCCCGGCGCGGCGGCCGGCGGCGGTCACCGCGGGCAGGAGCACGGCCGCGGAGGCGATGTTGTTCATCACCAGCGAGAGGGTGCTCCCGGCGAGCATCACCACGATGACCATCCGCCGCTCGCTCCGGTCGGCGGAGAGGGTGTTGGGCATCGAGGCTTCGGAGGGGCACGGGGCAGGCCCCGCGCGTCGCCGGCATCCTACACCCGGGCCGCGCCAGCGCCGGCGCACCGCTGCCCGGTTGCGATCTGATTATTGCTTGGTTGCGTTGTATGCTACAATTCTGAAAAACTTGGTGACCTTCCTCTGCCGCTCCGCCAGGTGGCATCGTGCCGCCGAGCCGCGGAGAGAGTGGAATTCCAAGACCGAACCCTGGAGACCCGATGCCCAAGAAGCGACTTGTTGCCTGTTCCGTGGCCGCTCTGCTATGCCTCGCCTTCTCCGCCCCCGCTCAGGCCGCTCCGGGAGCCTGCTTCGATTGGATCTGCGACACCAACACCGGAGCGTGCGACTTCGACGCCAGTTGCAGCGGTGACACCCCCCTCGACTACCGGTGGACCTGGGGAGACGGATCGCCCAGGGTGAACTTCTGGAACAACCCGTACGCCACGCATACCTACGCCAGCCCGATCGCCGGTGCCTACGTCACCTTGTCCGTGGGCTACCTGCTCATCGGGTACTACGACATCACCTGCTGGATCCAGATCCGCAACGTGATCGGTCCTCCGCAGCCCTATCTCTACGGCACCTGCTCGTAGAAGAAGGGGTAGGGTCACGCTCGTCTCGACCACTCGGACGGCTGGGTTTCCTCGGGCGTTCAGGGGTCGAGTCGTTGGCGCAGCGCTCCCACCCACCGGTCGGGGGCCTCGGGCAGGGGGTGGTGGCCGACCCCTTCGATGAGGGTGAGGGTGCTGCCGGGGGTCTCCCGGGTGAGGAGCTCCCACATGGTGTCGATCTCCCCGTCCGAGAGGAGGGCGGGGCCGTGCCAGAGCTTCCTCATGTTGCGGGCGAAGACCCGTCGGCTGTCGAGGCGGGCGACCAGCGGTCCGAGCAGCCGGTTCCGCGCCGAATCTCCGCCACTACTGGACGTTCATCGGCCGAGGCTACACCTGGGAGTCTGCGCGGCAGAAGCGCGCGGCCGCGCGTGCGGATCCGAAGCGCGAGGAGGAGGCGATGCTGAGTCATCGTCGACGACGGGGAACGTTGTGAGACGCCTGCAATCCCCGTGCGACCACGCGGTTCTGCCGCGCAGGCTAGACGAGCTTCCCGGATCCACCGCAGACTCCTGGCCCCCTCCAGGTGTCGATCGGAGGCCGTCGGCGGGTGATATTCTCCATCGCCCCACAGACGGACCGACCCTCCAGAGCCGGCTGGCGACGCTCCTCGAAGAATCTCGCGCGGCGGAGCTCGAGCGGCCCCACCATCTTCCGGAGCGTGGTGCCCGAGTCCCGGGTGCGCCTGGGACCGGCTGATCCGGGGTCTCATCGCCGTCGAACAGGGGCTTGCCGCCGCCGTCGGCTCCCCGTCCCTCACCGGCCACGTCGACCTCCTCGGGGACGCCCTCACCCGTACGAACCGGGCCCAGCCCGGCTGATCTGCCGCCTTCTCCCGTCTCAGTCGACCGGCACGGCCAGGGTGTCCTGGTGGCGGCTGATGAGGCTCCGGAGGTAGGGGGCGATCTGGTCGACGCCCTCGAAACCGGCCGCCTTGGCCGCCGCGTCCTTCTCCGCGTCGCTCATCGTGGACCCGGCGGCGAAGCTGGCGAGGCTCTCGTGGAAGCCGATGGTGAAAGCGTCCACGTCCGAGCCCGAGATCCCGACCCAGATCGTGTTGGTCGGCTGGCCGGTGCGGGCCAGGTAGTCGTTCTCCATGCGCCGCTGCTCGAGGAGCTCCGCCTTCTTGTACGGCAGGGCGTGGAACATCTCCACGTGGTAGAAGCCGTTCTTTTCGAAAAGCTTCTCGAGCGTCTCGACCGGTGGCCCGAGGGCGAATAGGTCCTCGCGGAAGGCGGGCGCGTCGTCCAGCCAGTGGCGGAGCATGGCCATCTCCTCGGCGGCCCCCTGGCGCTTCGCCATCCGCTCCGGGGCGAGATACTCCTCGAAGCTCCCCCAGGGCTCGATCAGCATCAGGTCCCAGTGATCCCCCTGGGTGTGCCGGAGGATGAACGGCGGCCGGTCGCCCCGCTTGACGTAGGCGGCGCGGAGGTCGTCGCAGTGGTCGAGCCAGGCGGCGAATTCCCCGGGGGCGGCTCGGATCGTCATCACTCGGTAGAGATAGGGCGCAGGGGACTGAGTAGGCTCGGCCGTCCGGGAGGGCTGGCCGAGTGCCGCACCGGCCGTCGTCAGCAAGAGGGCGATCAAGGCGAAGGGTCGCTTCATTGTGAGGGCTCCGATCGGGGGCGGTTCGAGGAAGCGCCGCGAGAGGACGCTTCCTTCGATGCGTGCCGCTGGCTAGCCTGGACTATTCAAGAGTCACCTACTGCGAGCCGCAATTGCATGCAATCTCAGGGCGTACTCGCTCTTTGCTCCTCGACGTACTGCCCAGTACGCCTGCGTCGCGCATCGCTGTGTGCGCCCTGATCTCACACCCACTTGCGGCT
>Ga0210123_1000838_pt1 | contig 17444 bp, 14 predicted proteins | sample Muzzi_PWB_D2_FD_185535 | JGI IMG/M metagenome (GOLD analysis project Ga0210123, IMG submission 185535) | Wetland microbial communities from San Francisco Bay, California, USA, that impact long-term carbon sequestration - Muzzi_PWB_D2 (SPAdes) | ecosystem: Environmental > Aquatic > Marine >... | reverse complement strand
GCAGGCGCGCGCGGTTCTCGGGTTTTTCCCGGCCGGCTCGATCGATCACGATGACATCCGGGTTTTCGCAGACGAAGCTCGCGATGAGGAGTTAATGCGTCTTTGCCACCTCAGGCAGCAGCGCAGCAAACCGGATGGGCAGTTTCATCATTGCCTGGCCGACTACGTGGCGCCTGCCGAACGTAATGTGAAAGATTTCATCGGCGGCTTTGCGGTAACGGCAGGGATCGGAATCGATCAACACGTCGAACGTTTCGAAGCGGATCATGACGACTACAGCAGCATTATTCTTAAGGCCCTGGCCGACAGGCTGGCCGAAGCACTCGCAGAATACATGCATGAACGGACCAGGAAGGAGTTCTGGGCATACCAGCCGGACGAGAACCTTGAAAACGAAGATCTCATCGGCGAGAAATATCGCGGCATTCGTCCGGCGCCGGGCTACCCTGCCTGCCCTGACCACACCGAGAAGGGCAAGTTGTGGAAGTTGCTCGATGTCGAGGTATCGATCGATCTGAAGCTCACGGACTCGTATGCCATGTTCCCGACCGCGGCAGTCAGCGGCTTTTACTTCTCGCACCCGGATTCACGATATTTCTCCGTCGGCAAGGTGTCACAGGACCAGGTGGAATCCTATGCAGAGCGTCAGGGAATCACCGTTGCCGAGGCCGAGCGTTGGCTCGCGCCGAACCTGGGCTACGATACCGCCGGCAAAAAAGCAGACGCTGCCTAGCAGCAGATTTCAGTTTCGCTTCCGTCAACCGGGATTCAGGCTGGTATGATTTGCAGCCCCATCGACCGCCCTGGTGAACGAAGTGAAAAACCGTCTCCCTTACCTGCTCGTTGGCATCCTGGCCTTCGCCGGCTGCTCGCAGGACGAAAACAGCGAAGCGCCGGTGCCGGCCGCGTCCGGGTCCGCGACGACCGGTCTGGAACAGGGCCTCGCCGCAATCGGGCGAGAGAGAATCGAGGCCCACCTGAGATATCTTGCCGATGATGCGCTCCGCGGGCGGATGACCGGCACACCGGAGTATGACGAGGCGGCAGCGTACGTTGCGAAGAACTTCGAGGACATCGGGCTGATGGCCGGTGGCGAGGATGGCAGCTGGTTCCAGGCCGTACCCATGCTGGCGCGGCGAATCGACGTCGAATCCGCAGCAGTGATTTTCCATCAGGATGGCGAAGAGAAATCGCAGCGATGGAAAGAGGACTTCGTTATGGGCGGCGACGTCGTCAGGGACGAAACCGATATCACTGCTGAGGTCGTGTTTGTCGGCTTCGGCATTCACGCGCCGGAGATGAACTATTCCGACTATGACGGTATCGACGTCAAAGGGAAGATCGTCGCCATGTTTGGCGGCGCACCGGACACTTTTCCCCACAACGAACGTGCGTTCTTTTCCTCGCGGCTGACGAAAGCGGAAGAAGCCGTCGCGCGCGGCGCGGTCGGCAGTATTGGTCTTCGATCGAGAACCGATCAGAACCGTTACTCCTGGGAACGCATATCCGAAAATGCCGGTGTCCGGCCGGGCATGTCGTGGATCAACCTGTCGGGCGATGCGGCGAACTACTTTCCGGAATTGCAGGGCTCGGCCACGATCAATGTGCCGCCGGCCGAAGAACTTTTCAGCCGTGCGCCGATCAGCTTTGCCGATGCGCTGGATGCGGCTGACGCCGGTCGTCCGTTATCGACGCCTTTGGGAACCGAAGTAACCCTTGCCCGCAAAACGGCACACGAGTCGATAACAAGCCCGAATGTCATCGGGATACTTCGCGGCAGCGATCCTGATCTGGCCGATGAATACGTGGTGTTTACCGCTCACCTGGATCACGTCGGCATCGGCGTGCCGAAAAACGGCGATGACATTTATAACGGCATGTATGACAACGCGATGGGATCGTCGATATTGATTGAGACGGCCCGTGCATTTGCGACGATGCCAGAGCCACCGAAGCGATCCATCATATTCATCGCAGTGACTGGCGAGGAACGGGGATTGGTCGGATCCGATTATTATGCGCACTATCCGACGGTGCCCGGCGATTCGATTGTCGCGAATGTCAACCTGGACATGCCGCTGCTTCTTTATCCTGTCGCAGACATTATCGCGTTCGGCGCAGAACACTCGTCATTACAAGGCGTCATCGATGAAGCGATTGCAGCGGAGGATTTCGCGCTTACGCCGGATCCGATGCCCGAGGAAGTCATATTCATTCGCAGCGATCAGTATTCATTCGTGAAGCAGGGTGTTCCGTCGGTGTTCCTGGTGCCCGGCTTCACTTCTTCGGACCCGAACATAGAAGGTGAGCCGATCTGGCGTGGATTCCTTAAAACCTACTATCACCAGCCCAGCGACGACATGACGCGGCCAATCGACTGGCCATCCGCCCTGCGCTTCGCCCGCGCCAACGTCAGGATAGGATATGCGGTGGCCGAAGATGCCGCGAGACCGCGCTGGAACGAGGGCGATTTTTTCGGCGATAAATTTGGCAACTGATCAAGTTATGTAAAAAGTATTTTCATTTTGTGAACCGGCGCAAAGATCCCGCTGACGAGTTCTGTCACTTTCTGACGGTGAGTCGCTATTCGGCAACGACCGAATCGCCCGTCGCGGGACAGTCGTGATTCAGTTGAAATTATATTGCCTTTATTATCAAAGGCTTGCCGATAAAATGGCAAACATGGCACAAGAATCGCTTTTATTTTAGCGATATCGACGGAATAAGGTGCCAAAGGACCGGGCAATGAAGAAGATACATCAGGGCTTTACATTGATCGAACTGATGATCGTGGTTGCGATCATCGGCATTCTCGCGGCGCTCGCTGTTCCCATGTATCTTGACTACTCGGTGCGGGCCCAGGTTGCCAGTGGACTTGCCCTGGCAGCTGGCGCTAAAGCGTCTGTGACCGAGTATTTCCAGGACCAGGGCGCATTTCCGAGCAGCAATAATATGGCCGGCCTGTCGGCGGCGACAAACATCAGGGGCAAGTACGTTACCCAGGTTGAAGTGACGGGTGCCGGACTCATCGAGATTACCTACGGCGCCGACGTGAATACGAAGATTCTCAACGCCGTCCTGACAATGACGCCCGGGGACGCCGGAGGCAGTGTCACATGGACTTGCACCGGCGACGCGACGTTAGTCGCCAAGTGGCTCCCACCTGCCTGCCGCTAGCTGAAAAGCCTTCAGTCGGCACGATACTGCGTTAAAAACAGCGCGCGAAATGCTTGTGTATTTTGCCTATACACGCCGCTGATGGACAGGAGTCCGAATGCCGCGGAGCCATGGACGGCGAGAGCGGCGCCGCCCGCTGTTTTGCCTTGTCTCGCACGCAGCTGAAGATTTTTCAGCGGCGCTGATGAACCTTCAGACGGCAGGTTGTTGCTGGGTGATGCAATGAATCCCGCCACCGCCCAGTGCAATATCCGCAATATCAATCTGCACGATCTCGTGATCCGGAAATAGTTCGGTCAACAGCCCGCGGGCATCGTCGTCGCGGTCAATGCCGAAACCCGGCATTACAATGCCACCATTCGCGATGTAGAAATTGATGTATGAGCAGGCGAAGATTTCACTTCGCCGATTCGCTTCATAAGCTTCTTCGATCGTGACGACCTCGAGCGATCGGCCGGCCGCGTCAGTCTGTGCTTTGAGTGCGGCGAGATTCGCCTGCATGTTGTCGTATCGCTGTGTACCTTCTGCGGGGCAAATCTCCAGCAACGCTTTGCCCGGCGCCAGGAAGCATGCGATGCCATCGACATGGCCATCTGTTTCGGTATCGTCCGGATCACCCGGCAACCAGATGACTTTTTCCGCGCCGAGCGCATCGCACAGGATTGTCCCGGCTTCATCCTGCCCGAGCCCCGGATTCCGATTTTCATTCAGCACATTCTGCAGCGTTGCCAGTACGCTGCCTTCACCGTCGACGTTGATGCCCCCGCCTTCCATGTAGATTGTCGAGGTGAATGTCGGAATATTCAGATACTCGGCGATTCGGTGGCCTGCCGCAGCATCTTTTCCCCACGGTGCATGTTTCTTCCCCCACGAATTGAAATGAAATACCGACGCCGCGAGCTTGCCCTCTTCGTTGACGACGAAGTTCGGTCCGATGTCCCGTGTCCAGGAGTCATCGAGTTCAAGTGGCAATACCTCGACTTTATCCCCGCACAAACTTCGCGCATTGGCGTAGTCATGCGGCGGACTGAGCATCGTGACGGGTTCGAATTCACTTATCGCATTCGCGACGCGCGCGTACGCCCGCTGCGTCGCGTCGAGGTTGTCGCCCCAGAAGTCGACCCGGCACGGCCAGGCCATCCAGCAGCGGGCGTGGGGCTGCCACTCGGGAGGCATGCGGTAGCCGGCGCTGCGCGCCGTTGGAAATGCCTCCCTGATGGCGGTCAAACCGAGCCTCCGCCAAGGCTCAGTATCCCGGCGTAGAGGTCGGGCCGCCGGTCGCGGAACACTCCCCAGGCGACGCGCTCGCGGCGCATCACATCGAGATCCAATTCCGCGGTGATGATGTCCTGGCTCTCACGGTCTGATTCGACGAGCTTTGCTCCGGTATGGTCGGTAATGAAAGAGCTGCCGTAAAACGTAACGTCGCAGCTCGACCCTTTTTCCAGTCCGATCCGGTTCGAGGCAATGACCGGCACGCAATTGGATGCCGAGTGACCTTGCATTGCGCGTTGCCAATGACCACGGGAATCGATTTCCGGGTAACCCGGTTCCGAGCCGATAGCGGTCGGGTAGAGCAAAGCCTCCGCGCCTTGCAATGCCATGCAGCGAGCGGCTTCCGGAAACCACTGGTCCCAGCAGATTGCGACGCCGATTTTTGCGTAGCACGTTTGCCAGACACGAAATCCCGTATCCCCGGGGCTGAAGTAATATTTTTCCTGGTAGCCGGGGCTGTCCGGAATGTGTGATTTCCGGTAAATGCCGAGCAGTTCGCCACCGGCGTCAATGATGCCGACCGAGTTAAAGTACGCGTTATTCGAACGTTCGAAAAAACTGATCGGCAGTACAACCGACAGTTCTCTGGCGACTTGCTGAAATCTTTTGACCAGGTCATTCGAACTATCACCATGCGCCAGTTCGAGGTACTTGCTGTCGATGTCTTTGCAAAAATACGGCGTTTCGAACAGTTCCTGTAAGAGAATCACTTGCGCGCCGCGGGAGGCAGCTTCACGCACCTGTGCCTCGGCAAGATCGATATTGATCTTGCTGTCCGCGACGCAGGCCATTTGCGTTGCGGCGAATGTCACCTTGCTCATGGTTTCTCCACTGGGTGGTGTACGAGGCATTATGCGCGGTAGCATGTGCGCGTTGTCAACACGGATCGGCGCCAGATATGAGCAATGAAGCGATACGGGTGATTCGTCTGTCCATTCTCGGCTCTGTCGCGATAATGCCGATTCTTATTCTTCCGTCGATGATTGGCGCGCTGATCGACTACGCGGGCTTCACCGAAGCCGAGGCCGGCTGGCTCGCCGCTGCAGGCTTCACAGGCTCGGCGCTTGGTGCCGTGTCGGCCGGCCTTCGTATTCGCCACCTCGATCCGCAGATGCTTGCTGTTTTCGGCCTGGTCGTGCTTGGCATATTCGACGCCGCGTCCGCGCTCGTCGGGCACTTGCCCGTCTGGATCTTCGTTGCCCTGCGACTGGTCTCCGGTTTCGGCGGAGCAGTTGCCTATGCCGCGGTGGTCGCTTCCATAGCGGCGACGTCGAACCCGGAACGAGGGTATGGCGTCTTCATGGTGCTGCAGTTCGGATTGAGTGCCATCGCGTTATACGGCCTGCCGTACCTCCTGCCGGATGTTGGTGTTGTCGGGATGTACCTGATTCTCGCGAGCCTCGCAGTCCTGTCCCTGGTGCTCAGGGATTCCGTCGTGCATCGGGATGCCGTTGCCGAGGAACCGGCGATCGAAGTCCATATGCTGCTGCGGCCGGCCGCGATCCTGGCGATGCTGGGTATCGGCCTCTACGAGACCGCCAATTTCATGCAGTACACGTATGCGGAACGAATTGGGATCAGTTTCGGATTGTCGGCGTATGAAATCGGCGAGGCACTCGGGGTCGCGTCGCTCCTCGGCGTGCCCGCGGCACTGGTCGTCGTCTGGATTGGTGATCGATTCGGGCAGCTCCGCCCGTTTCTCGTTGCGGTAATCCTTTCGGTTGCAGCTCACGTACTGTTACTGGTACCGAGCGGCGACCTGTCCTACTACCTGGCCATGTACGCACTTGGCCTGGCCTGGTCCTTCGGCCTTGCCTACTTTTACTCCATCGAGGCACGAATCGACCCGGGTGGCAGCGTTGTTGTCGTCGGCGGATTCTTCACGTCGTGCGGCAGTGTCGCCGGCCCGGCCATCGCGGCAACGCTGGTTCGACCCGACGACTACGCAACGGTACTTGCGACCGCGATTGGAATCTACACAGTGGTTGCAATACTGGCGTCAGGTTCTGTGTACCTGACGACGAGACGCTGAAGGCTCAGTCGTCGATACGAACTGACACGATTTTCACCGGCTCGACGGGAACATCCTGGTGGCCGGCCTTTGTGGCCGTTGGCACCGCAGCAATTGAGTCAACGATATCCATGCCTTCGCTGACTTTGCCGAACACCGCGTAGCCGAAATCACGGCCGCCGTGATTCAGGAAATCATTGCCTTTCAGATTAATGAAGAATTGCGACGTCGCGCTGTCGACAACGGCCGTCCTGGCCATCGCGAGTGTGCCACGAACATTCTTCTCGCCGTTGTCCGCCTCATTCCTGATCTGTTCGCGGGTTTTCTTCTGCGACATGTCTTCGTCAAATCCACCGCCCTGGATCATGAAGTTCGGAATGACGCGATGAAAAATGGTGTCGGCGAAGAAGCCGTCAGTGGCATAGCGGCGAAAGTTTTCACAGGAAATGGGGGCGGCATCTTCAAATAGTTCGACGACAATATCGCCGTGGCTGGTTTCGATAGTTATCACTACGGGTCTCTTTGGTTAAACGAATGCGCGAGTATATGTAAATGATCGCGAGAAGGCATTGTGTCGACGGCCTGGACATACAGGGTACTCATTCCTGGCGGTCCCGCGCGCCCGGTTTCGCCAGTGTCACCCTGGGCAGTCCGCTCAGGTCGTTCACGGAGACGATATCTGTCCAGCCGTTTGTGCTGAAGATTTTCGCGATCGCTTCATGTTGCTCGGCGCCATGTTCGACCAACAGCGTCCCGTCCGCTGTCAGAATCTCGGCTGCATCTGACGCGATGATTCTTATGGCATCGAGGCCGTCAGTGCCCGATGTGAGCGCATCTCGGGGCTCGTGTCTGAGACTGTCCAGGTGGGCGTCATCGTCTGCCACATATGGCGGATTGCTGACGATGATGTCGAACGACTGCTCCCGCACCGGGTCGGTCCAGCTGCCCTGGAGAAACTCGATATTCGGAAGCGCAAGTTCCCGCGCGTTGATCCGCGCAATGCCCAGGGCGTCTTCGCTGACGTCCGTCGCGACAACATCGCAAAGCGGGCGCTCTTTCGCGATAGCCAGTGCGATCGCGCCACATCCCGTGCCGAGATCCAGGACACGCCACGTTGCCTTCCGGGGTATCTTCATCAGCGCCTGCTCGACGAGAATTTCCGTTTCCGGTCTCGGCACGAGGGTGACAGGACTCACCATCAACGTCATGGACCAGAATTCCTTTTCGCCCGTGATGTAGGCGAGCGGCATGCCGTTGGCGCGTCGATCGAGCGTGGCCTGGAATCTACGCATCGCAGGCGCATCCATTTCCTCCTCGCCGTGCGCGAACAGGTAACTTCGCGGAACATCGAGTGTCATGGACAGCAGGAGCTCGGCATCCAGGCGGGGGCTGTCACTCACTTCACGAAGCGATTCTGTAGCTGCGAGGAGTGCGGTGTCGATTCTCAAAAATCCGTTCAAAGGTGTCTGCCCTTCGCGTAACATGGCGCCACTTTCACTGCCGCAGTGTGCAAAATGCAAGTTTACTCAAATGTACTGGATATGGTCGGCCGGACGCCGATGCTTGAGCTTTCAAAGATGGACGCGGGGAAATGCCGGCTGTTCCTGAAGCTTGAATTGTTGAATCCGGGCGGCTCGATCAAGGATCGCATCGGAATTTCGATGATCGAGGAAGCCGAGAAACGTGGTGATATCAAACCCGGCGACACGGTGGTTGAGGCGACCGCAGGCAATACCGGCCTCGGTCTCGCACTCGTTGCTGCACAGAAAGGCTATCAGCTTATCCTCGTCTTGCCGGATAAAATGAGCCAGGAGAAGATCTTCAACCTTCGGGCCATGGGAGCCGACGTTGTGCTGACGCGCTCCGATGTCGGGCGAGGTCATCCCGAGTACTACCAGGATCTCGGCAAACGCATCGCCGAGGAGAAAGGCGCCTATTTTATCAACCAGTTCGGCAACCCGGACAATCCCCTGGCACACAAGGCCACTACCGCCCCGGAGATTCTTGACCAGCTCGACGGCAAAGTCGACGCAATCGTCGTTGGTGTGGGTTCCAGTGGCACCGTTAGCGGTTTCAATCAATATTTGCAGGAACATTCACCGAACACGGAGTTGGTAATTGCCGACCCCGTCGGCTCTGTCGTCGCCGACTACGTTCAGACCGGCGAATTCGGCGACAGCGCCCCATGGCTGGTCGAGGGGATTGGTGAGGATTTCATTCCGTCGATTGCAGAACTCACCGGCATTACAAAAGCCTACAGCATCTCCGATTCCGAGTCTTTCAGCACGGCCAGAGAGTTATTGCGGAAAGAGGGTATCCTGGCGGGTTCGTCATCCGGCACGTTGTTGAGTGCAGCGTTAAAGTACTGTCGTGAGCAGACCGAGCCGAAGCGCGTCGTCACACTGGCCTGTGATACCGGCAATAAATACCTGTCCAAGCTCTTCAACGACTTCTGGATGGAAGACCAGGGGTTCATCACGAGGGAGGAGCACGGTGATCTTCGGGACCTGATCGGACGCCCACACGGCGAGCGCGCGACGATTACTGTTGGACCAACCGATATCCTGACCACGGCGCACAACCGGCTACGCAATGCAGGATTTTCCCAGTTGCCTGTCATGGACGAGAGCAAGCTGGTCGGCATCGTGACCGAAGACACGATTATTCAATACGCGTTCGGCAAACCTGAATTGATGAATTCGCCCGTCGAGGACGCGATGCAGACTGCGTTCATCAAACTGGAAAAAAGTACGAGCGTGAACAATCTTGTGGCGATGCTGTCGGTGCAGCCCTATGCCGCCGTCATGGATGGCGACGACTTCCTGGGATTGATTACGCGCGCTGATGTATTGAACCATCTTCGCAAGCAGATGTAGGGGTCATGTTGTCGCGGCAGGTGCCGCGACATCATTGATGTCGGACTAGGGATCCGGGCGTACGACCACTGTGTCTGCGATTGGCACGATTTCAGTAACAGGCAGATCAGCCGCCGCCGCATGTTTGCGAATCGCTTCTTCGCTGCTCGCCTGGTAGATACACACTGTTCCGAGCGTGCCTCCTTCCTCACCAAGCACGTAGGAACGAATCCACCTGATATCGTCCGGCATACTGTTACCGACTTCCGTTGAACGAGCAGCAGCGGCTTCCAACACGGCTCCGTCCTGGAATCCACCTCTTCGTAAAATCGCGTATAAATTCATATGAATTTCCTTTATGCGTTGTTTTTTTCTGGCTCTTCGAGTCTAGCTGATTATTCACCCAGCGCCGCGAGTTGATCTGCCTGGTGCTCACTGACAAGGGGATCGACAACCTGGTCGAGGTCACCTTCAAGAATTTCCGCCAGCTTGTACAGGGTGAGATTGATGCGATGGTCCGTCACGCGGCCCTGGGGGTAGTTGTACGTCCGGATTCGTTCCGAACGATCGCCACTGCCAACCTGCGACTTCCGGTTCTGCGCCTGCTCCTGTTCCTGCGCCGCAATTTCTGCATCCAGGAGTTTTGCCTGCAGCAACGACATCGCCCGGGCGCGGTTCTTGTGTTGTGAACGTTCATCCTGGCACTCGACGACGATGCCTGTCGGCAGGTGCGTCAGTCGCACGGCAGAATCGGTCTTGTTCACATGTTGTCCCCCGGCTCCCGATGCGCGGTAGGTATCGACGCGAAGATCACCCGCGTTAATTTCCTGCGCTTCGACCTCGTCGGGCTCGGGCAACACGGCCACTGTGCAGGCCGACGTGTGAATGCGCCCCTGCGACTCGGTCGCCGGCACACGCTGTACGCGATGCGCGCCGGATTCGAATTTCAGCCGGCCATAGATGTTGCTCCCCGTAATACGGCTGACAATTTCCTTGTAGCCACCATGTTCGCCTTCGCGCGCGTGGATAATTTCCATCGGCCAACGCATGTGCTCGGCATACTTCGAGTACATGCGAAATAGATCGCCGGCGAAAATCGCGGCCTCGTCGCCGCCTGTACCGGCACGAATCTCCAGGAAGATATTGCTGTCGTCGTGCGGATCGGGTGGTATCAGGGCTTTTTGCAGGTCCGACTCCAGTTCTGCGCCGGCTTCGTTCAGCGAGGACAGTTCCTCCCGGCCCATCTGGCGAATTTCTTCGTCACTATCGGCGGCCATTTCCTCGGCTGCGGCAATGTCGGCGGCGAGTGACTCGTATTTCGTGAACAAGGCGACAATGGATTCCAGGCGCGAATATTCCTTGGACAGTTCGCGAAACTGGTTCTGATTTTTGATGACATCCGGATCGGCGAGCAGGCCGGCGATTTCCTCGAATCGCTCCCTGGTGGTTTCGAGTTTGCGATGGATTGATGCTTTCACGTTCAGTCTTTCCGCTTGAGACCAAACAATTCGCTGACCGCCTCGACGAATTCACTGTCGGAATTCTCGCCCGCCTCACGTAATCGAACACTGGGTTGATGAAGAAGTTTCTTGAGAAGCGCTGAAGTAACGTACTCGAGCACCTCATCGGCATCCGCGCCCTTGGCCAGCCGGCGTCGAGCCTGTTGCAGCACCTGGACGCGCATTTCATCGCCATAGTCACGTAATGCAGTGATCACAGGTGCAACCTGCTTGCTGCGTTCGATGCCGAGATAGCGCCTCGTTTCCTCATCGAGAATACGATTGGCATCGATGGCCGCGGCTTCACGACTGTTTTGTCCTTCGACGATAACTTTGTCGAGATCGTCAACGGTATAGAGGTAGACGTCATCCAGCTTGCTTATTTCCGGGTCCAGGTCCCGCGGCACCGCGATGTCGACCGCAAACACCGGCTTGCGTTTGCGCACTTTGATGGCTGATTTCATCTGCTCGATCGAGACAATGATATCGGCGCTTGCCGTTGAACTGATCAGAATGTCGGCTTCGGGCAACGTACCGGCGAGCTCGGACAAGGGCAGGGCGAATCCATCAAACTGGCTCGCGAGCTCATGGGCACGCTCAAAATTTCTGTTTGCAACAAACAGGCGGCCAATACCCTTGCTGTACAGATGTTTGGCGACGAGCTCCATTGTTACACCGGCGCCAATCAATAATGCAGTGTGTTGCGAAAAGCCGGAGAAGAACTGGTTCGCAAGATTGACCGCCGCGTAGGCGACCGACACCGGGCTCGATCCAATTTCGGTGTCGGTCCGGACTTTCTTGGCTACCGAGAATGTGTGATGAAAGAGCCGGTTCAACTGCGATCCGACCGTTCCGGATTCTTCCGCATGCCGATAGGCATCCTTCAGTTGACCGAGGATTTGTGGCTCGCCGAGTACCATGGAATCCAGTCCGCAGGCGACCCGGAACAGATGTCTGATCGCATCCTCATTTGTCAGTGTAAATAACGCGGCACAGGCGGATTCGCTGAGTGCCTGGTCTTCCCTTAGCCAATCATTCAGCAGGCGAAGGCCGGCGCCGTCGGTTTCAACATAAAACTCGGTACGGTTACAGGTGGACAAAACAACAGCCTCGGCCACGCCTTCCAGCCGGGTAACCGCCGCCAGCGCGTCGTCAATTTCAGCGCCAGTGAACACAACCTGCTCGCGTATTTCGACAGGTGCCGTGTTATGGTTCAGCCCGAGAATGTGAAGCGGCATCTTGGTTTATCGGTTCCAGGGTTACAATCAGCACGTATGATAAGCGAACTGATGACGCAGTTCCTTGTCTGTGTTCATCACGCATGGCAAATATCCGATCAATGGAATGGTGAGTAACAGTACTTTGGCGAAATCAGCAAGCCACATCGTGCAAGCAATAACCCTGATAGGGTGGCTGGCAGCCCTTTCATTAACAGGCATTTCCTACGCCGATGAGGAATCCGAGGAAGTAGCGACCCATGTGCTCGCGGCCGAAGCCGCGTTGAATCAGCATGAATACCAGGACGCCTCATCTGAATACCGTCGTGCGGCTGAACTCAGCAAGGATCCCGAGGTGGCCCGCCAGGCAACCCGGATTGCCTATACCTACGGGTTCAATGATGACGCAATTCGCTCCGCTCGCCGCTGGGCCGAACTGGCGCCGGAGGATGACGAGGCGTTGCTGTATGTAGCGCAACTGTATCTCCGTGCCGGTGAAATTCGGCAAGCACGCAAGAGCTTCGAGAAGCTTCTCGAAAAAGGCGATACGCCGGTAGATGAGCGCCTGATGGCGCTCGTACCGGTGCTGTCACAGGAAGATCCGACCAATGGCTACGAACTCATGCGACAGCTGGCCAGGCCCTACAAGGACTCAGTGTTCGCGCACTATTCGGTAGCCGTCATGGCGTTGCAGGCCGGCGACACGGAAACTGCCGGCGAGCGAGCCAAGAAAGCAATCGCGATCGATCCGGAGTGGATCAAACCACACCTTCTGTACGCACGCTCCCTCTTGTTATCGGGCGATGAAGAAGGGGCGATCGATTACACGTCGCGGCTGGTCGGTGACGATCCTGACCCCGATCCGGAAGCGCGGCTCGAACTCGCCATCATGCTCGTCTCAGCGGGACGCGATGACGATGCGCTAAGCCAGGTCAATCAAATCCTGCTGGAACAACCGTATCGCACCGATGCGCTGCGGCTCATGGCGATCATCAATTTCCGTCTCGACTATATGGACGCAGCCAAGTCCGATTTCGAAGACCTTCTCGCGAGCGGCAACTACCAGATGGACGCCTTCTACTACCTGGGGCGAATTGCGGACAAGCAGGGCGAGACGGATGAGGCGCTCCGATACTATTCCCAGGTGACGCGTGGCAGTAACGCGGTGATGTCACAGAGCAGGGCCGCCGGCATCATCGCGGAGAAAGGCGATCATGAGAAGGCGCTCGAGCACCTGACGACGTTTGCAAATATCAATCCCAGTTTCGCCGTTGACATGATGCGAGCAAAGGCGCAGCTGCTGGTTACTTTTGATCGACACGATGAAGCGTTGGACCTTTTCGACCAGGTCGTGGGCTACAGACCGGATGATGAGGGCGTCCTGCTTGGCCGCGCAGCGTTGCTTCTGCAAATGGGCCGGACCGACGATGCCATCGGCCAATATCGACGCGCGGTCGAGCGTTGGCCGGAGAGTTCGATGTCGCTCAACGCGCTTGGGTATACGCTGGCCGACCTGACTGACCGCTACGATGAGGCAGAAAAACTCATCAGGAAAGCACTCGATATGGAGCCGGACAGTGCGGCGATCATTGACAGTTGGGGCTGGGTGCTTTATCGCCAGGGCAGAAGCGAGGAGGCGCTTGGCCACCTGGAAGAGGCGTACGAAAAACTACGGGATCCGGAAGTCGCGGGGCATATCGTGACGGTGCTGCTGTCACTGGGGCGAAATGAAGAGGCTGGCGAGGCGCTCAAGGATGCGCTGCACCTGTTCCCCGAAAGTGAATTGCTGAAAGATCTGCATGAGAAGCATTTTCCGGAAGCGCCCTGACGGCGTGGCCAGGTTGCGATTCCGGGCCCTCAATCTCGGTTTTCTGATTCCCTTGCTCGGGTTGGTCGGCTGCGCATCATCCACGGGCGTTCTGTTGCCCGACCTTGGCGACTGGGAGACCCGTAAAGCGGTTCTCGGCGCCGCCGATGAGTGGGAATTTTCAGGACGTATCGGTGTGAGCGCGGGCGATGAAGGCTTCAACGGCAAACTGTGGTGGCGCCAGGACGGAATCGTCTTCCGTGCCCGAATCAGCGGCCCCCTGGGCGTCGGCACCATATTCATCAACGGTGACACGCGCGGACTGACACTCACGGATCAGGATGGCGGCGTCACCGAACTTGTCGATGCCGAAACCGAACTGCGCGAGCGCTATGGGTGGACCATTCCCGTAACGAGTTTGCGCTACTGGGCACTGGGTATTCCGGATCCGTCCTCGGCATCTGAAGCAGGTTTCAATGAGTCGGGTCAGCTGAGTGAGCTTCGACAACGAAACTGGCAGGTGGCGATTCCGCAGTATGCCGACGGTGGCGGACAAGCCATGCCGCGACGTCTGACGGCAATCAGTGACGACATCAAAGTGCGACTTGTCATTGATAACTGGGCTTTCAGATAGGCCCGGACGCCTGTTTGACAGGCCAGATGTTGGCGCTCACAATTGCGCGCGTGAAACGGAGCGGCCCGATACTTTTTCACCAGACTGCCAGTCGGATGGGGTGTAGCCAAGTGGTAAGGCAACGGGTTTTGATCCCGTCATGCGCAGGTTCGAATCCTGCCACCCCAGCCATATTTTTGCCTTTCCGCGGCGATACGAACACGTCGATTGCGACAACGACAACGATAAGAACAATGGGGAGATAAGCGGTGGATCCGTCAACAATGGCGATTTTTTCGGGAAATGCGCATCCGGATCTTGCGCAGGACATTTCCCGGGTTCTTCACATCCCGCTCGCAAAAGCCCAGGTAGGCCGCTTCAGCGACGGCGAAATCAATGTGGAGATTCTCGAAAATATCCGCGGTCGCGAGACCTTTATCATTCAGCCAACGTGCCCGCCGGGGTCCGAAAACCTGATGGAATTACTGATAATGGTGGATGCTGCAAAGCGCGCCTCCGCTGCAAGGATTACCGCGGTAATTCCCTATTTCGGCTTCGCGCGGCAGGACAGGAGACCTCGGTCGGCCCGGGTACCAATTACGGCTAAACTGGTTGCCAAATTGATCGGTGTCGCCGGCGTCGATCGCGTACTGACGGTTGACCTGCACGCCGATCAAATCCAGGGTTTTTTTGATATCGCGGTCGACAACGTCTATGCATCACCGTTGCTCCTGGGCGACGTCTGGAAGCAAAAATACGAAGACATGGTCGTAGTCTCTCCCGATGTCGGTGGCGTTGTGCGTGCACGTGCTTTGGCCAAAAGGCTCGGCGACTCGGACCTGGTCATCATCGACAAACGTCGCTCGCGGGCCAATCAGTCCGAGGTCATGAATATCATCGGTGAGGTCGATCGCAAGAACTGCGTCATGATCGATGACATGGTCGATACTGCAGGCACGCTGTGTCATGCGGCCAGCGCACTGAAAGCACATGGTGCCGCTAGTGTTGACGCGTATATTACTCATCCCGTCTTGTCCGGCCCTGCGGTTTCGCGAATCACCGATTCCGATCTGGATCATATGGTCGTCACCGACACGATCCCCCTGGCTCCGGCGGCGAAAGCCTGCGACAAGATTCGACAATTGTCGACCGCAGAATTGCTGGCTGAAACGATGCGCCGTATTTCTGACGAAGAGTCGGTGAGTTCGCTGTACGTTGATTAGAGCGACGTTCAACGCCTGATATCCGGCCGGATCGATCGGCGCCACGGGAGCCGTCCTCGTCTGCGGACAATCTCATGCAGCCGTGTCTTGACCCGACCTGCGTGTCCCTGCAGCGCAGAATAATGCAACCTTTGCTGTTGCCGGCTTACAGAAATCGCTGCATGCCGATGCAGCCGTGTAAAATACTCGCCACTTGCTCACAACGATGGGATTCTGCCGGTGATTAATCGATTTCACATCATTCTCGTAACGATCATTCTTATGCTGGGCGCGTGCGGTGGTCCGACCGATCAATCGGAGCCGGTCACACCGCCAGCCGTAGCGGAAATCACAGTCGAGGCAGAACCCGGAGTCGAAGCGCCCCGGCCCGACATCTATGCGGAATTTCCGCTCGTTGCCGATCTCGATGGACTGAGCGACAGGCAGCGGAGCATGCTGGGGTTGCTCATCGAAGCTGCGCAGATTATGGATGACCTGTTCTGGCGGCAGGCCTACGGTGACGACTATCAGGCGTGGCTGGCATCAATTGGTGTCGACGAAGTCAGGCGATTTGCAGAAATGAACTACGGCCCGTGGGACAGGCTGGCTGACGAGGCGCCTTTTATGCCGGGCGTGGGCGAGAAACCCCTTGGCGCGCAGTTCTATCCGGTCGATATGACGAAGGAAGAATTCGAGGCGGCGGATCTGCCGGGCAAGACCGGCCTCTACTCGTTTATCAGGCGAAACGAGCAGGGCGAGTTGATCGTCGTGCCATACCATGTCGAATTTGCGAGCCAACTTGAGCATGCCGCAAATCTCCTCAGGCAGGCTGCTGATCTCTCGGAGCACATCGGCTTCGCCGATTACCTGCGCCTGCGCGCAGATGCACTGGTCACGGACGATTACCAGGAAAGTGATTTCGCCTGGCTGGACGTCAAGTCGAACCCGATCGACCTCGTCATCGGTGCGATCGAAACCTACGAAGACCGCCTTTTCGGTTACCGTGCGGCCTACGAGGCATACGTCCTGATCAAGGACCAGGACTGGAGCGACCGACTCGAAAAATACGCGGCATTCCTGCCTGAATTGCAGCGCGGCCTGCCGGTCGATGAAGCCTACAAGTCCGAAATGCCCGGCACGGACTCGGACCTGAATGCTTACGATGTCGTCTACTATGCCGGCCACAGCAATGCCGGGGCGAAGACAATCGCCATCAACCTGCCCAATGATGAAGAGGTGCAATTGCAGAAAGGCACGCGGCGCCTGCAGCTCAAGAATGCAATGCGGGCGAAATTCGAAAAGATCATGGAACCGATTTCCGGGTTGCTCATCGACGAGTCGCAAAGGGACCACGTGAACTTCGACGCATTTTTCGCCAACACGATGTTCCATGAAGTGGCCCACGGGCTCGGCGTAAAGAACACGATCAATGGCAAGGGGACCGTCCGCAATGCACTGCGTGATGTTGCATCGAGCATGGAAGAGGGCAAAGCGGACATCCTGGGGCTTTACATGATCACGAAGCTCAGCGAAGCCGGCGAACTCGGCGATGTCGACCTGCGCGACAACTATGTGACGTTCCTGGCCGGCATTTTCCGCTCGATTCGTTTTGGCGCGAGCGATGCCCACGGGAAGGCAAACATGGTGCGATTCAACTACTTTGCCGAGCAGGGCGCCTTCGTACGTGACCCCGAGAGAGGCACCTATCGCGTTGACTTCGACAAGATGGAGGATGCCATGTCATCGCTCTCCAATTTGTTGCTGACCTTGCAGGGTAACGGCGACTAT
>Ga0210123_1000837_pt1 | contig 17448 bp, 28 predicted proteins | sample Muzzi_PWB_D2_FD_185535 | JGI IMG/M metagenome (GOLD analysis project Ga0210123, IMG submission 185535) | Wetland microbial communities from San Francisco Bay, California, USA, that impact long-term carbon sequestration - Muzzi_PWB_D2 (SPAdes) | ecosystem: Environmental > Aquatic > Marine >... | reverse complement strand
ACGGCCTCGAGTGGATCGAGCTCTACAACGCCTCCGGTCAGGACGTCTGCCTCACCGGGCTCTCCCTGGGTTGGGGCGGCAGCGACTACACCTACGGCTCGACCGACCTCTCCGGCACGGTGCCGGCGGGCACCACCTGGGTCGTGGGCGGCCTGACCTCCAACGCGTCGAACGGCTCGCCCAGCTTCGACCAGCCGGTGAACTTCTCGCCGGACCTCCAGAACAGCGGCTCGACCGCCGACGGCGTGGCGCTGTTCACGGTCGATGCCGCGTCGGTCGGTGCCACCACGGTGCCCTACGACGCGGTCATCTACGGCAGCTCGAACACAAGCTGCCTGCTCGACGAGACCGGTGCCTGTGGCACGCCCGACGTGGGTGACGCGGCGGCCGGCTCGTCGATCGAGCGCACCTCGATCGCCGGAGCCTGGCAGACGCAGTCGACGCCCACCCCGGGGTCGGCGCCCCTGCCCTGACCCGCCACTCTCCTCGGCGCCGGGGTCCCTGCTTCTGGGGCCCCGGCGCCGAGGCCTTCCCACGGTTCGCGGCGCCTCGGCCGCCCCGCCGCCGCCTCTCTCGCACCTCCGCTACGTGACGGCCCATCCTCCAGACGTACATTCCGAGCATCGAAAAGATCAGCTCATAGCCCGGATGAACAAACCATGGGCGGCCTGGTGATCCCCCTCCGAGAGGAACGGTTCGGGCACCTGCGGCCGATGCTCCTCCTGCTCCTGGCCGGCACCGGGCTGCTGCTCCGCACCCTCATCGCGCTCCAGGACGAGGAACCCGGGGGCGTCCGCCAGGGCATCGCCACCGCCAGGATCAGCCTGCCGGAGGCCGTATGGGACGACCCGGTGGTGGTGGTCGATCGGCGGCTGGCAGAGAAGTACTTCGGTGGCGATCCCGGATCAAACAGAAACACCCCGGTTCGCGAGGAACCGGGGTGTTTCGAGGTCGAGAACCTTCCGCCCGGCGGCAGGTTCCGGCAGCGCCGGCCCTCCGGGGCCGGCCGCGGCCTACTTCTCCTTGTGCTCGTCGTAGTCGACGAACTCGAGAATGGCCATCTCCGCCGCATCGCCCGTCCGCGGGCCGAGCTTGAGGATCCGGGTGTAGCCACCCGGGCGGTCGGTGAAGCGAGGTCCGATCTCGTCGAACAGCTTCTTGACCAGGTCCCGGCTCGGCACCCAGCGGCGCACCATGCGGCGCGCGTGCACGGTGTCCTGGCGGCTCCGGGTGACCACCTTCTCCACCACCCGCCGGACCTCCTTGGCCTTGTGCAGAGTGGTCTTGATCCGCCCGTGCTCGATCAACGAGGCGACCTGATTACGGAAGAGGGCCTGGCGATGGGCCGAGGTCCGGCCCAGCTTTCGATTCCTGATGGCGTGGCGCATAGTTTGAGACTCCCCCCTCGATCGTTCGGCGCGGCCCGGGTCAGGCGCTCGCCTGGACCGACTTCTCCGGCACGTCCATGTTCAGCTCGAGGCCGAGCTTGGCGAGCACTTCGAGGACCTCTTCGAGCGACTTCCTGCCGAAGTTCTTCGTCTCCAGCATGTCCTTCTCGCTCTTGCGGACCAGGTCCCGGATGGTGTGGATGTCGGCGTTCTTCAGACAGTTGGCCGAACGGACCGACAGGTCGAGGTCGTCGATCGACTTCGACAGCAAGGCGTCGAGCGAGCTCATTTCCTCAGTCTCGCCCACCGTCGTGTCCTCCTTCATGCTCTCCTCGGCGCTGATGAAGATGCCCAGGTGGTCCTTGAGGAGCATGGCCGCGAGGCTCACCGCCTCCTCAGGGGAGACCGTGCCGTTGGTCCCGACCTCCAGCACCAGGCGCTCGAAGTCGGTGATCTGGCCCATGCGCGCTGCCTGGACCTTGAAGTTGGCCCGGCGCACGGGGCTGTGGGCGGAGTCGAGGGGGATCCAACCGATCCCCATGGACTCGTCGAAGTTCCGCTCGGCGGCGACGTAGCCGCGCGCGCGGCGCACCTGGACCTGCATCTTCAGGTGCCCCTCTTCGTTGACCGTCGCGATGTGCACATCGGGGTCGAAGACCTCGATCTGCGGATCGTTGGAGAGGTCCGCCGCGGTGACCGTGCCGGGGCCCTCGACGTCGATCGAGAGCACCCGCGGCTCTTCGGTGTGCATGCGAATCGGCACCTGCTTCAGGTTGAGCAGGATGTCGGTGACGTCTTCCACCACGCCAGGAATCGACGAGAACTCGTGGAGCACGCCCTCGATGTGGACGGCGGAGGCCGCCGCTCCCTCGATCGAAGACAGCAGGCAGCGCCGCATGGCGTTACCGATGGTGGTGGCAAAACCCCGCTCGAACGGCTGGGCGAAGAACTTGCCGTACGTGGGCGTGAGGCTGTCCTTCTCGACCTCGAGCCGCTTGGGGCGCTGAAAACCCTTCCAAAGCATGGGGACTCCTTCTCTGTGCTGGCGATGCTCGTTCCTGATCCCTCGGCAGCAGATCAGCGGCTGTACAGCTCGACGATCAACTGCTCCTGAATCGGGAGCTTGATGTCCTCACGCACCGGGATGCGCAGAACCGCGCCGGTGAAGGCTTCGGCATCGAGCTCCAGCCACTCCGGGACGCCGCGACCGCGCGCGGTCTCGACGCTCGCCCGGATGAAATCGTTCTTCCGGCTCGCTTCCTTGATGGCGATCTTCTGGCCCGGTCGCACCTGCACCGAAGGGATCGTGACCTTACGGCCGTCCACGAGGACGTGGCCGTGGCGCACGAACTGCCGCGCCTGACCCCGCGACGAGGCGAAGCCCAGGCTGTAGACCACGTTGTCCAGCCGGCTCTCGAGGAGGACCAACAGGTTCTCACCGGTGATGCCCCTGCGACGGTCGGCTTCCTTGAAGTAGTCCCGGAACTGCTTCTCGAGCAGCCCGTAGAACCGCTTGACCTTCTGCTTCTCCCGGAGCTGCAGGCCGTAGCCCTGAATGCGGCGGCCGCGGCGCGTACCGTGCTGGCCCGGCGGATAGCCGCGGCGCTCGACCGCGCACTTCTCCTTGAAGCAGCGATCCCCTTTGAGGAAAAGCTTCATCCGCTCCCGGCGACAGAGCCGGCAGACGGGTCCGGTGTAACGTGCCACTTGTCTCTCTCCTCCGCCGTGACCTCCCCGATGCTACGGAGACTCGAACTCGGGGTCGCGACGTGTCGTGGTTCAGGGGGCCGCGGTCGGCTCCCCCTTGGATCAGCTCGGATCAACTCGGTCCAGCGCCCGGCCCGCTCCGGCGCCCGTCTCGAAGGCTCGCAGACGGCCGGCGGCGACGGCCCGGAGGCTGACCCTGTCCCTTAGACGCGGCGGCGCTTGCGCGGCCGGCAGCCGTTGTGCGGGATCGGCGTGACGTCCTTGATCGACTTGACGTCGATCCCGGCCGCCTGGATCGCGCGAACCGCTGACTCACGGCCGGCGCCCGGCCCCTTCACCATCACGTCGACGCTGCGCAGCCCGTAGTCCCGGGCCTGCTGACCGGCGTTCTGACCCGCCATCTGGGCAGCGAACGGGGTCCCCTTGCGGGAGCCCTTGAACCCGACCCGGCCGGCCGAAGACCAGGAGAGAACGTTCCCCTCCGGGTCCGAGATGGTCACCAGCGTGTTGTTGAAGGTGGCTTGAACGAACGCCCTGCCGTGCGGCACTGTGCGCTTTTCGCGCTTCTTGCCGCCCTTGGCCTTGCCCTTCTTGCCCTTCTTGTCCTTCGCCATCGTTCTCCGTTCCTCGTCACCCTACCGGATCGAATGAATCGATCGGATCGATTGGATCGTTTGAGATCGAGTCGAGCCGGTCGATGCTCTCGGCGACCCGAGCAGCTCCTTACTTCTTGCCGGCCTTCTTCTTGCCGGCGACCGCCGCGCGCCGCGGGCCCTTCCGGGTCCGGGCATTGGTGCTGGTGCGCTGACCGCGCACCGGCAGGCCCTTGCGATGCCGCACGCCTCGGTAGCTGCCGATCTCCATGAGCCGCTTGACGTTCTGGCTGACCTCCTTGCGCAGGTCACCCTCGACCCGGCCTTCCTCCTGGATGACCGAGCGAATCCTCCGGACCTCGTCTTCCGTGAGGTCCTTGACCTTGGTCACCTCGTCCACCTGGGCGGTGGCCAGGATCTTCCTGGACCGGGTCTGCCCGATACCGTAGATGTAGGTGAGCCCGACCCAGACCTGTTTGTTCTGGGGCAGATCGACCCCTGCGATGCGTGCCATCGTTCGGTTCCCTTCGTTGCTCTACGTGGCCGAGCCAGTTAACCCTGGCGCTGCTTGTGCTTCGGGTTCTCGCACAGAACCCGGACGACGCCCTTGCGCCGCACGATCTTGCACTTTGGGCACATCCGTTTCACCGAAGCGCGTACTTTCATTTCGACGCCATCCTTTCACTCTCGTGCTCGCCCTGCCGCCGGGCATCTTGCCCCGGAGCAACGCCCCAATCCTTGGTCACCCTTTCAGCCGGAAAACGATCCGGCCGCGGGTGAGGTCGTACGGGGAGAGCTCTACTCTCACCCGGTCGCCCGGCAAGATCCGGATGAAATGCTTGCGCATCTTCCCGGAGATGTGGGCAAGTACCTCGTGGCCGTTCTCGAGCTCCACCTTGAACGTCGCGTTCGGCCTCTGGAGCAGGGCTCGATAACCGTCGCTTCGACTTCAACGGCCTCTTCTTTTGCCAAATTCCTGTCCTCCCTCGACGAACGACCATCTGACGAGCCGCGTTGGCTTCGCCGCCGCTCACGAGGCAGCGGCCGCCCGGCTCCTTGCGCTCTGTTCCGAGACACCGAGAATCCGAGGGCCTTGCTCGGTCACCGCGACCGAGTACTCGAAGTGGGCCGAGAGCGTTCCATCCTCGGTCCGGGCGGTCCAGCCGTCCGGATCGATCCTGTGCTCCGGACCGCCCACGTTGACCATCGGTTCGATGGCCAGAACCAGACCGGGCCTGAGCCGCGGTCCCCTGCCCGCGTCGCCGAAATTCGGCACCTGCGGGTCCTCATGCAATGAGGTGCCCACGCCATGGCCGACGAACTCCCGGACCACCGAGAACCCCTCCGCCTCCACGTGGCTCTGGACAGCGTGCCCGATGTCGCCCAGCCTGCTGTCCACGTACACCTGCTCGATGGCGCGCTCCAGCGCCTCCCGGGTGACCCGGAGCAGCCGTTCGGCCTCCTCCGAGATCCGCCCCACCGGGAAAGTGCGGGCCGCGTCGCCGTAGTACCCCTTGTAGACGACGCCGCAGTCGATGCCGACGATGTCGCCGTCGCGCAACAGGCTGTCATCGGGGATGCCGTGGACGATGACGTCGTTGACCGACGTGCAGAGCGTCGCCGGGTAGCCCCGGTAGCTCAGAAAGGCGGGCACGCCGCCGGCGGCGCGGATCGTCTCCTCCGCCCAGCGGTCCAGCTCGCGGGTGGCGGCGCCTGGCACCACCATCTCCGCGATCCCGTCGAGCACCTCGTGGACGATCCGGTTGGCCTCGTCCATGAGCTCGATCTCGCCCCGCGTCTTGAGCACCATCAGCCGAGCACCTCGAGGATTCGCGCCGTGACGTCGTCGATCGTGGTGTGGCCGTCGACTTCGCGCAGCAGACCCTTCGATTGGTAGTGCCCGATCAGTGGCTCCGTCTTCTCCCGGTACACCCGCTGCCGCTCCCGAATCACCTCTTCGGTGTCGTCGGCGCGCTTGCGCGCGAGCGACCGGGTCACCAGCTCCTCGACCGGCACGTCGATCAGCACCACCGCGTCGAGCCCGGAGCTCGCGCCGGAGAGGATGCCGTCGAGCGTCTCCGCCTGGGGCAGCGTCCGCGGGTATCCGTCCAGGATGAAGCCGTGCTGGGCGTCCTGCTTCGCCAGCCGCTCCTCGACGACCGCGGCCATGGTGTCGTCGTCGACCAGGGCCCCGGAGCTCATGATGCCTTCGACCTTCTTGCCGAGCTCGCTGCCCTCGCCAACGGCGTCCCGCAGCATCGCGCCGGTCGAGATGTGGGGCACGCCGAGCCGCTCCGCGAGGATCTCGGCCTGCGTGCCCTTCCCAGAGCCGGGGGGCCCCAGGAAGACCAACCGGGTCGAGTTAGCTCCGGCGGCCACGAACCCTCCCACGCTTCATGAAGCCCTCGTAGTTGCGCATGACGAGCTGGCTTTCGATCTGCTGGACGAAATCCATCGCCACGCCGACAACGATCAGCAGGGACGTCCCGCCGAAGTAAAACTGAATGCCGAGGCCCTCGGTGACCCAGGTCGGGACGTAGGGGTCGATGCGCGCGCCGATCCAGGGCAGGCCGCCCAGCTTGACGCCGGTCAGCAGCAGGTCGGGCAGCACGGAGACCGCGGCCAGGTAGAGCGCGCCCACCAGGGTGATCCGCGTCAGGATGCGGTCGATGTACTCGGCGGTCCGCTTGCCCGGGCGAATGCCCGGGATGAACCCACCGTACTTGCGCATGTTTTCCGCGAGGTCGGCCGGGTTGAAGATGATCGAGACGTAGAAGTAGCAGAAGAAGACGATCGCACCGATGTACATCAGGTAGTGGATCGGCTGCCCATAGCCGATGGCCGAGGCGATCTGCTGCACCCACTCGTTCTCGAAGAACCCGGCGACCGTAGCCGGAAGCGTGACCACCGAGCTGGCGAAGATCACCGGGATCACGCCGCCGGTGTTGACCCGTAGAGGCAGGTAGGTGGACTGGCCGCCGTAGACACGCCGGCCGACCACCCGCTTCGCATACTGGACCGGGATCCGCCGCTGCGAGCGCTCCATGTAGACGATGAAGCCGACGACGGCGACCATGAAGGCGATCAGCAGGAGCACCACCAAGAGCTGGAGCTCACCCTGCTGCATGCTGAGGTAGGTCTTGAAGACCGCACCCGGCAGGCCAACCACGATGCCGGCGAAGATGATCAGCGAGATGCCGTTCCCGATGCCTCTCTCGCTGATCTGCTCGCCCAGCCACATGACGAAGGCGCACCCGGTGGTCAGGGTGAGGATGGTCATCAGCACGAAGCCGACCCCGCCGTTGGCCACGATGGCGCCGCCTCCGGGCGTCTGCAGGTTGCGGAGCCAGACCGCGATGCCGGTCGACTGGATGATCGAGATCGCTACCGTGCCGTAGCGGGTGTACTGCGTGATCTTCCGCCGCCCGAGCTCGCCTTCCTTCGAGAGCTTCTCCAGGTAGGGCCACACCACAGTCAGGAGCTGCAGGATGATGGACGCGGTGATGTAGGGCATGATGCCCAAGGCGAACACCGCGATCCTCCGCAGGCTCCCGCCGGTGAAGGTGTTGACGAACCCGAAGATGGTCCCCTGGGTCTGCTGCATGTACTCGAGCAGCGCCTGGGGATCGATACCCGGCGTCGGGATGTGACAACCGATCCGGTAGACCGCGAGCAGCGCGAACGTAAACATCAGCCGCTTGCGCAGGTCCGGGATGGCGAACATGTTGCGGAAGCTGTCGATCACTTCTGAAGCTCCTCGCAGGTTCCGCCGGCGGCCTCGATCTTCTGCCGTGCCGACTTGGAAAAAGCATGCGCCTTGACGGTCAGGGCGCCCGTGAGCTCGCCGTCACCGAGCACCTTGAGCAACTTGCCTCGCCGGACCAACCCGGCATCGGCCAGCGACTCGGGAGTGATCTCCCCGCCCGTGGCCAGCGCCGCGAGGTCGTCCAGGTTGATCACCGCGTACTCCGTGCGGAAGATGTTGGTGAAGCCGCGCTTGGGCACACGGCGCACGAGCGGCATCTGGCCGCCCTCGAACCCGGCCCGGCGGCTGAACCCGGAGCGCGACCGCTGCCCCTTGTGGCCGCGGCCGGCCGTCTTGCCCAGGCCGGAGCCGGGCCCACGCCCGACCCGTTTCCTGGTCTTCTTGCTCCCCTTGGCCGGGGCGAGATCGTGAAGTTTCATGGTTAGTCCTCGAGGATTTCGACCAGGTAAGGAATCTTCTTCACCATGCCGCGAACGGCCGGCGTATCCGGTCGTTCCACAACGTGGCGAATCCGGCGCAGGCCGAGACTGCGCAGCACCTCACGGTGCCCTCGCTTGGTCCCGATACCGCTACGCACCTGGCGGATCTTGATCATCTTCGTCGTCTCGTCAGCCATCTCGAACATCCTTCGCCGTCAACTGGCGCCTTTACTGGGCTCGGGCCCTTCAGGCCACCGACTCTTCGGTCTTGTTCTGCCCCTCACCGGCCGGAGCGCTCTTGCCCTCCGGAGCCGGCTCGCCGAGGCCGCGGAGGCGGAGAACCTGCTTCATCGAGCGGAGCTCGAGCAGTCCCGCGAAGGTTGCCTTGACCACGTTGTGGGGGTTGGTGGTACCCAGGGACTTGGTCAGGATGTCCTGAATACCGGCGGTCTCGACCACTGCACGCACCGGGCCGCCGGCGATCACGCCGGTACCGGCGGAGGCGGGCTTCAGCAGCACCCTGCCCGCTCCGAAGACTCCCACCACCTCGTGGGGGATGGTGCCTTCGACCATCGGGATCTCCACCATGCTCTTCTTGGCGATCTCGATTCCCTTGCGAATGGCGCTCGGCACCTCTTTCGCCTTGCCGGAACCGTAGCCGACGCGGCCGTTGCCGTCGCCGACCACCACCAAGGCGGAGAACGAGAAGTTCTTGCCACCCTTGACCACCTTGGTGACCCGGTTGATATGGACGACCTGTTCGAACAGGTCGTTGTCGCGCTCGAAGTCTCTAGCCAAGGCTTCCTCCTAGAATTGCAGGCCCTTGTCGCGGGCTCCGTCGGCGACCTCGCGCACTTTGCCGTGGTAGATGTACCCGCCGCGGTCGAAAACCACACTCTCGAGCCCCTTCGCCTTGGCGCGCTCGGCGACGGTCTCACCCACCAGGCGAGCAGCCTTCTTGCCGCCGGCGGAACCTTCGAGCTGAGAGCGGAGGCCGGGCTCGAGCGACGATGCCGAGGCGAGCGTCACCCCACGGTCGTCGTCGATCACCTGCGCGTAGATGTAGCGGCGGCTCTTGAACACCGCGAGCCGCGGCCGCTCGACTGTACCCCGCACCTTCGAACGCACACGCAGGTGCGCCCGCTTCCGGCGGAGTCGCTTCGCTTTCGTCTTCTTCACCAGATGCTCAGCCATCGCGGGCTCCTCACTTGGCGCCGGCTTTGCCGACCTTGCGCCGGATGATCTCGTCGGCGTACTTGATGCCTTTGCCCTTGTACGGGTCGGGCTTGCGCAGGCGCCGGATCTCGGCGGCCACCTGCCCGACCTTCTGCTTGTCGGCCCCCTGGACGGCCAGCTTGTTCGCCTTGGTGTCGACCTCGATGTCGATACCGTCCGGGACCGGGAACACCACGGGGTGGGAGTAGCCGAGAGCGAAGTGGACCTCGCGGTCCTTGAGCTCCGCGCGGTACCCCACGCCGATGATTTCGAGGTTCTTCCTGAAGCCGGTCGACACGCCTTCGACAGCGTTGGCGAGCAGCGAGCGCAGCAGCCCGTGCATCGCCCGATCCGGTCCCGCGTCGCTCGGTCGCGACACGGTCATGACGTTGCCCTCGATCTCCACCGGGAAGCTCTCGAACACCCGCTGCGAGACCTTGCCCTTCGGTCCCTCCGCGGTGAACAGGTCCCCCTCGATCGAGACCTTTGTCCCCTGCGGGATCTCGATGGGCGCTTTGCCAATCCGTGACATCGTTCGACCCCTTACCAGATGTGGCAGATCACTTCGCCGCCGACCCCGCGGTCACGAGCTTGCGTATCGCTCATGAGCCCCTGGGACGTGGAGATGATGCCCACACCGATACCGTTGCGGACCGGCTCGAGCTCGACCGCCTTGCGGAACACGCGGCGTCCGGGCTTCGAAACTCGCTCCATGTGGGCGATCGCGGGCGTTCCCAGCTCGTCGTATCGCAGATACACGCGCAGCTTGTTGACCGGGCTGTCTTCCACCAGTCGAAAGTTGCGAATGAACCCTTGGTCCTTCAGGATCTTGCACAGCTCCACCTTCTGCCGCGACGTCGGTACGTCGAGCCGATCGTGCTTGGCAAGGTGGGCGTTCCGGATCCTGGTCAGAAAATCCGAGATCGGATCTGTCGTGCTCATCGTTGAAACTCTCCTCGGCCTCGCCCGCGCCTACCAGCTCGACTTCGTGACGCCAGGCAGATACCCCTGGAGCGCCAGGTTACGGAAGCAAATCCGGCACAGACCGAACTTGCGCAGGTACCCCCGGGGACGACCACACCTCCGGCAACGGTTACGATGCCGCACCGAAAATTTCTGCTGCGTTCTCGACTTCGCTTTCTTTGCCTCGGTCGCCACTCCGGCTCCTCCTTGACCTGCAATCGACTGCGATCGGGACCGATCGTCGTCTCCTGGTTCGGTTCGTTGACCCTACCCTGTCCCCGGGCTCGATCGGTCCCTATTGGGCGAACGGCATGCCGAGCTCCCGCAGCATGAAGCGGGCTCGCTCGTCGTTGCCGGCAGTGGTCACGATTGTCACGTTCATGCCCTTGACCTTGTCGACCTTGTTGAGGTCGATCTCCGGGAAAATCGTGTGCTCCCGGAGGCCCAGGGTGTAGTTGCCCCGTCCGTCGAAGCTCCGCGTCGGCACGCCCCGGAAGTCGCGAACCCGCGGCAGCGCCACCGCGATGAGGCGATCCAGGAACTCCCACATGCGGGTGCCCCTCAGGGTCACGCGGCAGCCGATCGGCATCCCCTCGCGGATCTTGAACGAAGCGATCGACTTCTGAGCACGGGTGATGGTCGGCTGCTGACCGGCCAGGGATGCGAGCTCCGCGACCGCGTCGTCCAGGATCTTGATGTTCTGGATCGCCTCGCCGAGGCCCATGTTCAGGGAGATCTTCTCCACGCGCGGAATCGCCATGGGGTTCTCCAAGCCGAACTCCTTCGCCAGCTTGGGAGCAACCTCCTCCTCGTACTGGCGCCTTCTGCGCGGGACGTACCCGTTGCCGGTCTTCTTGTCGTCAGCCATCTCTTCGAGCCTCTATCTACCGTTCTTCGAGCCTTTTGGGGGCCGCTGGACGCGTTCCGTGGTCAGCTCAGGATCGCGCCGCACTTCTTGCACACGCGCGCGAAGCCCCCGGATTCGAGCCGCTGGCGACCCATGCGGGCCGGCTTGCTGCAGCTCGGGCAGATCACCTTCAGGTTCGAGACCTCGATCGGGGCCTCGCGCTCCAGGATGCCGCCCTGGACTCCGGACTGGGGGTTCGGACGCGTGTGGCGCTTGATCATGTTGATGCGCTCTACGATCGCCCGCCCTTCCTTCGGGAGCACGCGCAGCACCTTGCCGGTCGCGCCCCGGTCCCTGCCGGCCACCACGATCACCTGATCGTTCTTCTTCACATGGACCTTCTGCATCACAACACCTCCGGCGCCAGCGAAACGATCTTCATGAACCGCTTCTCGCGCAGCTCGCGCGCCACCGGGCCGAAGACGCGGGTGCCGATCGGCTCACCGTCCTCGTTGACCAGCACCGCGGAGTTCGTGTCGAAACGGATATAGCTCCCGTCGCGACGCCGCTGTTCCTTGCGCGTGCGCACGATCACCGCACGAACGACCTGGCCCTTCTTCACCGTGCCGTCCGGCATCGCCTCTTTCACCGAGGCGGTGATCACGTCGCCCAGCCCACCGTATCGGCCGGTCGAGCCGCCGCGCAACGCGATGCAGGCGATGCGCTTGGCGCCCGAGTTGTCGGCCACGTCGAGGACGCTACCCATCTGGATCATCAGTCACCTCCGGCCGATCACTCGACGATTTCGGCGCGCTCGATGACCTCTCGGACACGCCAACGCTTGGTCTTCGACAGTGGACGACACGAAACGATCTTGACCGTGTCGCCGATGTTGCACTCGTTGCCCTCGTCGTGGGCGTGGAACTTGGAGCTCCGCCGCATCTGACGGTGGTAGAGGGAGTGGGTGACGGTCTTCTCGACCGACACCACCACGGTCCTGTCCATCTTGTTGGACACGACCTTTCCCACCTTGACTTGGCGCTCGCCGCGCCCCTTGCCGTTGTCGTCCATCGTCAACCTCTATCCATCCCAATCCGTCCGTCTTGGGGGGGTCGAACGCCCCACCTCCGAGCGCCGCGGCGCGTCACGAGGCGGCGGCCTCCTTCGTCTTTTCGGTCAGAACCGTGAGGACCCGGGCCAGGTCACGTCGGACCTCGCGGATCTTCGACGGATTCTCGAGTTGTCCCGTCACCTTCTGCAGGCGCAGGGCAAAGAGCTGTTCGGACAGCTCCCTCTCCTGGTCCCGCAGCTCGACGGCCGTCTTGTCGCGCAAATCGTTCGCTCTCATCGTCAGTCTCCTGGCGCGGGGTCAACCTACAGCCCCGGTCAGCGGATCCCCTCGTCCCGGGTCACGAAACGGGTCTTCAGCGAGAGCTTGTGGGAAGCCAGGCGCATGGCGGCGGCGGCCAGGTCCTTCGGCACGCCTTCGAGCTCGTACAGGATCCGCCCCGGCTTGACGACCGCGACCCACTCTTCCGGGTTGCCCTTGCCCTTGCCCATCCGGGTCTCGAGCGGCTTCTTGGTGATCGGCTTGTCCGGGAAGATCCGAATCCAGACCTTGCCGCCACGCTTCACCCGGCGGGTGATCGCGATACGGGCGGCCTCGATCTGGCGCGCGGTGACCCAGCCCGGCTCCGTGACCTGGAGACCGTACTCGCCGAAGGCGATGTAGTCGCCCCCCTTGGCCCGCCCGCTCATGCGGCCCCGCTGCTGCTTCCTGTGCTTGACCTTCTTGGGCATCAACATGATGTCGTTCCTTTATCTCGCATCGAGCTCGCTTGGTACCGCTTCGGCCCTTCGACGTCGCTGCCTTCGGGCCCGCTCCTGCCGGGCTCGCTCCGACTCTCCCTCGGTTGCAGTGGTCCCGGCCGAGTAGCAACGGCCCGGGCCGGGAGGACATTCCCCCTTGCTCCCTCGGGATCGTCCGAGCCGAGACCGCCTCAGCTCGCCCGCCGCCCCTTCTCCCGCAGCATCTCTCCCTTGTAGATCCAGACCTTCACGCCGATCACGCCGTAGGTGGTCTTCGACTCGGCCAGGCCGTACTCGATGTCCGCCTTGAGCGTGTGCAGCGGGAGCCGTCCGTCCTGGTACCACTCGGTCCGCGCGATCTCGGAGCCGCCCAGGCGGCCCGAAACCATGATTTTGACACCCTTGGCGCCGAACCGGAACGACGACTCCATTGCCTTCTTCATGGCTCGCCGGAACGACACCCGTCGGACGAGCTGCCCGGCGATGTTCTCGGCCAGGAGCTGGGCGTCTAGCTCGGGGCGCTGGATCTCCTGGATGTTGATGTGGACCTCCCGCCCGAGCTCCTTCTGGAGATCGTCACGAAGCTTGTCCACCTCAGCGCCCTTCCTGCCGATGATGATGCCGGGGCGCGACGTGTAGATCGTCACCCGCAGCTTGTCGGCCGCACGCTCGATGTCGATCTCGGACACGCCCGCGTGGTAGAGGCGCTTCTTGAGCGTGGACCGCAGCTCCAGGTCCTCGTGCAGCGTATCCGCGTAGGCGTCCTCGGCGTACCACCTGGAGTGCCACGTCTTGTTGTAGACCAGCCGGAACCCGTACGGATGCGTTTTCTGACCCATTCGATCCTCCTCGCGCCTTACTCTTCGCCCTTGCGGGTGTCCAGCTTGATCGTGATGTGGCTCTGCCGCTTCAGGATCCGGTGTGCCCGGCCCATCGGCGCCGCCTGGAGCCGCTTGAGGACCGGCCCGACGTCGACGAAGATCTCTTTGACGTACAGGCGGTCCAGATCCACCGCGTCCTCGCGGCTCTCCGCGTTGGCGATCGCCGACTTCAGGCACTTGCCTACGTGCCGCGACGCGGACTTCGTGCTGAGCGCTAGGATGTTCGTCGCATCCTGGACACCCTTGCCCCGAATCAAGTCGGCAACCAGCCGCACCTTTTGGGGCGAGGCCTGGAGGTAGCGAAGCTTTGACGTGACTTCCATGTCTCTTTCCGTCCTTCCTAAGGAACGGTCGTCGGACCTCCGCTAGCGGAGCCGCGCCCCCTTCTCCTTCTTCCCGCCGTGACCGCGGAACGTCCGGGTCATGGCGAACTCGCCCAGCTTGTGGCCCACCATGTTCTCGCTGATGTACACCGGGATGAACCGCATGCCGTTGTGCACCGCGATGGTGTGACCCACCATGTCCGGGGTCACGGTGGAGCGGCGGGACCAGGTCTTGATGACCCGCTTCTCGCCCTTCTCGTTCATCGTGTCGACCTTCTTCACCAGATGGTCGTCGATGAAATAGCCCTTCTTCAGAGAACGCGCCATGGTCTACTCCGCTCCTACCTCTTCTTGCGGCGGCGCACGATGAACTTCTGCGTCCGCTTGTTGTTGCGAGTCTTGTAGCCCTTGGTCGGCTTGCCCCAAGGCGTCGTCGGATGCCGGCCGCCGGACGAGCGTCCCTCACCACCACCCATCGGGTGATCGACCGGGTTCATCACCACGCCCCGGTTGTGGGGCCGCCGACCGAGCCAGCGGTTGCGGCCCGCCTTGCCCAGGGAGACGTTCTCGTGATCGATGTTGCCGACCTGGCCGACCGTGGCGTAGCAGTCCACGTGGACTCGCCGTACCTCGGTCGAGGGGAGCCGCACCTGGGCGTAGTGCCCCTCGCGGGCGACGAGCTGCGCGCCGGCGCCGGCGGCTCGGACCATCTGGCCGCCCTTGCCGATCTTGAGCTCGATGTTGTGAATCACCGTGCCGAGGGGAATCTTCGAGAGTGGCAGAGCGCAACCGACGTTGATCGGCGCATTGTCGCCCGCCAGCACCTCGTCCCCCACCTCAAGCCCACGGGGCCAGAGGATATAGCGCTTCTCGCCATCTGCATAGTGCAGAAGGGCGATGCGCGCCGAGCGGTTCGGGTCGTACTCGATCGAGGCGACCTTGGCCGGGATCCCCAGCTTGTCGCGCTTGAAGTCGATCTTCCTGTAGCGCCGCTTGTGACCGCCGCCACGGAACCAGATCGTCTGCTCGCCCGTGTTGTTCCGGCCGCTGCTTCTGCGCTTCCCCTCGGTGAGCGGCTTGTACGGCTCGTCCCTCGTGACCTCCTCGAAGGTCGAGTAGGACTGGGTACGGCTCGCCGGGTTCGTCGGCTTCCTGTGCTTGATCCCCATTCGTGATATCCCTCAGTGCGCTTGCTGCCTCTTGGCTCTACCTACCGACTCGAGCTCGAAAACCCGAAGCCCCCCTAGATGCCCTCGAAGAACTCGATGGGCTTCTCACCCTTCGCCAGGCGGACGTAGGCTTTCTTCCAGTCCGGGCGCCGGCCGACGAAGCGACCTTGACGACGAACCTTGCCGTGTTGGTTGGCGATCCGCACCTCAGCGACCTTGCGCTTGAACTGGGCCTCGATCGCCTGCTTCACCTGCACCTTGTTGGCATTCCGAGCCACCTCGAAGGCGACGATGTTCTTGTCGTCCCGCAGAGCCGTCGACTTCTCGGTAATCAACGGGCGCCGAATCACGTCCTGGATTCTCATCGTTCGAGCACCTCCAGCAGTCGGCTCAGGGCCTGCTCGGAAAACACCACGTGCGGCCGATCGACGACATCGTAGACGTTGACCGCCAGCGCGTCGACGGCCTTGAGCTTCGGGTTGTTGCGGGCCGCGAGAACCAGGTTCTCGTTGCCCCGCTCGTCGACCACCAGCGCCTTGCCTTCGACACCGAGGCCGGCGAACCCGGCCGCGAGGTCCCGGGTCTTGTGGCTCGGCAGCGCCAGGCTGTCGAGCACCAGGATCCGCTCCTCGACCAGGGCCCGGGAGAGGGCCGACTTGAGGGCATTACGCTTCTCCCGAGGCGTCACACCCTTCTCGTAGCTCCGGGGCTGCGGACCGTGAGTGGTACCGCCGCTACGCCAGATGGGGCTGCGGGTCGAGCCTACGCGGGCCCGTCCGGTGCCCTTCTGACGCCAGGGCTTGCGACCGCCGCCGCTGACCGCGCTGCGCGTCTTGGTCTTGTGGGTTCCGGCCCGTTGAGCCGCCCGCACCGCCTCGACGGCCACGTGGATCAGGTGCTCGTTGTACGGATAACCGAACACCGATTCGGGCAGGTCGAGCTCCTTCACCGGCTCGTTTGCCAGGTTCTTGACCGTGATCTTCATCGTCGTCTACTCCTGCCCGTCAACCGCGCTTCGACCGGCGAATTCGCAGGAAGGCGTTCTTGGCTCCAGGGACCGCGCCCCTGAGGTACAGGAGATTGTTCTCCTCGTCCACCTTGACCACCTGCAGGTTCTTCGCGGTCACCCGTTCGTCGCCGGTCTGGCCCGGCAGCCGCGTGCCCGGGAACACCCGGGAAGGGTAGGCCGCCTGCCCCACCGACCCGGGGGCGCGATGGAACATCGAGCCGTGGGTCGCCCGCCCGCCGCCGAAGCCGTGGCGCTTGATCACGCCCTGGAACCCCTTGCCCTTGGTCCGGCCCATGACGTCCACGTAATCCTCTTCGGCGAAGATCGAGCACTTCACCTGGTCGCCGGGCGACACCTCCTCGCCCTCGGCGAGGGGAAACTCGACGAGCCTTCGGGTCGGCGGAACTCCCGCCTTCTCGAAGTGCCCCTGGAGCGCCTTGGTGACTCGCCGCGGGGGCCTGGCCTCGACCAGGCCGAGCTGCGCGGCGCGGTAGCCGTCGCCCTCGACGGCCTTCACCTGCACCACCGTGCACGGCCCTGCCTGGACGACGGTCACGGGGACCGCTGTCCCGTCTTCCTTGTAGATCTGGGTCATACCCAGCTTCTTGCCCAGAATGCCTTCCATTTGGAGCCCTCTCCTCGCCGGTTCCTGAGACCTACTTACCGAAGGCCTTGATTTCCACGTCTACACCGGCGGGCAGCTCGAGCTTCATCAGCGCGTCGACCGTCTGCGCCGTCGGCTCGAAGATGTCGAGGAGCCGCTTATGGGTGCGGATCTCGAACTGCTCCCGCGACTTCTTGTCCACGTGGGGAGAACGGTTCACCGTGTACTTCGAGATGTGGGTCGGCAGTGGAATCGGACCGACCACGCGTGCACCGGTCCGGCGCGCCGTGTCCACGATCTCGTGGGTCGACGTGTCCAGTATCCGGTAGTCGTATGCCTTCAGGCGGATGCGGATCTTCTCGTTCATCTCGTTCTCACTTCGTCAGTCCGGGCGAACGTTCGGGGACGCCTCTCCGGGAGCCGGTCGGTGCTTGAATACTCTGCGATCTCTCCGGTTGCCGCGCCCCCTGGTCGAGGCCCTCGACGCGCTTCGCTCGCCCGGGCCATCGAATCGGGTCGCGCGCGACCTCACTCGATGACGTCCGTGACGGTGCCGGCACCGACGGTGCGGCCGCCCTCGCGGATCGCGAACCGTACGCCCTTCTCCATCGCGATCGGAGCGATCAGTGTCACCTCGAGGTTCACGTTGTCGCCCGGCATCACCATCTCCGTCCCCTCCGGCAGGTTCGCGACACCCGTCACGTCCGTCGTCCGGAAGTAGAACTGGGGGCGGTACCCGTTGAAGAACGGAGTGT
>Ga0210123_1000836_pt1 | contig 17481 bp, 17 predicted proteins | sample Muzzi_PWB_D2_FD_185535 | JGI IMG/M metagenome (GOLD analysis project Ga0210123, IMG submission 185535) | Wetland microbial communities from San Francisco Bay, California, USA, that impact long-term carbon sequestration - Muzzi_PWB_D2 (SPAdes) | ecosystem: Environmental > Aquatic > Marine >... | reverse complement strand
GCGGGCGGCTTCCGGCCGCCGGTCACGATCCTCAAGCCGCTCTGCGGCCTGGACGCCGGCCTCTACGAGAACCTGCGCTCGTTCTGCGTCCAGGACTACCCGGACTATCAGGTCGTATTCGGCGTGCGCGAGGCGGCCGACCCGGCGGTGCCGGTCGTCCGCCGGCTGATCGAGGAGTTGCCGCAGGTCGACATCTCCCTCGTGGTCGACGGCACCGTGATCGGCCCGAACCTCAAGGTCAGCAACCTCGCGAACATGGTCCGGGCGGCAAAGCACCCCTACCTAGTCATCGCCGACAGCGACATGCGGGTCGACCAAGGCTATCTCGCGAGCGTGGTCGCGCCATTGGAGGACACGGCGGTCGGCGCCGTGACCTGCCTCTATTCGGGCGTGCCGACCGGGGGCCTGCCGTCGCGGCTCGCCGGCCTGATGATCAACGGATGGTTCCTGCCCTCCGTGCTGGCGAGCGCCGCGCTCGGCAAGCTGCGCTTCGCCCTCGGCGCGACGATCGCCCTGCGCCGCGAGCTGCTGGACCGGATCGGCGGCTTCGCGGCCCTGTCGCATCGCCTGGCCGACGACCAGATGCTGGGCCGGCTGGTCAGCGATTTCGGCTATAGGGTGGTTCTTTCCGGCTACGTCGTCGAGAACGTCGTCCACGAACCGAGTCTGGCCGCCTTCTTCCGCCACGAGCTGCGCTGGGCGCGCACGATCCGCATCGCCGAGCCGCTGGGGTATGCCTTCTCCTTCCTGATGTACGGCGTGCCGCTATCCATGATCGGCGCCGTGCTGCTCGAGGCGGCCCTGGGTTGGGGCCTTGCCGGGCTGGCGGCGATCGCCCTTGCCATCGTCCTGCGGCTGTGGATGCATGCCGCCGTCTGCCGCAAGCTCGGCCTGACGATGGGCGGCCGGGCGCTCTGGCTGGTGCCGCTGTGCGACGTGCTCAGGCTGCTGATCTGGGCGGCCGGCTTCCTCGGCCGGCGGGTCGATTGGCGAGACCGGCGCTTCATCGTGAACACCAAGGGACTCATGCAGGTTACCGAAGGATCCGAGGCATGATGAAAACGCTGTTCCTGAACCCGCCGTCGTTCGACGGCTTCGACGGCGGCGCGGGTGCACGCTATCAGGCCAAGCGGGAGATCCGCTCGTTCTGGTATCCGACCTGGCTGGCGCAGCCCGCCGCCCTGGTCCCGGGCAGCCGCCTGGTCGACGCGCCGGCGCGCGATCTCTCCCTCGCCGAGGTGGTGGCCCTGGCCGACGACTTCGAGCTCGCCGTGCTGCACACCAGCACGCCCTCGTTCCCCTCCGACGTGAAGGTCGCCGAGGCGCTGAAGGCGGCGAACCCGAAGCTCATGATCGGCTTCGTCGGGGCGCACGTCGCGGTGTCGCCGGAGGCCTCCGTGCTGGCCTCCGACGCGGTCGACTTCGTCGCGCGCAGCGAGTTCGACTTCTCCATCAAGGAGATCGCCGAGGGCCAGCCGCTCGCCGAGGTCGACGGCGTGAGCTACAAGGTCGACGGCCGCGCCGTGCACAACCCGGAGCGCGCCATCCTGCACGACATGGACCAGTTGCCCTTCGTCACGCCGGTCTACCACCGCGACCTGGTGCCGGAGGACTATTTCATCGGCTACCTGAAGCACCCCTACATGTCGCTCTACACCGGGCGCGGCTGCAAATCGCGCTGCACCTTCTGCCTCTGGCCGCAGACCATCGGCGGCCATACCTACAGGACGCGCAGCCCGGCCCACGTCGTCGAGGAGATCGCGCTCGCGAAGGAGCTGTTCCCGCAGGTCAAGGAGTTCTTCTTCGACGACGACACCTTCACCGACAACCGGCCACGCGCCGAGGAGATCGCCCGCGGCCTCGGCCGCCTCGGCGTGACCTGGTCGTGCAATGCCAAGGCCAACGTGCCGTACGACACGCTCAAGGTGCTGCGCGACAACGGCCTGCGGCTGCTGCTCGTCGGCTACGAATCGGGCAACCAGCAGATCCTGCACAACATCAAGAAGGGCATGCGCGTCGAGGTCGCCCGCCGCTTCACCGAGGACTGCCACAAGCTGGGCATCACGATACACGGGACCTTCATCGTCGGCCTTCCCGGCGAGACGCGCGAGACCATCGAGGAGACCATCCGCTTCGCCACCGAGATCAACCCGCACACCATTCAGGTGTCCCTGGCGGCGCCCTATCCCGGCACCTTCCTCTACGACCAGGCGGTGGAGAACGGCTGGCTGGTGCACAACGGCGGCGACATGGTCCAGGGCGAAGGGTTCCAGGTCTCCTCGCTCGCCTACCCGCACCTGACGCAGGAGGAGATCTTCGAGGCCGTCGCGACCTTCTACAAGCGGTTCTATTTCCGTCCGCGCAAGATCGCCGACATCACGCTGGAGATGCTGCAGAGCTGGGACATGATGAAGCGGCGGCTGCGCGAGGGCGTCGAGTTCATGCACTTCCTCAACGCGCGGGAGATCGCTTCTTGAAGCGTCTGATCGTCACGGGAGACGATTTCGGCGCCTCGACCTCGGTCAACACGGCCATCGAACGGGCCCATCGCCAGGGCATCCTCAACACCGCCAGCCTGATGGTCGCCGGCGCGGCTGCCGGGGATGCGGTCGAGCGCGCGCGGGCCCTGCCGGAGCTGCGGGTCGGGCTGCACCTGGTCGTGGTACGCGGCCGCGCCGTGCTGGCGCCGGACGCGATCCCCGACCTGGTCGACGCCGAGGGCAACCTGCCGAGCGCGCTCTTCGGGGCCGGCCTGCGCTTCTACTTCAGCCCGCGCGTCCGCCGCCAGCTGGCCGCCGAGATCCGCGCGCAGTTCGACGCGTTCCGCGCCACCGGGCTGACGCTCGACCACGTCAACGCGCACAATCACATGCACCTGCACCCGACGGTGCTCGACCTGATCCTGCGCATCGGGGCGGACTACGGCCTGCGCGCCGTCCGGCTGCCGCACGAGCCGTTTCTCGCCTCCTGGCGCGCGACCGGCGAGGGGCTGTCGCGGCGCCTCGCCAACGACGTCCTGCTGAGGCCGCTGCTGGCGGCGCATCGCCGGCGCCTGGACCGTGCCGGGGTCGCCCGCAACGACTACGTCTTCGGCATGAACGACAGCGGCGCCATGGTCCGCGAGCGCATGCTCGGCTTCCTGGCCCAGCTGCCCGACGGCGTCTCGGAAATCTACTGCCATCCGGCGACCGGGCCCTGGGCCGGCATGGAGCCGCTGGCGGCCGGCTACCGCTTCGGCGAGGAGCTCGAGGCGCTGACCGACAGCGCGGTCGCGGCGGCGCTGGCGCGCCTCGGGATCGAGCGCACCGCCTTCGGCGCACTCTCGGCGGACGGCCCCCGGTGAGCGGCGGGGCGAGGCGGCGCGCGCTGCGCCTCGGCGGCGGCCTGGCCGCGCTCCTGGGTATCGGCGCCATCGTCGCGCTCACCGCCTATCAGGGCTTCGCCGAGATCGGCACGGTGCTGCTGGCGGCGGGCTGGGGCATCGCGCTGGTCACCGCCTTCCATCTGGTGCCGATGGCGGCCTCGGCCCTGGCCTGGCGGGCCGCGGCGCGCCCGGTCGCGCCGGTCCGCCTTTGGGTGTTCCTCTGGGGCCGGCTGCTGCGCGAGGCGATCAACGGGCTGCTGCCCGTTGCCCAGGTCGGCGGCGACGTCGTCGGCGCCCGCATCCTGACGTTTCACGGCAGCCGCGCGCCGGCCGCCGGCGCCTCGATCCTGGTCGACATCACGCTGGAGATCCTGTCGCAGATCCTGTTCACCCTGCTCGGCCTGGCGCTCGTGCTCGCCGACGGCGAGCGCGGCCTGGCCGAGTGGGTGGCGGTCGGGCTGGGCGTTGCCGTGCTCGCGGTGGGCGGCTTTCTGCTGGCCCAGCGCTGGGGGATCTTCCTCCTGCTGGAACGGCTGCTCGAGCGCATGGCCGGCTATTTCGACTGGCCGGCGCTCGGCTCGCTGACCAGCCTGCACGATACCGTGATGGCGATCTACCGCCACCGCTCGGCCGTGGTCGGCGGCATGCTGTGGCACCTGGCGTCCTGGCTGCTCGGCGCCGTGGAGGTCTGGCTGACGCTCCGCGTGCTCGGCGCCGAGGTCGGCTTCGCCGACGCCCTGATCATCGAGAGCCTGGGTCAGGCGCTGCGCTCGGCGGCGTTCCTCGTGCCCGGCGCCTACGGCGTGCAGGAAGGCGGCTACATGCTGCTCGGCGTCTCCCTCGGCATCGCCCCGGAGGTCGCGCTCTCCGTCTCGCTGATCCGGCGCGTGCGCGAGCTGACGCTCGGCGTGCCGGCCATGCTGGTCTGGCAGTTCGTCGAAGGGCGCCGCCTGCTCGCCGTCCCCGACCCGAGCACGGAAGAGCGCGCATGAAATCGGTCTTCACGCCGCCGTATACCTCCTGGACCCACCGGCTGAGCCGCGTCCTGGTGCGGCCGCTGGTCGGCACCCGCGTCACCCCGAACGATCTGACCACCGGCCGGCTCGTCACCGGGCTGGCCGCGTGCGGCGCCTTCATGGTCGGCGACCCGGCCTGGGACGTCTGGGGCGGCCTCCTGTGGCTGGCGTCCTGCCTGCTCGACCGCGCCGACGGCGAGCTGGCCCGCATGAGCGGCACCAGCTCGGCCTCCGGTCATCACTACGATTACCTCTGCGACGTCGGCGTGAACGGCCTGTTCTTCTTCGCCGTCGGCGTCGGACTGCGCGCCACCGAGCTCGGCGCCTGGGCGATCGCCCTCGGCGCGCTTGCCGGCCTCTCCGTCGCCGCCGCCTCGGTGCTCTCCGAACGGCTCGAACACAGCGGCCCCGGCACCAGCAAGGCCTATGCCGGCATTCTCGGCTTCGACTTCGACGACGTGCTCTATCTGCTGGGGCCGGCGGCGTGGTTCGGGCTGTTTCCCTTTCTCCTGATCGGCGCCGCCGCGGTCGCGCCGGTCTTCGTCGTGCTCACCTGGGCCCGGCTGCTGCGCCTGCGGGAGCGAAAGCCCGGCTGATTACGCCGGAGCATCGGGGCGAATCCCGCGGCGGGCCCGGCACGCGACGCGGATATTCCCCGCCGCAGCAGTCAGGAAGAGGCTTGGGCGGCCGGTCGCGGCACGCCGCGCCTTGGCGCGATCGCCTTCTCGTCGGACGCGACCTCGGCGAGCAGCCAGTCGCGGAAGGCCGCGATCTGCGGCTCCGCGAAACCGCCGCGCCGGCAAACCAGGTAGTAGCCCGTGTTCTTGCTCACAGCGAGTTCGAAGGGGACGACCAGCCGCCCGGACACCAGCTCGTCACTAAAGAAGTGCAGATCGGCGATGGCAACGCCCAGGCCGCCCATGGCCGCCCGCACCGCCATCTCCATCGTCGAGAAGGTCTGCCCCTGTCGGTGGTCGATCGTGCCGAGCAGCCCGGCGGCGTCGAGCCATTTTCGCCAATCGTAGGGCTCGGTAAACGGGTGCAGCAGAAGATGCCTCGCGAGGTCCGAGGGTTTCTCGAGCGGCGGGTCGCCGTGCAACAGCGCGGGCGCGCACACGGGCGCCAGGATTTCCCGACGGAGCAACACGCCATCGAGATCGGCCGGCCGTTCCTGATCGCCTTCGTAGCAGACGATCGCGACATCGAAGTCGCCCCGGTAAAACGCGTCGTAGATCGTCTCGGAGATTCCGAAGTCGACCGGTATATCCGGATGGCGCTGTTTGAAGCGGGCGAGCCGTGGCATGAGCCAGCGATTGGCGAGGGTGACGGGCGCCAGGAACTTGAACCCCCGGCGCGAGCCCGCCACTTCGTTGGCCGCCTGCTGGATCATATCGAAGGACGCGGTGACCTTGGGCAGCAGCTTGTACGCCGCCGCCGTCGGCTCGAGCCCGCGCGGCAGCCGCCGGAACAGGGTGACATCGAGGTGTTCTTCCAGGAGCTTCACGTGCCGGCTCACCGCGCCTTGCGTCACATGGAGCTCGTCTGCCGCGCGCGCGAAGCTGCCGTGCCGGGCGGCCGCTTCGAAGGCCCTGAGAGCGTTCAGGGGTGGCAGGCGCATCGCTCGCCTCCATGGCTCAGATTTCCTGATCCTAACCCCGAGAAAGCTTGCTTTGTAAGCTGCAAAATTTAGGCCTAATGACTCAGCCTCCGGATCTTACGCACGACGCGAGGACAATCCGATGGCGATCAGCGAAATTTCGAGTCGAAGCGGTCCCGTCCTGGCGATCTCGCCCGGCACGCGCCACGCTGCGCGCTCCGGGCACGCGCACGGCATCCTGACCGCCTGGCGCCGACGGCGTGACTACCGGAACGAACTGAAACGCCTGCTGCGCGTCGGTCCGTACATGATCGCCGACATCGGTCTCTCGTTCGACGAAGCGCGAAGCGAGATCCAAAAGCCCGTCTGGCGGCCGTGACCGCGCCGGCGGGCTTGCCGGATCTCGGGGGCCCGCCGATCCCGGAGCGGCCGCGGAGCCGCTTGTACCGCCGTTCCCGCCGCGGAACCGGACGCAATCCGGCGGCGTTATTTGGCGCAGATATCGAAGTTTTCATCGAACGATGCGCGGGAGATTCACCCCATGAAACAAGCCTACAAAGCCGTCATTCCGGCCGTTCTGGCGACGCTCGTGCTGAGCACCGCCGTGCCGGCCCTGGCGCTTTCCAACGCCGCCGTCGCCGTCTCGGAGGATTCGACCTACGGCAATTACCTGACCGACGAGAACGGCATGAGCCTCTATGCCTTCAACGCCGACAAGACCGGCAAGAGCAGCTGCTACGACACCTGCAGCCGGACCTGGCCGCCGCTTCTGACGATCGGCGATCCCCAGGCCGGCAACCTGGCGGAACAGTCGCTGCTCGGCACCGTCAAGCGCAAGGACGGGCAGCTGCAAGTCACCTATGACGGCAAGCCGCTGTACTACTTCGTCGAGGACAAGGCGCCGGGCGATACCGCCGGCCAGAGCGTCAAGGGCTACGGCGCGAAGTGGGACCTGGTCAAGCCGAACGGCCAGGTGGTGCACGGCTGACGCGGCAGTCCCTTGCGGGCCGCCACTGACGGCGCGCCGCGCCGCTGGCAGCGATCGCCTCAGCCCGCCGCGTTCGGGTCGATTTCGGCCAGCCGCTTGTTCGCGCGCCGCAGCCGCTCGAACAGGATCTTCAGAAGCCCGATCGCCTCGTCCGGGTTCTTGAGCAGCATGTCCATGAACTCGGCCGGCGTCACCGGCATGCAGACGACGTTGCCCTCGGCCACGGCGCTGGCCGAGCGCGGCAGGTCGTCGATCGCCCCCATCTCGCCGACGTATTCGCCGGCGCCGACCACGGCGAGCTCCCGCGGACTGCCGGTTTCGTGCCCCTTGACGATCCGCACCCTGCCCGAGACGATCAGATAGGCGGCGTCGCTGGGCTCGCCCTCGCGAAAGATGACGTCGTCCGCCCTGTAGTTCTGCCATTCCATGAAGCCGGCTCCTCGTTTTGCGGCACGCTATCCGGCGGCCGCTGGCGTGTCACGGGGATATTGCCGGCGCAGCGCCGGACCGCACCGGGGTCGACGGCGAACGCGGAATCCGGCAGTCTTCCCGGCACCGTCTCAATCGAGCGGCGAGGTCGCGCGATGTATCGGCTCTACGCCTGGAAGCTCACCGGTTCGCTCGCCACCGAGGCGGCCCTGGCGGAGGCCGGCGCCGCCTTCGAGATCGTTCCGGTCAACATCCACGACGGCGAGCAGCATACCGAGGCCTTCGGGCGGATCAATCCGCGCCGCCAGCTGCCGGCCCTGCGCCTGCCCGACGGCTCGGTCATGACCGAAGGCGCCGCCATGCTGCTGCACATCGCCGACGCCTTCCCGGAGGCCCGCTTGGCGCCGCCGCCCGGATCGCCCGCCCGGGCGCAGCACGATCGCTGGCTTCTCTTCATGGCCGTCAACGTCTACGAGGGCGAGCTGCGCAAGCTGGGGCCGCAGAGGTACTGCGACGATCCGGCCTGTGCGGAGTCGGTCAAGTCGGCCGCCTTCGCATACGTGGAGCGCCACTATCGACTGCTGGACGATGCGATCGGCGAAGGCCCGTACCTCTTCGGCACCGATTTCACCGTGTTCGACATCTATGTCTGGATGCTGGCGCAGTGGATGGATGCCGGCTGGCTTGCGCGCAGCTGCCCCAAGGTCAAGCGCCTGGCGGACACGGTGGCCGCGCGCCCCAAGGTCGCGCCGGTCCACGCCTATCACTTCGGCTGAACGGCCGCCCGGCGCGATGCGATCCCGGGGGGCGAAAGAATCGGGTTCGCCGTCACGGCATTCGATCAAAGACGCAGAGCGGGGGCGGTGCGACGGCGGGCAACTGACGCCGCATGCATCACGGTCGCGCCGATCTTCGCGAACTTCCGCCGATAGGCGGCCGGCGTCACGCCGGCCTTGCGCTTGAACAGCCGCCGGAACGAGGTCGGGTCCTCGTAGCCGACCGCTTCGCCGATCTCCTCGATGGTGCTGTCATCGGTTTCCAGAAGCTGCTTGGCCTCCTCGACGCGAAGCGCATGGACATAGTCCATCGGCTTGTAGCCGGTCGCCGCCAGGAACCGCCGGGCGAAGGTGCGAGGCACGAGGCCGGCCCGTTCCGCCATGCGCGCGACCGGGTTCGCAGAGGCGTAGTTCTCGGCGATCCAGGCCTGGCATTCGGCAATGACCGCGTCGGCATCCTGCTTTCGCGGCCGGGCAACGGCGAACGGCAGTTGTCCGTCCAGATGCTCGGAAAGAATGTGGATCTTGGCCGTTCGGATCGCGTGCTCGGGGCCGCAAAGGCGGGCGATCAGGTAGAGTGCCAGATCCTGCCACGAGCTGACGCCACCGGCAGTTACGATCCTGTCGCGCTCGCCGGCGAGGCTCAGGATCATTTCGGTGCGCAGCGTCACCTTCGGATAATAGTCCCGGAACATCTCCCGATAGGCCCAGTGGCCCGCACTCTCGAGTCCGTCCAGAAACCCCGCATCGGCGAGAATCAAGGAACCCGAACAGACCGAAGCGACCAGCGCACCCCGTTCGTGAGAGCGCTTGAGCCAAGCGATCTCGGAGGGGTACCGGCCGCGCGGCGACGCATCGACCGGGAGGTACATGTCGCACACGACCGCCACGTCGGGGTCGGCGAGGTCCGCCAAAGACGCGTGCGGCTCGACGATCACGTCGCCGTAGCACCGGAACGGCTGTGCGGCGGCTGCGACGATCTTCACGTCGAGCAGCGGGTCACCCACCTTTCCCATGGTCATTTCGGGATAGATCGCGCCGACCGTGCTCAGAACGTCGTAGAGGCCGTAGAGCACTCCGGGTGAAGTTTCCGCCGCCGCAAGCAGGCAAACGCGCGGCAGCGCGGCGCGAGGGTCACGCATGGTCTTCTCCCTGGCTGTGTCACTTTTGCCTTTTTTCCGTTCATTCTGCCTCTTATGCGCCCCGATGCCCACGCCTATCCTGCGCCCGAGATCAACGCGACGGCGCCGACGCCGGAAGGGCCGTTCGAGCGCGTTTACAGGAGGCGGAGCATGACGGGACAGGACGGCATGACACTGGAGCGGCCGGCGGATGCGCTGGGCGACGCCGCCGCGGCCCTGCGCGGACGCCTGCACGGCACGGTGCTGCAGCCGGGCGACCAGGCATACGACGAGGCGCGCCTCATCTGGAACGGCATGTTCGACAAGAAGCCCGCCCTCATCGTGCGCTGCGACGGGACCGCCGACGTCGTCGAGGCGGTGAATTTCGCGCGCGAGAACGGGCTGCTGACGGCAGTGCGCAGCGGCGGCCACAATTCGGGGGGCAGCGGCTCCTGCGACGGCGGGATCCTGATCGACCTCTCGCAAATGAACGCGATTCATGTCGATCCCGGGGCGCGGCGCGCCCGGGTCCAGGGCGGCGCCACCTGGGGCGACTTCGACCGCGAGGCGCAGATTCACGGCCTGGCGACCCCGGGCGGCGTGGTCTCCGCCACCGGCGTCGGCGGCCTGACCCTGGCGGGCGGCCTGGGCTGGCTGCGCGGCAAGCACGGCCTCAGCCTCGACAACCTCGTCTCGGTCGACATCGTGACCGCCGACGGCGTCCTGCGCACCGCGAACGAGCGCGAGAACGGCGACCTCTTCTGGGCGGTGCGCGGCGGCGGCGGCAATTTCGGCGTCATCACCTCCTTCGAGTTCCAGGTGCACCCGATCGGACCGACGGTCATGTTCCTGGGAACCTTTTATCGGGCCGCGGACGCGCCGCGGGTGATGCGCGGCTGGCGCGACTTCATGACGACCGCGCCCGACGAGATCGGCGGAACGCTGGTCGAGTTCTCCACGATCCCGGCCGACCCGGAGTATCCCGAGGAGACCTGGGGCGAGAAGGTGATCGCGGTCGCCGGCGTGTGGGCCGGCCCGGCGGAGGACGGCGAGCGCGCCGTCCGGCCTTTGCGCGAGCTGGCCGAGCCCTTGCTCGATATCTCCGGCCCGATGCCCTATTGCGACGTGCAGCGGCTTTACGACGGGCTGTTCCCGAAAGGCGTCCACCGGGCCTATTTCAAGTCGCTCTACCTGGGAGGGCTCGACGACGAGACGATCGACCGGATCGCGCCGCGCGCGACCGAGCGGCCCTCCGACCTGACGCTCTGCTCGGTCTGGTTCCTCGGCGCCGCCGTCGCCCGCGTGACCGCCGACGCCACCGCCTTCGGGCCGCGCGACATGGGATACATGCTGAGCATCGACTCGATCTGGCAGGATGCCGCGGACGACGAGAAGAACCTCTCGTGGTCGCGCGCCTTCTGGGCCGACATGAAAGGCGGTTCCAAAGGCCGCGCCTACCTCAACTTCGCCGGCTTCGGCGAAGAGGGCGAGGAGCTGGTGCGCGCCGGCTACGGCGCCGCCAACTACGAGCGCCTGGCCGCGCTCAAGGCCAAGTACGATCCTGCCAACCTGTTCCGGCTCAACCAGAACATCAAGCCGGGGCCGTAGCCTCGGCGACGGAAGACGGCGCAGCGAAACCCGCCGAAAGACCGACCGGTGGCCTCCGCCTCAAGCGAGGCCGCGCGCAAAGTCGGTGTGGCGCGTATGGCGCGCGAAGGCCCCGCGGCGATCAGCCGAGCGAGGCGACGATCTCGCGGTAGGCGGCCTCGGGAAAGGCCTTCAGGGTGCGCGTCCGGATGTGCCCGAGCTGGGCCAGCTGGAGCGTGAAGCGCGCCGCGACGGCGTCGTCCGAGGCCTCGTAGACGGCGACCATGTCGTAGTCGCCCATGGTCATGAAGAACGACTTGAACTCGCCGCCGACCTCCGCGAGCAGCTTCTTCGCCGCGTCGAGCCGGCGCGGCGAGTCCTTGACGTTGCGAACGCCTTGCTCCGTCCAGTTGGCCAGCATGATGTAGGTGGTCATGGCAAACCTCCTTTTGTCCTCACATCGGGACAGCATAGCAGGAGACTCCGATACGCGCGCCGCCTCCGCGGGTCGATTTCGCGCCGGCATTCGCCCCAGGCGCACGCGGGCAGGAGCGAAGTCCTGCGCCTGGGCGGAGATCGTTCCTACGCCGCCGTATCCGCGGGTTCGATCGTCAGCACCAGGTCGTGCGTCTCGACGCGCGTGCCGGGGCCGGCCACCACCTCGCCGACCGTGCCGTCGAGCTCGGCGTAGACCGCGGTCTCCATCTTCATCGCCTCGATGACGAAGAGGCGCTCGCCGCGCTTGACCGCCTGGCCGGGCTGGGCGCCGACGCTGACGATCATGCCGGGCATCGGAGCGCCGACCTGGCCGGGCTGCGTCTCGTCGGCCTTGCGGTGCACCCGCCCGCTGCCGGCGAGCGCCTTGTCGGCCACCTTCAGCGTGCGCGGCTGTCCGTTGAGCTCGAAGAACACCGTGCGCTGGCCGTCCTCGTCGGGTTCGCCGGTCGCCAGCCAGCGGATGATCAGCGTCTTGCCGCGTTCGATATCGACGGCGATCTCCTGGGCCGCGTCGAGGCCGTAGAAGAACACCGGCGTCGGCAGCACGGTGACGTTGCCGAAGCTGCGGCGGTGCTTGGCGTAGTCGATGAAGACCTGCGGATACATGAGGTAGGAGACGAGCTCGCGATCGCTCACCTGGCGGCGCAGCTTGTGCTCGACCTCGGCCCGCTCGGCGTCGAGGTCGGCCGGCGGCATGATCTCGCCCGGCCGCGCGGTGAGCGGCGGCTCGCCTTTCAGGATCTTGCGCTGCAGCGCGGGCGGGAAGCCGCCGGGCGGCTGGCCGACCTCGCCGCGAAACAGGTGGACCACCGACTCGGAGAAGGCGATCTCGCGCTCCGGGTCGAGCACCTCCGCCGGCGTCAGGTCGTTGGTGACCATGTGGATCGCCATGTCGCCGACCACCTTGGAGGTCGGCGTCACCTTGATGATGTCGCCGAACATCTCGTTGACCTCGGCGTAGGCCCGGCAGACCGCGGGCCAGCGGTGCTCGAGGCCCAGCGCGCGCGACTGTTCGCGCAGGTTGGTGTACTGGCCGCCCGGCATGCCGTGCTCGTAGACCGTCGCCGAGCCCGAGCGCAGCTCGCTCTCGAAGGCGCCGTACTGGCGGCGCACGTCCTCCCAATAGGTGCCGACGGCACGCAGCGGCGCGCGCGGCAGTCCGGGGTCGCGCGCGTCCCCGCGCAGCGCCTCGGCGATGGCGCCGAGGTTGGGCTGCGAGGTCAGCCCGCTCATCGGGTCGATGGCCGCGTCGACCGCGTCGACGCCGGCCTCGACCGCGGCCAGCACGCTGGCGACCGAGGCGCCCGAGGTGTCGTGCGTGTGGAAGTGAATCGGCAGGCCGATCTCCTGCTTGAGCGCGGCGATCAGGCGGCGCGCCGCCTCCGGCTTGCACAGGCCCGCCATGTCCTTGATGGCGATGGCGTGCGCGCCGGCGGCCTCGAGCTCCCTGGCCAGGCCGAGGTAGTATTTCAGGTCGTACTTGGTGCAGGCCGGGTCGCTCAGGTCGCCGGTGTAGCAGATCGCCGCCTCGCAGAACTTGCCGCTCTCCAGCACGGCATCGAGCGCCACGCGCATGTTCTCGACCCAGTTGAGCGAGTCGAAGACGCGGAACAGGTCGATGCCGGCCTTGGCGGATTCGGCGACGAAGGCGCGCACCACGTTGTCGGGATAATTCTTGTAGCCGACCGCGTTGGCGCCGCGCAGCAGCATCTGCAGCAGGATGTTGGGCACCGCCTCGCGCAGCTTGGCCAGGCGCTCCCAGGGGTCCTCCTTGAGGAAGCGCATGGCCACGTCGAAGGTCGCCCCGCCCCAGCATTCCAGCGAGAACAGCTCGGGCAGCGCGCGGGCGTAGTACGGCCCCACGGCGACGAGGTCGTAGCTGCGGAAGCGCGTCGCCAGCAGCGACTGGTGCGCGTCGCGAAAGGTCGTGTCGGTGACCAGCACGCGGCTCTGCTCGCGCATCCAGGCTGCGAGTCCCGCCGGCCCGAGCCGGTCGAGGCGCTGCTTGCTGCCGTCCGGGACCGCGCCGTCGGGCAGCGGCGGGGCCTGCGGCGCCGGGCCCGAAACGGGCTGCGGCCGGCCAGCGACCTCGGGGTTGCCGTTGACCAGCACGTCGCCGATGAAGCCGAGCAGGCGCGTCGCGCGGTCGCGCCGCGGCGGGAAGTTGAACAGCTCCGGCGTCTCGTCGATGAAGCGGGTGGTGTAGTCGCCGGCATGGAACCGCGGATGGCCGATCAGCGCCTCGAGGAACGCCAGGTTGGTGGCGACGCCGCGGATGCGGAACTCGCGCAGCGCGCGGTCCATGCGCAGGATGGCCTCCTCCGCCGTCGGCGCCCAGGCGGTGACCTTCTCGAGCAGCGAATCGTAGAACGGCGTGATGACCGCGCCGGAGAACGCCGTGCCGCCGTCGAGGCGGACGCCGAAGCCCGCCGCGCCGCGATAGTTGGTGATGCGGCCGTAGTCGGGAATGAACTTGTTCTGCGGATCCTCGGTGGTGAGGCGGCACTGCAGCGCATGACCGTTGAGCGTGATCTCCGCCTGCGGCGGCACGCCGCTGTCGGGCGCGCCGATCGCCGCGCCCTCGGCGATGCGGATCTGCGCCTTGGCCAGATCGACGCCGGTCACCGCCTCGGTCACGGTGTGCTCGACCTGGATGCGCGGGTTGACCTCGATGAAATAGATGCGCCCGTCGTCGACGTCGTACAGGAACTCGACCGTTCCGGCGTTGCGGTAGCCGGCGCTGCGCGCCAGCTTGATCGCCGAGTCGCAGAGCGCGGCGCGCTCGGCGGCCGCGAGGTAGGGCGCCGGCGCGCGCTCGACGATCTTCTGGTTGCGCCGCTGCATGGTGCAGTCGCGCTCGAAGAGGTGGACGACGTTGCCGTGGGCGTCGCCGAGGACCTGCACCTCGACGTGCCGCGCGCGGCGCACGAGCTTCTCCAGGAAGACCTCGTCGCGGCCGAAGGCGGCCTTGGCCTCGCGCCGCCCGGCGGCGACCTGCTCGTCGAGTTCGGCCTCCGATTCGATCACGCGCATGCCGCGCCCGCCGCCGCCCCAGCTCGCCTTGAGCATCACGGGATAGCCGACCCCGGCGGCCAGGCGGCGCACCTCGACGGGATCGTCGGGCAGTGCGCCGGTCGCCGGCATGACTGGTATGCCGGCCTGCTCGGCCAGCGCCCGCGCGCCGACCTTGGAGCCGAACCGCTCCATCACCTCCGGCTCCGGCCCGACGAAGGCGATGCCGGCCGCGTGGCAGGCGCGGGCGAAATCGGGATTCTCGGAGAGGAATCCGTAGCCGGGATGGACCGCGTCGACCCGCGCCTCGCGGGCGATGCGCAGCATCTCGTCGATGTCGAGGTAGGCCTGCACCGGCTCCCGGCCCTCGCCGATCAGGTAGGCCTCGTCGGCCTTGAAGCGGTGCAGGGCGAAACGGTCCTCGTGCGAGTAGACCGCGACGGTGCGGATCCCGAGCTCGGTCGCCGCGCGGAACACGCGGATGGCGATTTCGCTGCGGTTGGCGACCAGCAGCCTGCGAAAGCGGCGCTGCCCGCCGCCAGTCCGGCTCATCGGCTGTCGCTCATCGGCCGTCGCTCATGCCGCACGTCCCTCCCCGCGCCTCGCTCGGCGCGGCCCAAAAAACAGGAAAGCGGCCGCCGGCGCCACCTCAAAAACGACAGATCTCACGTCATGGCGGCAGCAAGCGCCTCGACGGCGATGCGGTCCTCCGCCTCGAGCCTCAGCCCGAAGCGCCCGGCCAGCACGCCGACCAGGGCCGCGGGCGCGACCGTCTCGGTGCGGCGCCGCCCGTCCACCGTCTCGTCGAACGCGAGATCGCTGAGCGCGATCCGCCCGGTCTCGGTGGCCCGCGCCGCCATGAGATGCTGGCGGAACGGAGAGCCCGGCCAGGTCGCGGTGAAGTGGTTCGCCGCCACGATATCGATCGGCAGGGTCGTTTCCCGCGGGTCGAAGGCGTAGAGGTCGGCCCAGGGCTCCTCGTCGCGGCGCTTTTGCAGCACCAGGCCGAGCCGGCCGTCCTCCGCCAGGCGAAAGACCTCGCCGGCCTGGGTCTCCGTGCGGCCCAATTCGAGCGGCAGCGGTGCGCGCAGGCCGGGCCCGCCGAATCCGACGTCGGCCAGGAAGCGGTGCGCGCCGAGCGCGACGACGAGGACCTCGTGGCTGCGCGGCCCGGGCTCAGGCCGGCCCGACAGCACGCGGGCCAGCAGGGCGCGGACCTCGAAGCCCGACGCGGCGAGACCGAGACGCAGCAGCTCGTTCAGTTCGAAGCAGTATCCGCCGCGCCGCGCGGTCAGCAGCTTGCGGACCAGCGCCTCGGGCGCCAGCGACACGCCGTGGCGCAGGCGCACGTCGAGGTTCTCGAAGGGGATGGTCTTCGCCTGGGCCAGGTGCAGCGCCGCCAAGCCGTCGGACGTCGCCGGCGGCGGCGCGTCGAGGCCGAGGCGCGCGAGCCAGGCGTCGCGCGGAAAGCGGGTGGAAAAGGTCACCGGGGACGGCTCCTTGAAGCGTCCGGCGGGCGGGCGCCGGCGCGGCGTGGACGACGGGCGCTACTTGAACTCGACCTCGACGAAGACGAACTCGTGCTCGTTGACGTTGACCACGTCGTGCTCGACCCCGGCCTCGCGGAAGTAGGGCAACCCGGCGGTGAGCTCCGCGTGCTTCGCCGCGCCGTCCGGGCCGATCAGCTTCAGCGTCCCGCTGATCTGCGGCACGACGACGTAGTCGTAGCCATGCCTGTGGAACCCGGTCGCCGCGCCCGGGGCGAAACGCCATTCCGTGACCCGCGTGCGGGCATTGTCGATCTGGACCGTGGGAACCGCCGCCTTGGGCATCGCGTTGTATCCTTATGGTAAAGTCGCAGTTTAGCGCAGATTCCGGCGGCGTGAAATCGCAACCGGTTTGTTTCACCACAGGAAACCCGCTAAGGTAGCGTCATGGCCTCCGCAGGCGAAACCGGGTCGCTCTGGCCCTTGATCCAGAACCATGCCGCGCGTCTGCGCCGCAACGGGCGGCGGCGCCTCGCCGGGCGCAGCCTGGCGCTGCTCCTGGTGGTGTTCGGCAGCCTCGACGTCGTCACCACGCAGGCGGCCCAGGCGCACGGCTTCCTCGAGGGCAATCCGGTGATGCACTTCGTGCAGCTCTATCTGGGGCCCTGGTGGGCGGTGCCGAAGGTTGCGGCGCATATCCTGCTGGCCTCCGTCATCCTGTGGCTGCCGACGCGCAAGCTGCTGCTGGCCGCAGTCGGCATGGTGCTGATCTACGCGGTGATCGTCGGGCACAACCTGCTGCTCACCGGCTGGCTCGCCTGAACCGGCCGGCCGCGATTCGTCCCCTCAATAAAAAGGGTCTCTCGCGGAGAATCGGCGCTTGAGCCGACTCCACCGCGCCGCTATGACTGCGCCCCATGGCGAAGAAAAAGAAGAAGCTGAAGTACGACTGCGACGTCTGCCCGGCGTATTGCTGCTCCTACCCGCGCATCGTGGTGCGCAAGCGGGACATCGAGCGGCTGGCCGAGCATTTCGAACTCGACCCCGAGGTCGCCAAGCGGCGCTTCACCAAGAAGGGCGAGGAGAAGAAGGAAGTCGTGCTGCGCCACAAGAAGGACGAGCATTTCGGCACGGTCTGCCGGTTCCTCGACAGCGAGACCCGCAACTGCACCGTCTACGAGGCGCGGCCCAAGGTATGCCGCGAGTTCCCCGGCGAGGGACGCTGCGGCTATTACGATTTCCTGAAATTCGAGCGCGACGCCCAGGAAGACGACGAGCACATCGCCTCGACCTGGAACCACTGAGCCCGGACCGGCGGCGAGCCGGCGGATGGCGCCGCGCCGAGGCGGCGGCGGCGTTGGCCTGTCGGGGCCGGCCTGTCGGGGCCGGCCTGTCGGGGCCGGCCTGTCGCAACGCGCGCGGTCGCCGTCCCGCTCATCGGCCGGGCTTGGCAAGGCGGCGGCCCGGCGGCCGGTCCTCGCCGCGGCGCCGCGGCCGATTGCCTGCGCCGCCGATGCCCGTTAGGCTCGTTCGCACGTTTTCCTGTGGGGACGCGGTATGACGCTGCTGATCGGAATCGGGGCCCTGCTGTTCGGCGTCATCATGC
>Ga0210123_1000835_pt1 | contig 17492 bp, 8 predicted proteins | sample Muzzi_PWB_D2_FD_185535 | JGI IMG/M metagenome (GOLD analysis project Ga0210123, IMG submission 185535) | Wetland microbial communities from San Francisco Bay, California, USA, that impact long-term carbon sequestration - Muzzi_PWB_D2 (SPAdes) | ecosystem: Environmental > Aquatic > Marine >... | reverse complement strand
CCCGCCGTGCCGATCGCACCGTACACCTGTTTGACGGGCGCATCGTGGACGAGAGCACACAGGTGTCGGTATGAAGACGGTCATCCAGGATCTTCGCTTCGCCTGTCGCACGTTTGCGAAATCGCCGGGGTTCACGCTGGCTGTGGTGGTGACGCTGGCGCTGGGGATCGGCGGCAACACAATCGTGTTCAGTGCCGTCAGCGGCATGTGGATCAAGTCATTGGACTTTTCCGAAGCCAATCGATTGGTGTTGCTCTTCTCCTCGAACCCGGCACTGGCCTCTGCGAACCCGACTTACGGATGGGATCGTTCCAACGTGTCCGCCAACAACTTCTTCGATTGGCGGGCGCGCAGCAGTACTTTTGTCGACATGGGCATCTGCCGGTATGCGACGTACAACCTGACCGGCACGGACCGCCCCGAGCGTGTCATCATGGCCCGGGCTTCCGCGAGTCTTCTGCCTACGCTTGGCTACGATGCGATGCTCGGGCGTTTGTTCACCGAAGACGAGGACCGGCCCGGTAGCGACCGTGTACTTCTGCTTTCGGAACGTTACTGGAAGAGCCGGTTCGATGCGGACCCTGATATTGCCGGGAAGACCATCTCCCTGGATGACATTCCTTTTACCGTGATCGGCGTGCTGCCGCGCGAGTTGGAACTGGCCTGGGGACGCTTCCCGGGTGTGTGGGATTACTTCGACGTATGGGCGCCGTTTGCATTCAGCCCCTCTGAATTCGGCCGGGGGCATCGATCTTACCGAGCCATCGGCCGGCTCAAACCGGGTGTGACCATTGCTGCGGCACAGAGCGAAATGACGGGCATCGCGGCCCAGTTGGCGCAGGCCTATCCTCAAACCAATCGCGGCTACACCGTGAATGTCATGGGGATGGTGGATGGACTCCTGGGTCCGGAAAGCAAGTCCGCACTGGTGACGTTGTCGTTGGCCGTCGCATTCGTACTCTTGATTGCCTGTGTCAACGTGGCCAATTTGCTATTGGCGCGGGCTAACCTACGTGAACATGAGTTCGCGATTCGTTCTGCCCTTGGCGCGGGACGAGGAAGGCTGGCACGCCAACTACTTACGGAGGCCGCCGCACTCGCGGCAATCGGTGGCGTGGTGGGCTTGCTCTTGGCCTACTGGGGCATCGACCTTCTGGTCGCCGTGTTGCCGGACACGGTCCCTCGAAAGGATCAGATCGGTGTGGACGGAAGCGCGTTGCTTTTCACGACCGTCATATCGGTGTTGGTGGCTATCGCGATCGGGTTGGCTCCGGCGATGCGGTCGCCCAGCGCGGCGGAGACGCTGAAGAGCGGCGGTCGGGCCGTGTCGGCCGGTCGTTGGAAGCGACTCGGGCTGGACCTGTTAGTGGTTGGTCAGGTGTCGTTGGCGTTGGCGCTGGTTACCTGTGCCACGCTGATGATGAAGAGCTTCGTACATCTGCGCGACCTCGATCCCGGATTCAATGCGCAACATGTTCTCACGATGCGCACGAGCCTTCCCGAGCAACGGTATGCCACATCCGCGCAGCGGAGATTGTTCTTTGACAGTGTATTGGCGAACATGCGCGCTGCGGGTGAGGTGGATGAGGTGGCGGCCGTGTCAACGCTGCCGTGCGACGGGTTGGACACCTGGTCGCGCTGTACGGTCGAGGATCGCCCTGCGGTCGATACGCAGGAGACGCAACTGGTCGGAACCGTTGTCATCACGCCCGACTACTTCGAGGTTTTGGGCATGACCCTGTTACGGGGGCGAGGGTTCACCGAGGTCGACGGACCCGATTCGGAGCAAGTGGTCGTTGTTTCACAGAACCTGGCGCAGCATGACTGGCCCGGTACGGACCCGATCGGTAAACGGCTCAAGTACGGTGATCAGGATTCGAAAGCTCCATGGCTCACCGTGGTTGGCGTGGTGGCGCCGATCAAGCAGACGGGCTTCGGTCGCGAGGCGCGTATGGAGACGTATCGGCCCTATGCACAGGTTCCTCATCGGACCATGACCATCGTGGCCCGTACGACGACGGCGCCTCGGGCCGCATGGCTGCCAACACGTGCGGCGATTCGTAGCGTCGATCCGGACCAAGCGGTTTATCGCGTACGCACCATGGAGGAAGTTGTGCATCGCGAGGTCGCCCCATTGGGTGTGGTGGCCGGGCTGCTCGGCGGTTTTGCGTTTGTCGCGCTGACGCTGGCATCGGTCGGGTTGTATGGGTTGATGGCCTATACAGTCAGCGGTCGTACCCGAGAGATCGGCGTACGGATGGCACTCGGGGCGCAGTCTCGCGACGTGCTGCGGTTGATCCTCGGCAGGTCACTCCGGCTCACCTTGTACGGCGTTCTCGGCGGCGTGGCGGCGGGCCTTTTGCTCGGACGTGCGCTGGAGGTGTTAGTGTTCGATATTTCACCTTCCGACCCGGTGACATTTGTTCAGGCGACCGTCGTGCTTTCGCTCGTCGCACTGCTGGCGAGCTACATTCCGGCGCGGCGCGCAACCAAGGTCGATCCGATCATGGCATTAAGATGCGAGTAGGGGTTTGATCATGAGAGCCATCCTGCAGGACATTCGCTTTGCATTTCGCATGCTGGCGAAGAGACCCGGCACTACTACCGTCATCATTGTGACACTTGCTTTGGGAATTGGCGCCAATGTGGCTGTCTTCAGTGTCGTGGATGCCGTGCTTGTCAAGCCGATGCCAGTGGCCGACCCGGAAGGTCTCGTGCGCTTGTGGGCGACGAACACGCAACCGTCGTCGGAAGGTGTGTGCGCCGTGAGCGCGGTGAACTGCATGGACTGGCGCGACCAGTCAGAGAAGCTCGACGATCTCGCGGTGTTTCAAGAGGACGAGTACGACCTCACCGGCGGGGACCAGGCAGAGAAAGTCGGCGTCGTACGCGCCACGGCCAACCTTTTGCCGATGTTGGGGGTCGAAGCGAGTCTCGGTCGCTTGCACACTTCATCCGACGACACCTCCGGCGCGCAGCGTGTAGCGGTGTTGATGGATGGTCTGTGGCAGCGCAGCTTCGGAGGGATCCCGGATGCGATCGGTCAGACGATCGTGCTCAACGGGGAACCCTACACGATCATCGGTGTACTTCCGGCGGACCTGGACCGCGCTTGGGGCACGGAGGGAATCGATGTCTGGGTCCCACTCTGTATCGATCTATCGAGCACCAGTCGATCGTCTCGCTCATACGAATCGATAGCCAGGCTGAAAGCAGGCGCAACGCTTCAAGAGGCGCAAACCGAAATGAATACGATCGCTGCCCGTCTCGCCACGGCATATCCAAACAGCAACGCCGATCGCGGTGTGTGGGTGCAGCCGTTTTCGGAAAGCATGGTTAGCAGGGAAACTCGAATCGCGCTGAAGGTCCTATTGGCGGCGGTCGGCTTTGTATTGATGATAGCCTGCGCGAACATTGCCAACCTTCTGCTGGTCCAGTCGGCGTCGCGAAAGAAGGAACTGTCAATCCGCGTTGCGGTGGGTGCTTGCAGAATGCGTATTGCGCGCCAGCTTTTTACCGAGAACGCGATTCTAGCGGTGGTGGGTGGGTCATGTGGTCTGTTGGTGGGAATGTGGATGGTCGGTCTCCTCGCCGTCCTGCTTGCCGGCTTTCTGACGCATCCCGAGGAGATTCACGTCAACGGCCGCGTGCTGGCGTATTCATTGGCAGCATCTTGCGGCGCGGCCTTGCTTTTCGGACTTTATCCAGCGTTCAGTCGCGCTAACTCGAGTCTCGGTGAGGCGATCAAGGTGGGTGTCGGCAGAACAACTTCCGGCCCTTCGCGGTCCCGCATGCAGAGTGGCTTGATCGTTTCGGAGGTGTCGCTGGCACTACTACTTGTCGTATGCACGGGTCTCATGGCCAAGAGTCTGCTGGCCTTGCGATCTGTGGAACTCGGATTCGATCCGACCGGTCTGCTTACCATGCAAATCGACTTGCCGGCACAGCGCTATGCCAAGTCTTCGCAACGGGCCGGCTTTCTCGACAGCGCGTGCGAGGCCATCGCGGCGCTTCCCGGGGTCGAGGTCGCCGGTGCTGTAAGCGAGCTTCCGCTGGGCGGCGACGTCCGCGCCACGTACATCACAATCGAGGGCCGCGCGCCTGACGAAAGCGGCCATCGCGACATCACTAATCTCGTGGCTGCGACACCGGGGTACTTCGAGGCCATGAAGATACGCCTCCTCGGTGGGCGCCTGATTCAAGTGTCCGACGTTCGTGACTCAGCCGTCGCCGTCATCAACAAGGCCATGGCAGACAAGTTTTGGCCGAACGACGATGCGGTCGGAAAACGGCTTCGCATGGGATCCGTCAAGAAGCCCGGTCCATGGCGTACGGTAGTGGGTGTGGTCGACAATGTCCGGCACGTCCATATCAAAGGGCAGCCAGAATGGCAGATGTTCCTACCCTACACACAGTGGTCTCCATCGAGTATGGCACTGATCGTGCGAACGGTCGACACGCCGATGACCATGGTGGCGTCGGTACGTGATGTGCTCCGCCGGCTCGATCCCGATCAACCCGCCTATAGGATTCGACCGATGATTGATGTCGTTTCCAACTACACAGTTCGCAGCAGAGTGTGCACGGGATTGATGGGGGCGTTGGCCGCAATAGCACTATTACTTGCCAGTGTCGGCCTCTACGGCATCATGTCCTACGGCGTGTCGCAGCGAACACGTGAGATCGGCATTCGCATGGCGTTGGGAGCCGCACGTGTGACGGTGCTCCGCTTCGTACTCAAACGGTGCCTGGTACTCTGCTTGCTTGGTATTCTCGTCGGACTCCCACTTTCTATGCTAGCCACGCGAACGTTGACTTCTCTGCTATACGAGGTCAGTCCGGTCGATCCAACCACATACATAGGTGTCTCCATGCTCCTTCTCTCAGTGTCACTACTGGCCGGGTACCTCCCCGCACGACGCGCGACCAAGGTTGATCCGATGGTGGCCCTGAGGTGTGAATAGGAGATATCGGTGAATTCGATTCTGCAGGATACTCGAGTGGCGATTCGCATGATGGCGAAAAATCCGGGGTTTGCCGTGGTGGTGATCGTGACGCTCGGTCTGGGCATCGGTTTGAACACGGCGATCTTCAGCCTCATCAACGCCGTCCTGTTTCGCCCACTCCCATTTGACGATGTCGAGCAACTCGTCGAGTTGAACCGCGGCGATCTGGATGACTTCTTCTCCTACCCGGATTACCTGGAATATCGCGATCGAAGCGGGATCTTCAGCGAGCTTTCCGCGTGGAGCTACGCGCCGTTCAGCATCGGCACCGGGGACGCGACGGAGCTGCGTTTCGGGCAGATCGTTACCGGGAACTACTTTTCGGCACTGCAGGTAAGCGCACATCGCGGGCGTCTGCTGACGCCGGAGGATGACAAGGTCGCGGGGCGCCATCCGGTGGCCGTCATCAGTTACGGTTACTGGCAAGGCAACTACGGCGGTGATCCATCCTGCATAGGTCAAAGCCTGTCGCTCAATGGAGATCCCTACCGCATCATCGGTGTGGCCCCCGAGGGTTTTGTCGGCGCCTATCCCGCATTCGCGCCGGACGTCTGGGTGCCGATGATGATGGAAGCGCGGATCATGCCGGAGGGCGGGCACCTCGAGAACCGTGAGAGCGGTTGGCTTCGCACGATCGGTCGTCTGAAGCCCGGGATCGCACTAACGCAAGCTCAGGTGCGTCTCGATCAGATGACGCCGCACCTGAAAGAAATCGACCCCGAACGATACAAGGGCGAAACCGCGTTCCTGGTTCATCCAAGTGGGATCGGTCTTCCACCGGAGGCGCGACCGGCCACACTCGCCGCATCCGCGCTGGTTATGTTGATGGTCGGGCTCGTGCTGCTGATTGCCTGTGCGAATGTGGCTAACCTACTTCTGGCGCGGTCGACCGCACGGCGCGGCGAGATCGCGATACGGCTGGCGTTAGGGGCGGGACGGTTGCGCCTCGTTCGGCAGTTGCTCACCGAGAGCATGATTCTTGCCGTGTGCGCAGGAGCGGCCGGGATTCTCATCGCGGATTGGGCGGTGAGTCTGGCGGGTGCGCTACTGCCCGAACTTCCGTACAAGCTGTCGCTCGCGATGGACGTCTCGCTCGATGGGCGAGTGCTTGCGTTCGCGTTTGTGGTCTCGGTTCTGACCGGGCTTGTCTTCGGGCTCGTTCCCGCGCTGCAGGCGACCAAGGCCAACATCGCGCCGACACTGAAGGACGACGTCGGCGCGCGATCGCTCGGTCTGAAGCGATCGAGGCTTCAGAATTTCCTCGTGGTCTCCCAGGTTACCGTTTCCCTGGTCCTTCTGGTCAGCGCGGCTTTGTTCGTGCGCAGCCTTCGAAGTGCCAAAGCGATCGATCCGGGGTTTGACCACGAGAACGTGCTGGCGGTTTCGTTGGCCTTTGCGATGCACGACCGTGAGGCAGAGACCGGGCAAACGTTCTACCGCGACCTGCTCGACCGTGTGCGCGCTATGCCGGGCGTCGAGTCGGCCAGCCTGAATCTGTGTCTGCCGCTCGGTTTCACGATATCCGGCAATAACTATTGGGTCGAGGGGCGAGCGCCGCGAACAAACGCGGATGGCGAGGAAGAGGTGGACTCCGCATTCAACAGCACCGTGAGTAGCGGCGATTTCAAGACGTTGGGAATTCCACTGTTGCGCGGTCGCGACTTCAACGAGCACGACACCGTGGACGCCCCGGGGGTGGTCGTCGTGAACAGGGCTTTTGCGGATCGGGTCTGGCCCGGGGTAGATCCACTGGGTAAGCGCTTCAGCATCGAAGAGAAGGATGGCCCGTTGCTCGAGGTCATCGGCGTGGTGCGAACGGCGAAGTATCTGTTCATCGGCGAGGAGCCTCGGCCGTATTTCTACTTGCCCTTCACGCAGCATTACGATCCGAACATGAACCTGCTGGTGCGCACGACCGGCGATCCGATGTCGCTGCTGCCGCCGGTTCGCGCCGTGCTTGCCGAATTGAATCCGGACATCAAGCCGGCCGATACGCGCGTGCTGTCAAGCTGGATCGGGTTCGCGCTGTTGCCGGCGCGATTCGCGGCGGCACTGTTCGGGACACTGGGTGCTTTGGCGGTCGTGCTCGCGTCCGTCGGTTTGTACGGCGTCATGTCGTATACGGTGGGGCAGCGTACACGGGAGATGGGAATTCGTATGGCACTGGGCGCGCAACGGCGCGACGTATTGCGTGTCGTCGTTTGGCAGGGACTCAAGCTCGCTGCGCTCGGGTTGGCTTTCGGGCTGGTCGTTTCTTTTCTCGGTACGCGCGTGCTCAGGGTACTACTCTACGATATCAGCTCGACCGATCCGCTGACGTTCGTTGGTGTTTCGGTATTGCTCCTCACGGTCACCTTTTTCGCGTGCTACATCCCGGCGCGACGTGCGACCAAGGTCGATCCGATCATAGCACTCAGGTACGAGTAGGAGTCCAAGATGGCGACGCTTTGGCAGGACATTCGAGTCGCGATTCGCATGATGGCGCGGAACCCGGGCTTTACGGTCGTGGCGTTGATCGTGTTGACACTGGGCATCGGTGCCAACAGCGCCGTCTTCAGCGTCGTGAACTCGGTGCTTCTCAAGCCGCTGCCGTACAAGGACTCCGACCGCCTCGTACAGCTCGGTCGCGAGGTGCCTCAGGGCCGCAGCGACGCCGTTTCGATCAGTCAGTTTCTCTTCTGGCGCGATAACAATCACTCGTTCTCGCAGATGGCCACGCACGATGGACGTGGCGGGGGTACAAACCTGGTGGAAGGAGATGTACCGGAGCGCATCGCGAGCATACGCGTGTCGACGGATTTCTTTGATGTGTTGCAGGTATCACCCCAGTTGGGACGCAACTTCACCGTAGAGGACGGACAGGAAGGTGCCGAGCCGGTGGTTATTCTATCCGACGGGTTGTGGCGCCGGCGCTTCGGCGGCGACACGTCGATCATCGGGCGGGTTCTGAAGCTCGGTGGCACCAATCGCACGGTAATCGGCGTGATGGCGCGGGGCTTCGACTTCAATACGCACGCCGATATGTGGATGCCGCTCACGACGGTGTTCGCATCACAGGATCGATCGGCGGTCTATTACGTTGTCGCTCGTCTGAAAGACGGTGCAACCATCGAGACGGCTCAGTCGGACATGAACGCTGTGGGTGAGCGCCTTCGGGCCGAGTACCCGGATCTGATGGTGAAACGTGAGCGGATCTTCGTTCGGCCTCACTTGGATCAGGTTGTCGGAAGGATTCGCCCAGCGCTGATGATACTGATGGGGGCCGTCACGCTCGTTCTACTCATAGCCTGTGCCAACGTCGCCAACCTTCTTCTGGCCCGCGCTACCGGTCGTCAGAAGGAGATCGCGCTTCGTGCGGCGCTCGGCGCCAGTCGGCTACGCATCGTCCGGCAGCTATTGACGGAAAGCGCCTTGCTTGCAGTCTTGGGCGGCCTGTTGGGGCTTGTCGTTTCACAGTGGGGGCTGGGGGCGCTGGCTGCGTTGGAGCCCAAGCACCTTCCTCGTTTCGGCACGATCGAAGTCGACGGCGCGGTCTTTGCGTTCACGCTCGTTCTTGCCGTCGTGACCGTCGTTCTGTTCGGGCTGTTTCCATCGTTTCAGGCCTGCAAGGTAGACCTTCATCAAGTGCTCAAGGAGGGAACCACGCGTACGGGTGCCGGAACGCGACGGGGTCGCGCCCGCGGGATTCTGGTCGTCACCGAAGTTGCGTTGGCACTTGTTCTGTTGATCGGCGCGACGCTATTGATCGACAGCTTCGTGCGAATCACCCGGCTGGATCCAGGTTATGACTACGAACATGTGCTCACGATGAAGATGTCTTTGGGCGACGCGACGGGACTCACGACCGCGAAGTTCACCGATGTCAACCGTCGGATTGCCGAGCGGCTCGAAGCGACGCCGGGTATCGAAGCCGCCGCTACGATCTCCACACTACCGCTACAGCATGGGCTCATGGCGTCGTTCACCGTCGAGGGAAGCACCGAGGCGGAGGGCGCGTCTTCCAGGCGGATGGCGCAGTGGCGCATGATTTCGTCGGATTACTTCAAGGCGATGGGCATTCCACTTCTTCGCGGCCGCACCTTCACCGAAACCGATACGGCGGAGTCGCAGAGTGTCATCATCGTGAACGAAGCCTTCGTCCGAAGATACCTACCGAATGAGGATCCGATCGGTCGCGGACTTCAAACCAATGATCCATCCACGGGTGCGCCACCGGATCGGATTGTGGGCGTGGTCGGTGACATTCGCGAGATCGCGCTCGATCGGCCTGAGGCGCCGACCGTGTTCTCTTTTGCCGCCCAGGCGGGCGATGCGGCGACGGCTTTCCTGGCAAACATCTTTCCTACGAGTTGGGTCATTCGCACCAAGGGTGATCCGTTGAGCTATGGCAACACCGTTCGCCGTGCCGTTCTTGCCGTGGACCCGGAGCAGCCCGTTTCGAGCATGAGGTCGATGGAGCAGGTGATGGCGGAATCCATGGCGCGGCGGCAGTTCAATACGGCGCTGCTGGCCATCTTCGCATCGGTGGCGCTGCTGCTCGCCGTTGTGGGTATTTACGGCGTGATGTCCTACTCGGTGGCGCAGCGCACGCACGAGATCGGCATCCGCATGGCCCTTGGTGCGGCACGCGGCGAAACGCTACGCCTTGTTCTCGGTCACGGTATGAAGCTTGCGGTGATCGGCATTGCCATCGGCGTGATCGGCGCATTTGCGCTGACGAGGATGATGCTGTCGATGCTCTACGAGATCAGTGCGACGGATCCGAAGACATTCGTGCTCGCGTCGCTCATTCTTCTGTTCACGGCCGCGATTGCCTGCCTGGGGCCCGCGCTGCGGGCGACGAAGGTTGATCCGATGGTGGCGCTGAGGTGCGAATAGGACGGTATACGTCATGGTTCTCCTGCAAGACATTCGTTACGCGATTCGAATGCTGGTCAAGAATCCCGGGTTCACGGCTGCGGCCGTGGCGACGCTGGCGCTGGGCATCGGCCTCAACACTGCGGTCTTCAGCATGGTCAACGCGGCCATGTTCAAGCCTGTGCCGTTTCGTGATGCCGATCGTTTGATGACGCTTCACCACAGACCGATCGACGAGCAGGATGCGCATCCGTTCTCCTACCCGGATTACGTCCAATACCGTGACCACAGCGGCGTGTTTGAGGAACTCGCCGCGTGCCACCAGATGCGTGTCAGCATTAACGTGGCCGAAGATACGACATTGCAGACGGCCCGGCTCGTGACGGGCAATTACTTTCAGATGCTCGGCGTGCGTACGCCGCACGGTCGCTTGCTGCGCCCGTCCGACGACTTAACGCCGGGAGCGCATCCGATGGTGGTGATCAGTGACGGATTCTGGCAACGCAGCTTCGACCGCAACCCGAGCGCGATCGGGCAGAGCGTGTTAGTCAACGGCCATGCCTACACGATCATCGGTGTCACGCCGGAGGACTTTCAAGAAGTGGGGCCTGTCGGCGTACCGGATGTCTGGCTGCCGATGATGATGCAGCGGCAACTCATGCCGGGCCCGGACTATTTGGCGAGCCGTGGCATCAGTTGGCTTCATCTCGTCATCGGTCGGCTGAAGTCTGACATCAACATGTCGCAGGCGCAGGCTCGATTGGACGCTCTTGCAGCACACCTTGCAGAGACAGACCCGGCTCGGTTTGAAAAGGAATATGCCTTTGTCGCCCGGTTGAGTGGGCTGGGGCTTCCCCCTAGGGGTAGCCGCACTGGCTTGCTACGTCCCGGCGCGACGGGCGACGAAGGTCGATCCGGTGGTGGCGCTACGGTACGAATAACAACGGGAGAATTGAACGGTGATCGCACTGAAAAACCTCGAGAAGTGTTACAAGTCGGGCCAGGGGTTCACGTACGTGCTGCGGCGCATCAACATCGAGGTGCAAGAGGGTGACTTCGTGACAATCATGGGGCCGTCCGGTGCCGGGAAGTCGACCTTGCTTGCGATCCTGGGCATGCTCGACGCCGAATTTGACGGTGCATTCTACTTTCTCGATCAGCCCGTACACGAGCTGAAGCCGCAGGCCCGCATGAAGCTCGGCAAGGAAAACATTGGCTTTGTGTTTCAGCAGTACCATTTGCTGGACAACCTTACCATATACGAAAACCTGGCGATTCCGCTTTCGTACCGGAATATCAAATCCGCCGAGTGCGCGGCACTGGTGGCCGATGCGCTCGATCGTTTTCAGATTGTGGGGAAAAAGGATCTCTACCCGAGCCAGTTGTCCGGCGGGCAGCAGCAGTTGGTGGCCGTCGCCCGTGCCGTGATCGCCAGTCCGAAGCTGATTCTCGCCGACGAGCCCACCGGCAACCTGCACTCGAAGCAGGGCGAAGAGATTATGGACCTGTTCACGCGGCTTAACGACGAAGGTACGACAATCATTCAAGTCACGCACTCGGAAAGCAACGCCGCGTACAGCAGGCGGATTATTCAATTGCACGATGGCTGGATCGAGGGAGATCGGGAGGTCTCGTCGTCTTTGCCGCAGGCGCAGCAAGTGCCGTGACGGACATTCTTGAACCAAGGCAGACACGGGCATTGGTTCTAGACGGAGGTGGCCGGTGAGTTCGCTGATTCATGACATTCGATACGGCATTCGCATGCTGGCCAAGAGCCCGGGCGCGACGGCCATCGCGCTTATCACACTAGGATTGGGAATCGGTGTGAACACCGGCATGTTCAGCATGGTCGATGCCTTCGAGCACTCGGTTCCCCGCCGCCTTGTCGAGCCGGAGCGGCTGGTGGCACTTTATCGTACCAGCGAGCGATTCAGCCAGGCACCGATGGGGGCGACTGATTGGCGTCACTTTCGGAAGGAGTCGAAGTCGTTTACCGATGTCGGTCTCTACCGAAGTACGTCGTTGACGCTCACCGGCCAGGGCGAACCGGAGCGCGTACAGGCCGTTCGAAGTACGGCCAACCTACTGCCAATCCTGGGCCTGAAGCCCCAACTTGGCCGACTCGCCACAGAGAAGGAAGACTCGCCGGCCGGTGAGCCCGTGGCTGTGTTGACGGATAGGCTATGGGAGCGCAAGTACGCCTCCGACCCCGATGTGCTCGGGCAGATGATCGTGCTCGACGACAATCCATATACGATCGTCGGTGTTCTGTCGGCGGATTTTCGGCTGGAAAACATGGGGTGGTACGGAGCGGATCTGCTGCTACCGCTACGCACCGATCCGGCCGGGTGGCGCGGCGATCAAAGTTTTGGCTGGGCGGTCGCCCGACTGGCGCCCGGGGTAACCGTCGAACAGGCGCACACCGAGTGTGCGACCATTGCAGCGCGGCTCGCTCAAGAGTATCCGAACACCAATGCGAACGTAGGTGTGCGCATTCGCTCGCTCTTGGATAAGTTCGTGTCCCCCGAAGATCGACTGGGCTTCCTGGCGATGCTCGCCGCCGTCGGGTTGGTCCTGCTGATCGCGTGCCTGAACCTCGCCAACCTCTTGCTTGCGAAAGCCACGGCGCGAGGCAGGGAGTTCGCCGTGAGAGCGGCACTCGGTGCAGGCCGAATGCGGATCATCCGCCAACTTCTGACCGAAAGCCTCTTGCTGGCGGTATGTGGCGGGGCGATAGGACTGCTCATTGGCAGGTGGGCCGTTGACGCCTTCATCGCGTCGCAAGACTACATGCCGATACAGCGGCACGAAGTCGGCCTGAATTGGGACGTGATGGCCTACGCCCTCATCGTGACTTTTTTGGCCGCGCTGGCGTTCGGATTGGCCCCTGCACTGACGGCGACCAGAGTCTCGGTCAACGAAGCTTTGAAGGAAGGGCAGTCGGCGTCAACGATCGGGCGCGGCCGCAATCGGTTGCGCAATGTGCTGATCGTCGGACAGCTCGCGGTTTCCCTTCCGTTGCTGGTGTGCTGTGGCTTGACACTCAGGCATGTGCGCGCACTCAGGATCTTGGATTTTGGCTACAACACCGAGCGGTTGCTCACGCTACACGTGGAGCTTCCGGAGTTTCGGTACAAGACGGGGGCTCAACAGAAGGCCTTCTACGAAAAGGCGATCGAGACCGTACGATCCACCGCGGGCATCGAAGACGCCGGAGCTGCGTTCACCCTGCCCATCTACAGCCGATCGGCACTCGGCGCGAAAATCACCATTGAGGGGCGTACGGAGGCCGAACCGTGGCGGGGCGCCGGCGACGTCTGGGGCTACCAACCGGTGACGCCGGGCTTCTTCGAGACGCTGGAGGTTCCGCTGACTGCGGGGAGATTGTTCACCGAGCACGACCACGCGGAGGGGCAGCCTGTGGCGATCATCAATCAGCGAATGGCTCGAAGGTACTGGCCGGATGAAGACCCGATTGGCAAAAGACTGACACTGGATCGTAACCTGTCCGAAGCGTCGTGGATGTCCGTGGTCGGTGTTGTGGCCGACGTGGGCTACTCGCTTCAAGGCAGTTTGCCCGGACCACCCGCCCCGACGCTTTACGTGCCACACAGGCAGAAGCCATATTCGAACATGTACGTCGTGGCCCGCACTACGGGTGATCCCAAGGCGGCGATCCCCGCCATGCGCAGCGCGCTACGCACACTCGACCCGGGACTGCCGATCGGTGATTTCCGTACGGTTCAGGAAATCATGCACGAGCTCTGCCGTGACGATCGCCTGGCTGCGGGGTTTCTCGGCGGGTTGGCGGTCTTGGCCCTGGGGCTTGCGAGCATCGGACTGTACGGCGTCATGTCCTACGTTGTCCAACAACTGACGCATGAAATCGGCGTGCGCGTGGCACTAGGCGCGGTCCGGCAGGACATCATGCGGATGGTGTTAAGACGATGTATTCGGCTGACTGCGATTGGAATCGGCGTGGGATTGGCGGTTTCGATCCCTGTGGGTCTCGTGCTCGAATCACAACTATTAGGCGTCAGTGGTATCGACCCACCGGCCTACGCAACCGTCACCATAGTGCTCTTGTTGGTTGCCCTGCAGGCCGGCTACTTGCCCGCGCGCAGGGCCACCAAGGTGGATCCAATCGTGGCTTTGAGACACGAATAGTGGATAATCGAATAGGACAACACATGGGGGTGCGCATTGCGGTGCTGGGCTTGGCCGCGCTGTCCGGCTGCGCGAATATCCTGACGCGCGATGACTACGAGGCTTACCACGCGCCGCCGTTCGGCTTACACGTCATCGAGACACTTGACCTTCAAGCACAATCTCAATCGGAGCCGGTCACGGTGGAGCAAGCGAAGGCCGACAATGTAGCGCGCAAGGAAGTTGTGGAAGAACCTCGCGAATCGATGGAGCTGACCCTTGAGCAGGTGCGTGCGGCGACGCTTGCCAACAACCTCGACCTTGCCGTTGAGCTCGTCAATCCTTCGATTGACGCGGAAACGGTCCATGAGGAAGAGGCGCAATTCGAACCATTCTTCTTTGGTTCCGCATCATACGGCGTCATCGATCGCGAATCGCCCGTTGTCGGTGGGACCGGGGTGTACGCCAAGGAACTCGACTACGAGGCGGGCGTTCAGATTCCCTTGCGCACCGGGGGTACGTTCAAGATCGATTTGCCAGTCAGTCGCTCGGAAGATCAGACCTATCATCGGCGTAGCTCATCCGAGGAGCCGGAGATCATCGACGCACTCTACACGAGCGGCCTCACTTTTTCGATCAGCCAGCCGCTGTTGCGAAACGCAGGTGTTCGGACGAACACGCACGCGATTCGCGTCTCGAAATACGAACGCGATATCACGGACGCGCGCACGAAACTGGAAGTGATCAACACATTGGCCGATGCCGACCGGGCGTACTGGGTGCTGTATGCCACGCGGCGGGAGTTGGATGTGAGGCAGCAGCAGTACGAGTTGGCTATCCAGCAGTTGGAGGAGGCACGCCAGCGTGTGGCGGCCGGCGCCGCGCCTGAAATCGAAATCATGCGAGCCGAGTCCGGTATGGCCCGCAGGCTCGAAGCGATCATCATCGCTGACACCACGGTGCGCCGCGCCGAGCGTGAAATGAAGCGTATCATGAACCGTGACGATTTACCGATGGATTCGATGACGGCGATTCATCCAGTGACCGATCCGAATCCGATTGGTCTGGATTTGGACGCAGAATCACTGGGCGAGTACGCCGTGGCACATCGGATGGAGATGCTCGAACTTCAGATCCGTACTGCGATCGACGACAGCACGATCGACTTCCAGCGGAACGCACTGCTTCCATCTTTCACGCTGGACTACACGTACACCACCAACGGGCTCGGCGCGAGCTACAATGACGTACTGCGCGGGGTCGGCAGCTCGACGCACGCGGACTACTCGATCGGTTTGACGGCCGAGGTGCCGATCGGGAATCAAGAGGCCAAGGCGAAGTGGCGACGCGCGAAGCTCGTTCGTCTGCAGCGGATGGCCGCCAAAGACCAACTCGATCTCGCGATTCGGCGGGAAGTGTGTGACGTTTTGGATCAACTCACTGAAGACTGGCAACGGATTCTCGCCGCCGGGCAGGAGGTGGTGCTGGCCGGTAAGACGTGGGAGGCGGAGCGGCGACAGTTCGAGGTCGGCCTGCGTACTTCCACCGAGGTTCTGGAGGCGGCCGCACGCCTTGCGGACGCGCAATCCCGCGAAATTCGGGCGCTGGCATCGTACGAGATATCGCAAGTGGACATCGCCGTGGCCACCGGATCGCTTCTCGGGAAGGACAAGGTGATCTGGGACGCGACGAACTCGGACTGATCCAAGTGGCGACAAAGGCGAGCTGCCCTATCGTCGTCGAGTGTGTTTCGGGCCATCATTAGTCTTAGTTTGAGGTAGAGGTTCCGCGGTGAAATGTCGACGTGCCCGAGCGTGTGACGGACATGATCTACAGGAGTCCTCTGCCGGACGCCGCTACGAGAGCTCCTGCCATTTTTCTGAATTTCACATCGTGGATGTGTCAAGAACTGCGTTTTTCTATGCGCCCGGCAGGATTCGAACCTGCGACCCCCGGTTTAGGAAACCGGTGCTCTATCCAACTGAGCTACGAGCGCTCGATCGATTCCGTCGTGCGGCCACTTTGCGTGGCTCACCGATGCCATACCGCGCGATGCTACGTTCACGGTTCCGTGCCGTTGGCAGGACGTCCACGGCAGAACATTTTTATAACCGGGAATGGGGGCCGTTGCACGTGGTTGTGCCGTATTGCAGGTGATCGCTACGATCAGTCTTGAGCTTGCGGCTTCGAGGCTGGGAAGCCAATCGTGGCCGTAGTCCGGCTCTTCACGCCGGCCGTCAGCGTCGGAGGTGTCGTGTCGATGGTTCACCATTCCGCGAGTATGACGCACGCATCTGTGAAGTGCGAGGCGCCGGGGAATGGCAGGCATCGCCAATGGCCTGGTACGCATTTCCGTCGGATTGAGGAACGCTGGCGAGTTGTTTCCTGACCTGGAACAAGCACTCCACAAGTCCGGAGCTGACGCGTGGCGAGACCAAACGGACCTTCGCCGAAGACAGCGATCTAGGATCAGGCCCTCAAATAGGCGAAAAACCTCAAATAGCCGGTGATCCGATCGACGCTGTGAGGCGCGGATTTCGCGTCGTCGACGATGCCGGTCAGATGTCCAGGCCCGCAATGCTCAAACTGCCCGCGGCCAGCGCGAGCAAGTCCCGAATAGGCTTCGGATTGCTGGCGTGCGAGGGGCTCGGTTGAAGTTTTAGTGGACAGGAGGGCCGTTTGGCTCGCCATTTGCTTGGTTTTCGGCGGCCGGCTGCGTGGCCGGGCAGAGGAATCCTCGGGACCGAACAAGCGTTCGGTTCCAGCAATGCCGGAATGCAGCTCCGGAGGCTGCGCAAAAACCGTCGAGAAGAATCTATGTTCCCAATTCAAACTGCCGAGTGGCTTGCTCCCAAGGTCCGTAAACTCGTCGTCGAGGCCCCACGGGTGGCCAAACACCACCTGCCGGGCCATTTTTGCATTGTCCGCGTGCGGGAGGGCGGCGAGCGAATCCCGCTGACCATCGCCTCGTCGGATCGCGAGACCGGGCTCATCACGCTGGTCGTCCAGGTCGTGGGTGCCACCACGGACATGCTGTGTTCGCTGGAGGCAGGGGAGTTTATTGCCAACGTCGTGGGGCCGCTGGGCAAACCGACGGAGATCGAAGATTTCGGTCATGCCGTGCTCGTCGGTGGCGGCGTGGGCACGGCCGTCATCTACCCCCAGGCGTTGGCCCTGAAGGAAGCGGGCAACCGCGTGACGGCCATCTTCGGGGGTCGATCCAGAGAATACGTGATTTTCGAGAAGGAACTGGCGGCCCATTGCGACGCCGTCTTTCCCTGTACGGACGACGGCAGCTACGGCTACCACGGCTTCGTCACCGGCAAGCTGCAGGAGTTACTGGAGGATCCGTCTCAAAAAGTCGGCGCCGTACTGACGGCCGGTCCCGTTCCCATGATGAAGGCTGTCGCCAACGTGACGCGACCGTTTGAGGTCAAGACCATCGCCTCTCTGAATCCCATCATGGTCGACGGTACGGGCATG
>Ga0210123_1000834_pt1 | contig 17493 bp, 18 predicted proteins | sample Muzzi_PWB_D2_FD_185535 | JGI IMG/M metagenome (GOLD analysis project Ga0210123, IMG submission 185535) | Wetland microbial communities from San Francisco Bay, California, USA, that impact long-term carbon sequestration - Muzzi_PWB_D2 (SPAdes) | ecosystem: Environmental > Aquatic > Marine >... | reverse complement strand
GAGTCCGACATTTCCGGATTGAAACTTTTGTGCCTTATGTATTTGAGAGCGGACCACTCCGGGCCAGAGGTGGGCATTTCTGCGTGCAGGCAAAGCCACCGGGGGGAGGGGGCGCAATTCCGAACGTCTGTTTCCGGGGGTGAAGTGGTCGTTCAGGAGGGGGCTTTCATGACTGCATTGCGATGCGCTCGATGACTGAGTACGGCCAACTCCAGTCATTCCCGAGAAAGCTGTGTATGTCTTGAATGCACGCAAATTCAGACATTCCAATTTTACGTGATGTACTCACACATTCGGCCAATTACGAACACTTAGTTACGACCAAGCGCAGCCGACTGGTCTCTAGCTGCGCACATTGGTTTCCACTTACGCGAGTTCGTGGCATGTTTTAACACGCAGAATCATAATATGGCATTTCGGTAAGAGTGACTGAACCTGCCTGCTCTCATCGACACAGCACTTGTAGCCCGTCTGCTTCGCATCGAACCTCGTTTTGAAACTTGAGCCCTACATCGTTGCAGATCTTATACATTAGTTGAGCAGGCATCCCGACATTACTGGCATCACTCAACGATTTTTGTGCCATTGGAAGAATTGCCGCACAGCTTGTATCAGCCTCGGATGATTTCTTGCCGGCATTGATCGCGTCCATCCCGATTTGTGCTTCATAAAGTTGTTCCACGTTCCATGCATCGAGCCATTTATCGTTGCTTGTATTAGAAGGTTTTGAACTCGTTGCGGAGGACTCATCGTTGCTGCAACTAGCTATTGCTGCGGCTACGAACACCAACATCACTGAATTAATAATTTTGCTTTGTGAATGCTGCATATCGTGTCTCCATATCGCAGTTAAATTGTTGATCCTTGACTCTTGTAAAATAGCACATCTAACGTGAAAATAATGTGAAGGTTAGTTGAGGGCTATCCTGCATTTTTTTACTAGAAATACGCAGTGATGATAGGCTTCCGGACAGTAGTGGCAGCCACTAGATACTCATACAGACATGTCTCGTTTCAGTACGAACACGACATTCCCCAGAAAATCATGAACTTCCGAGTTGGGTCGTCTCACGACTTTTAGCAGACTCTTATATAAGCACCTGGTGTAGTTCCGGGTTCGGTCGGTAACTTGCCATTCGTGGCCGGGACACAGCAACTTCCTGGTTCAGCTGTGTACGGAGAAGTTCGGCCAGAACCAGTCATTCCCGAGCAGAATACGAACGGTGAAAAAGCCGCAGAACCTGCCGTTCCCGTTATGCAATCTGTACTACCGTTTTCAGCTATAGAAGTTGCAGTTCTCAGCACACTGGAAACCCCGCGCATGCCGGGCTCCAAATCAGTCACGGGAATGGGATATGATTGGACATTCACGCAGCCTGCGGTAGCAGCTGAACCAGCCACGATTGACAAAACAAGGAGATAGAAACTATGCCGGAACAAAACAACCAGAAACTGGCCGTTGACCTTGAAAAGTTTCTTGGTTTGCAGCATCCGCCTCTTGCCATCCACTTCACCCAGGAGGCCCTACCGGGGGTGAAGCCGTTTGCCGAAGAGTTGCCGGCCCCAACCGATGACGGGCGTACCGGACGCGTTCCTGCCGGCTGCGTTTTCTGGATGAAGGCCGAGGGACAGACATTCAGCACAGTGGCGGAGGACCACGCCAACTGTAGCGTGGGCAGCGTCACCCATGGCTTCAAGTCACTGGAGGAGGTTGGCGGGAAATCGGATATCGGCGTGCTGGTTGGTGCCGGCTGGGTTGCACCCGAGATGTTTCCCGAAATACCGGTTGTTAAAGAGCGTCACCGCTACGTGAGCTACGGCCCGTTGCAGGATGCCGAAACAATGCCTGATGTGATCTTTCTGCGCGTGAACGCCAAGCAGGCCATGACGATTTCCGATGCCTTCCCCAGCCTGCGTTTCGAGGGCAAGCCACAGTGCCATATTATCGCTATTGCGAAGGAGCAACAGGAGGTGGCGATCAGTGTCGGCTGCATGCTGAGCCGGGTGCGCACCGGCATGCCCAATACCGAAATGACCTGTGCCATTCCGGGTGCGCGACTCGCCGAGGTGGTGCAGCAGATCAAGACGACGACAGTCATCGACGGTACGGTGGCCAATTACGCCAGCGAGGATACTCGGCGCTTCGAGATGCGCTAACACTATTACTTCGCAAACCCACTCACGCTGAGAGAGATTCTTCCAGCGTGGGCGGACTTTTTTGAAAGTGATCTAATGCCATAATACAAATGGCGACTTCCAGTTGCCAGCTCAACCGATCGACGCAACACATGCATTAAATCGTTCTGCCGGTGTTTCGAAGCCCAACGTCTTTCGCGGCCGTTCGTTTAACTGACGTGCCACCGCATTCAGCTTCGCCTGGGAGTGTACCGACAAATCGGTGCCTTTGGGAAAATACTGTCCCAGCAGGCCATTGGTGTTCTCGTTGGAACCGCGCTGCCAGGGACTCTGTGGATCACAGAAGTAGACCTTGATGTCAGTGGCCAGGGTGAAGCGTTTGTGATCTGCCATCTCGCTGCCGCGATCCCAGGTAAGCGACTTGTAGAGTTCGCTCGGCAGCTTGCGAGCCTGCCTGATCAGGGCATTGATCACCTTCCTCAAATTCCCGCTTCCAGCGGCGTATCAGGTTATCCCCAATACCCAGACTCCGCGCAGCCTCAGAGGTCTTGTAACCCTGTTCTGTTACCAGCGCCACGGCATCACTCTTGAAATCTTCCGTGTAGTTCCGTCTCTTTCTCGTTTCTGTTGTCATATCTCACCTCGTTATGGCATTTTACAGTCTTAACTCGGTGTCCGGATTTAGTAGACCACTTCAACCCGTGTATCCAACGAACAGCCAATACCATCAAAGTGTATCGTCCACCTACGCCATCGGCGACGTCCAGGGCTGCTTCGATGACCTGCTGAGGCTCTTGGAGAAGCTTGACTTCGATCCGGAAGTCGACCGTCTCTGGTTTACTGGAGATCTCGTCAACAAGGGACCCAACTCATTGGAGCTGTTGCGCTTCGTGCGCAGCATCGGCACCGCCGCTATTAGCGTACTCGGTAACCACGATCTGCACCTCCTGGCCGTGGCCGCCGGGGCAGTCAAAATCCGCAAGAAGGACACTATTGCCGAGATCCTCGATGCCCCCGACTGCGAGGAGCTACTGTTTTGGCTGCGTCACCAACCGGTCCTGCACCACAGCGAGACCCTCGGTTTCACCATGATCCATGCCGGGCTCCCTCCCCAGTGGGATCTGGAGAAAGCCCGGCAATGTGCCCGCGAGTTGGAGACCGTGCTGCAGAACTTCGATTACGAGGACTTGTTCCTGCACCTTCCGGGAGACGGACCGTTGCGCTGGCGGGAAGACCTAGAGGGCTGGGGACGCCTGCATTTCATCACCAACTGTTTTACCCAGCTGCGCTGGTGCGACCTCAGCGGCCGTATCGATTTGCAGGGAGAAAGACGAATGGCCTCGGCGAAGAAAAAACGCTCTCGGCCTTGGTTCGAGATCCCGCACCGTGCCAGCAAACCGCTGCGGATTCTCTTCGGACACTGGGCGAAGCTCTTAGTCGCACCGTCGGCCAAAGGGGCTGCGGGCGTGATTCACCTGGACACAGGCTGTGCCAACGGCGGTCGGTTCACAGCGTTTCGACTCGAAGACTGGCGCTACTTCAGGCTGAAATGCAAGAACAAGGCCGTGCCCTGGAGAAGTCTCGAGACGTCCGACCGCAATGATCTGAAAGCCCCGTGACGTGCTTAGCAGCAATGATTTCGGTCCGAATGCTATGGGTTACACCAAGGGATTCCGATCCCCCGGCCTCAACGACATAAGGCCATGAATTTTATGGAAATGGTGGGCCCGCCAGGACTCTCACCTATTGACGTCGTATAAGACGGCCTGCTCGGGCAACTGAGTTTCGCCGTCCTGCGTTGAGCGGTCCTGGGAGGTCGCCTTGCAGGGTCTCAATGAGTATATTGCATTCTCATTGGCCTGAATTAATGGAGAAACTGATGCACATATGCGAACAAGTGGTCGATAGCGCGAAATATCTTGAAGCGAACGGCTTCACCCAGAAGCAACTGTCTTCATTGCACCATTTCTCGCTGGAGGGAAGAGACGAGACATTCCGTAGCCTGGAGAAATATTTTAGTGAGAATAAGAATCTACATGAGAGAAACACGAACCTAGCTAACCGTCTTATATTTGTGTCAGATCAGTACAAACAGAATAAGGGAACGTTCTCACAGTTGATTGAGCAGGCATTGGAAAAATGGCCATTGGTATAAGATGAACGTTAAGAAATCGCCAAACGCCCCTGGTATCTATGTCGCAAGAATTATTACTGATGTCCCAATGCCGGTTACGCGAGATAAACGTTACGTGGAGACATGTGCAAGAGTGGATAAGAGCAATGTCAAAGTTGGCAAAGCAAAAGATTTAGCTGCTCGGCAAAGTAATTATTGGAAGGATTTTGATGAAGAAAATGTTGTTTTTATCCCTTTAGCTATCCTTGATGATATTCAGCAGGCAGAGACAGCAATATTGAGGCATTTAAAAAAGTATCGTAAACGTAGTCCAAAAGGCGGATTAATGGATTGGCTTGAAAATATAGAGACAGAAACAGTTATTAAAGAGGTCTACTCTGTGCTGATAAAAGAAGGCATTCCACATGAGATTATTGAGGCATAAATACCGATAACGAGTTGTGAGGTTCTTTTGTCTAACTGGTTGTCCTCTGTGACCTATTGGAAATCCAAATCACCCAAAACCAAACCCATACCGAACAACTGATTCAAGCAGCATTAAAAGAAGCATTCAGTCACAATACAGCTGGGCCTGAAACAGACAACACCCAGGTAACGGTCAATGCTTAACAAAGTAGCCATCAGTTTGAGTGAAAAGTATTTTGGTTAGAACATGCATACAAGCAGGGTTAGACCAGATTTACCATTATCAGAGATTTCACGTTGAATATGTGACGGACGTGTTATCGAACAACCGCATCAAGTTTTCAGATCCGAGCACATTCAATGACCCATGGGATTGTCAGCCCAGCTTCTCAAAAACAATTCTTGATAAACCTGATATCTACAACCGCTATGTTGAATATGCATGCGATCTTGTTAGAAGGCGGGATGGTCTGTCAGACGCTGAAGTGGCTCAAGAAGCTGCCCTTTTACATAATGACCGGTCATTTCTGGAGAAATTTATCGACGGCATGACTATTGCCATGTCGCAGGCGATATCTAATCAGTATCGGGTCTACTGCCTCTCAAGTGACCCAAGTAACTTCCTCATGTGGGCGCACTACAGTGACAGTCATAGCGGTGTTTGTTTCGGTTTCAATACAAGAAGCCTCGTATTCTGCGGCGCATTGGAGGTTAATTACCGTGAAGATTACCCACAGATTGATTTAATCGACGATGACGATTTTGCCTACTTACGCGACACCCTGCTTACAAAAGCTAAATCATGGTCCTATGAAGATGAGTATCGCTTGATTGCCAAAGAAGGTGAATCTGATTCTTTTATGGTAGTGGATGACAGCTTCGCATCGTTTGAGCCTCAAGACCTGCATTCAGTCATCGTTGGTACTTCTATATCAACTGCAAACATAGAGACGATACGTGAATTATTAGCCCGCCGAGAACACCCTGTCCAACTGTTACAGGCACGACCTAACAGCAATAAGTATGCACTGATCCTTGAAGAAATATAGTGCGCGCCCCCCGCCAGAATCCTCTTCCTGGAGACCTCGGCTGAGTCGGTTGCCCCCCGAAATTCCCCGCTATGGAATGCACCAAGGGATTCCGATCCCCCGGCCTCAACGACATAAGGCCATGAATTTTATGGAAATGGTGGGCCCGGAAGGACTCGAACCTTCGACCAAGGGATTATGAGTCCCCTGCTCTAACCAACTGAGCTACAGGCCCTTTTCAAGGCGGTGTGATTGAAGCCATCAATGATACTGTGAGCAGTTAATCTACTTCCAGAAAACTGAGCAGCGGTTCCGAACGGGTCGGGTGACGCAGTTTGCGCAATGCCTTGGCCTCAATCTGGCGTATGCGTTCACGGGTGACATCGAACTGCTTGCCGACTTCTTCCAGCGTATGGTCGGTATTCATATCAATGCCGAAACGCATACGCAGTACCTTTGCCTCTCTTGGTGTCAGACCGGACAGTACACTCTGGGTTGCCTCTCTCAGGCCTTCCATTGAAGCGGAGTCAATCGGAGAGTCAATGTTCTGGTCCTCGATAAAATCACCCAGGTGCGAGTCTTCATCATCACCAATCGGTGTTTCCATGGAGATCGGTTCCTTGGCAATCTTGAGTACCTTGCGTATCTTGTCTTCCGGCATGTCCATGCGTTCGGCCAGTTCTTCCGGTGTTGGTTCGCGGCCAATTTCCTGCAGCATCTGGCGGGAAATACGGTTGAGCTTGTTGATCGTTTCGATCATATGTACCGGGATGCGGATGGTGCGGGCCTGATCGGCAATAGACCGGGTAATGGCCTGGCGAATCCACCAGGTCGCGTAGGTCGAGAATTTATAACCACGACGGTACTCGAATTTATCCACGGCTTTCATCAAGCCGATATTGCCTTCCTGGATCAGGTCCAGGAACTGCAAGCCGCGGTTGGTGTATTTCTTTGCAATCGAAATAACCAGGCGCAGGTTGGCTTCAACCATTTCTTTCTTGGCGCGCCGTGCCTTGGCCTCACCAATCGACATGCGCCGGTTGATATCCTTTATTCCGGAGATATCGAGGTGTGCATTTCTCTGCAGTGCGATCAGCTTTTTCTGGGCGCGCAGGATCTCGTCCTTGTGCTGGGCCAGCTGTTCCGAATACTTGTGGCCACCATTGACCTGGCTATCCAGCCAGTCGAGGTCGGTTTCGTTGTTTGGAAAGGATGTAATGAATTCCTTGCGTGCCATTGCGGCCTGGGTCACGCAGATATCCATTATGGCGCGCTCATGGGTACGAATGCGCGCAATGGCATGGCGCAGGTTGGTGGTTAATATGTCTACGATGCGTGGTACCAGTTTGAGTTCCTGTATCTGGTCCGCAAGCGAGGTGCGCAGTTTTTTCACCTGGGCGGCGTTTTTGCCACCTTTTTCAACGGCTGTGGCGAGCTGCTTGTAGGTCTTGCTGATCGCAGTGAATCGCTCACGTGTTTCTTCAGGGTCTGGACCCGTGTCTACCGGTGCCAGATCTTCCTCATCGTCATCTTTTTCGGCATTTTTACTGGCCTGTGCCGCTTGAACCTGCGCGGGCTGTGGAATTTCGGGCTCTATTGCGTTGGGATCGATAAAGCCCGTGATCAGGTCATTCAAACGCATTTCGCCTGCCTCGACACGTTCATATCCACGTATCAGGGTTGCCGCGGTTTCCGGATACCAGGCAAGTGCCTGCAGCACCTGGTTGAGTCCGTCTTCAATGCGTTTGGCGATGACGATTTCACCCTCACGGGTAAGCAACTCAACCGTTCCCATCTCGCGCATGTACATGCGTACCGGGTCTGTCGTTCGACCGAACTCACTGTCGACGGTTACCAGGTTGGCGGCTGCTTCTTCGGCAGCATCTTCGTCAGCCGTGTTCTTGGTGCTGGCGAGCAATAGCGAATCGGTATCCGGTGCAACTTCGTGTACCAGGATCCCCATGTCGTTGATCATGCCAATGATGTCTTCAATCTGTTGCGGGTCGACGATGTCTTCCGGCAGGTGGTCGTTGACTTCGGCATAGGTCAGGAAGCCCTGCTCCTTGCCCTTTTCAATAAGCAGTTTCAGTCTTGATTGTTGATCTTTTTCCATATTCATCCGCAGGCATGGTCGATGCCCAAGTTATACACAGAGGTGGGAGAAAATTAGCCCAGCAGTATAGTCGAATATATAGTAGTCAGCCAAGCGAATTACAAGCCATAATTTTGACCGGCCGGGGGCCATTTAAATCCTTCAGGCCTCCTTAAGGCGTGTCTGTAATGCCTTGTACTCTTCCAGTTCCGCTGTGCTCAGAGTCCGCTGGCGGCTCACCTCGTTTAGGTAATTTATTTTATTATCAATATGTTGCCTTCGTAATTGTTTCAGGCAACCGTGAAGTTCGGGCAGCAGTTCGAGGCCTTCGTGGGGAGGGGACCACTCAGCCAGTTTGTAGAGATGCAGTGCTTCCTCACGGTCACGCCAGTGTTCCAGGATTGCCCCGGTATTCAGTTCCGGTTGCCGGTGCAGCAATGCCAGTATTTCGATCAGGAGTGTGACGCCCGGAATTTCCGTGTACGTCTCCAGCGGCAATGCATCGATCTCCCGGGCCAATGATGGCTGGTACAAGAGCATGGCAATGGCTTCCCTGACCGGGCTTTTTCTGCCAGCACCGGCAGTACGCTTACCCGGCGCCTGCCGGGCTGGTTTCTCAGGCTGCGGGGACGGGCGCAGGCGTTTGGCCAGGTGTTCTGTGCCGGTTTCAACAAGCCTGGCCAGGCGTTCGGTCATGAGTTGGCTGAACATGCTGTCCGGCAGCCTGGACAACAGGGGTTTTGCCAGGTCCACCAGTCGTGCGCGACCGTCAATGCTGCTGGTGTCGAGCTGGCTGGAGAGGCGCTCGAAGAAAAAATCGGATAAATGGGTGGCTGACTGAATGTGTTGCTCAAAATCATCCTTGCCGGTCTTGCGCACCAGTGAATCCGGGTCTTCGCCGTCCGGCAGGAACAGGAAGCGTGCTTCACGGCCATCGCGCAGGACCGGCAGTGTATTTTCCAGTGCCCGCCAGGCCGCCTCGCGACCGGCGCGATCGCCGTCAAAACAGAATACGATTTCGGGGGCGGTACGGAACAGGCGCTCCAGGTGGTCAGACGTGGTGGCAGTGCCCAGCGTTGCCACGGCGTAGTTAATGCCGAACTGTGCCAGCGCGACAACATCCATATACCCTTCAACGACCAGGAGGCGCTTGAGTTGGCGCACGGATTTACGGGCTTCATACAGGCCATAGAGTTCCTGTCCCTTGTGGAATACCGTTGATTCTGGGCTGTTGAGATATTTAGGTGTGCTGTCGTCGAGTACCCGGCCGCCGAATCCGACGATGCGCCCGCGCCGGTCATGAATGGGGAACTGGACCCGGTCGCGGAAGCGGTCATAGCTGCCCTTGCCGCCATCGCGCTCGATCAGCAAGCCAAGTTCCAGCAGTATTTTTTGCGTCTGCGGGTCTGTGCCGAATGCTTTCACCAGGTTGTCCCAGCCGGGCGGTGCAAAGCCGATATTAAAACGGGCGACGACCTCACCGCTGAGACCCCTGTTTTTCAGGTAGTCCACGACACGGCTGGCCTGCGGGTGTGTGCGCAACTGTTGCTGGTAATACCCGGAGACCTTTTCGAGCATGTCGTAATGGGGTTGAGTAACCGCGGTGTGGCTTGATTCGGGAGCGGTATCACGCGGTATGTCCAGTCCAGCCCTGTGTGCCAGTTCTTCCACTGCTTCCACGAAGTCCATGTGTTCATAGTCCATCAGGAAGGTGATGGCGGTACCGTGCATGCCACAGCCGAAGCAGTGGTAGAACTGCTTGGCCTGGCTAACGGTGAATGAGGGTGTTTTCTCGTTGTGAAACGGGCAGCAGGCCTTGTATTCACGCCCGGCCTTTTTCAGCTGCACACGGTTGTCGATGACCTCGACGATGTCGGTGCGGGTTAGAAGTTCGTCAATAAAGGATTGGGGGATGCGGCCGGCCATGGGTTCTAGGTTAAAAGGGATATCCCGGAATAGGAAGATAATCCTGAAAAAAACCTTGTCTCGCGCAAAGGCGCAAAGGCGCAAAGAAATACAAATATTGTGCAGGAGCGGTTCGCGAGCGTGAAATCAATCTTTTGCCACAGAGGACACAGAGGTCTCAGGGAAAACCCGCATTCTTCCTGCTGTGGGGCTGGCGCCTCGCCGGGAATAGCAAGAATTCCCTGCGATGCATGGATTCTACTGTTTCCAGCTGAAGTAGTACGCATGGCACACGCTGCATGCGATTTGAGAACTCTGTGTTCTCTGTGCCCTCTGTGGCAGATATATTTGGTTTTTCTTTGCGCCTTTGCGTCCTGGCGCGAGACAGGTTTTTCAGCCGAGCTTGGCCCTGATCAAGGCGCTGACGGCACTCATGTCTGCCTTGCCCTGTAATTCGGGTTTCAGCAGGCCCATGACCTTGCCCATATCCTTGATCGAGGTCGCGCCGGTTTCTTCAAGTGCAGCATCGATGAGGGCATTGATTTCGTCTTCGCCGAGTTGTTCAGGCAGGTAGGGCGTGATGATTTCCAGTTCGCTGGTTTCTATCGCGATCAGGTCGTCGCGACCGGCCATTTCAAACTGGACGATGGATTCGCGGCGTTGCTTGACCATCTTGTCGAGTACCAGGGTGACCTGGGTATCATCCAGTTCGATGCGTTCATCGACCTCGCGTTGCTTGATCGCAGCAGTGATCAGACGCAGCGTTGCCAGGCGTGGTTTGTCCTTGGCCCGCATGGCATCTTTTACATCCTGCGTGATGCGGTCCTTGAGGGACATGCTGAATGAGGGAAGGTCTAGTAGAGACGAACGCGACGGGCGAGTTCGCGGGAAACCTTCTTCTGTGTGCGCTTTACGGCAGCAGCTTTCTTGCGCTTGCGTTCCTGCGTGGGCTTTTCATAAAACTCACGGTCACGGACGTCGGAAAGGACACCGGCTTTTTCACAGGCACGCTTGAAACGGCGCAGTGCAATCTCGAAGGGTTCGTTATCTTTTACACGTACATTTGGCATACAAATTCCAGTTAACATGGCTCTTTTGATCGGGCTGGGCATTCTATACAGGTCGCACAGAAAAGGCAAAATTTCCTTGTGTAACAAGCTCCGGCGTTTACCATAGGCGGGATGCGTGTACTTGGGATTGAGACCTCCTGTGATGAAACCGGCGTGGCCATTTACGATGGTAACGAGGGGTTGCTGGGCCATGCACTGTATAGCCAGGTCGACTTGCATGCACAGTACGGGGGCGTGGTCCCGGAACTGGCCTCCCGGGATCATGTCCGCAAGCTGTTGCCACTTGTAAGGCAAGCTATTGATGAATCTGGTATTAATTCGTCAGACATTAATGGTATTGCCTATACGGCCGGGCCGGGACTGGTCGGGGCCTTGCTGGTGGGTGCTGCCGCCGGGCGCAGCCTGGCCTGGGCATGGAGGGTCCCTGCGATTGCCATACATCATATGGAGGGGCATCTCCTGGCACCGATGCTGGAGGCGAACCCTCCCGAATTCCCGTTTTTGGCCCTGTTGGTCTCCGGCGGGCATACCCTGCTGGTAGAAGTCGATGGGGTCGGGCGTTACCGCGTGCTGGGAGATTCGATCGACGATGCGGTAGGCGAGGCCTTCGACAAGACGGCCAGCCTGCTGGGTTTGGCCTATCCCGGTGGGCCGGCACTTGCGAAACTGGCATTGCAGGGAGACCCGCAGCGTTTCACCTTCCCACGTCCCATGACAGACCGCCCGGGACTGGACTTCAGTTTCAGTGGACTGAAGACCTTTGCGTTATACAGCTGGCGTGAATCGGCGCAAACGCAACAGGATCGTGCCGATATTGCGCGTGCCTTCGAGGAGGCCGTCGCCGATACCCTCGCCATCAAGTGCCGGCGTGCCGTTGCGCAAACCGGATTGAAAACACTGGTGGTCGCCGGGGGGGTTGGTGCGAATGTACGCTTGCGGGCACGGCTGGATGAACTCATGTCCAAAGAAGGCGGGCGTACCTGTTATCCGCGTCCTGAATTTTGTACCGACAATGGCGCCATGATTGCCTACGCCGGTTACCGAAGACTGCGTGCGGGACAGGCTGAAAGCCTTTCGATCAAGGCGATACCGCGCTGGTCACTGGAGGACCTGTCCGCAGCCGAAGGCTGATCTGTAGTTGGTGTTTTTCTATATTTGTTCAAACAAAAACAAATCTCGCGCAAAGCCGCAAAGGCGCCAAGAAAACATAAAAATAACTGCCACAGAGGGCACAGAGGACTCAGAGGAAAAACAAATAAAACCTGTTTTAACCCGCTTGTTGTCCGTTAAACCCTACATCCTTCAGGTTGGGGAGGTGAGTTGAATTGGATCAATTCTTATATTGAATCTTTTTCTCTGTGTTCTCTCGGTAACTGCTCCATGCGTTACTCTACCTCCTACATCCATGTAGTCGTGTGCCCTCCGTGGCAAGGCTTGTTTTCTTGGCGCCTTTGCGGCTTTGCGCGAGATTTTAGTGTTTATTGAGAGAGGGCTATTCTGTTCTTTTCCCGAACTGGATCTTGCCTTCCTTGCCATTGACAAGATTGCTGATATTGGACCGGTGCCGCCAGAAGAGCAGTACCGTCAGGATTGACATCGCAGCGATAATGGCCGGCTCCGGCAGCAGCCACAGGAACCACAGGGGGGTCAAGAGCATGGCAATCAATGCCGCGAGCGAGGAATAACGAAATACCACTGCCATGGCCAGCCAGGTAGCGGTGGTCAGCAGGCCTGCGGGCCAGTACAGGCCGTAGATGACACCGAGTGCCGTTGCCACGCCCTTGCCGCCCTGAAAACCAAAGAATATCGGGTAGAGGTGACCGAGGAAGGCCGCCAGTGCGGTGGCACCCAGGATCACCGGGCCCATCTGCAGGTATTGTGCGATCAACACGGGCAGCAGGCCCTTCAGCATGTCACCGGCCAGCGTCAGCGCGGCGGCCTTCTTGCCGCCCAGTCGTGCAACATTGGTCGCGCCCGGGTTTTTCGAGCCCGTGGTGCGCGGGTCCGGCAGGCCCATGAGTTTGCAGACAATGATGGCGGTCGAGATCGAGCCAAACAAATAGCCGCCAAGAATGACCAGGTAATCGGATTCCATGCGGGACATTGGAATCCTTCGCCGGGCGCAGGTCAAGCCGTTGCTCGGGATGGGTCGTGTCCCGTGCTGGCCAAGACGCGGTCCAGGCTCTATATTGACCGGCAGTCAAACGAGGGGACCTGCCCGTGGATATTGTATTTATTAATGATTTGCGTATCGAGACCATAATTGGCATCTATGACTGGGAGCGCAAGGTTAAACAGACCATCAGTCTGGACCTGGAGATGGGTGCCGATATCCGCAAGTCTGCAGAAACCGATGCTATTGAAGATACCCTGAACTACAAGGCTGTTGCAAAGCGGTTGATTGCGTTTGTAGGTGAGAGTGAATATCAACTGGTGGAAACACTGGCCGAGAAAATCACGGCAATTGTTTTGACTGAATTCAGTGTCCCGTGGGTAAAACTGACGGTCCACAAGCCCGGGGCGGTACGCGGTTCGCGTGATGTCGGTGTGATTGTTGAGCGTGGCAGCCGCTAACTATGAAGTCGCAGGTGTATGTCAGTATTGGCAGTAACGTAAATCGCCATGAAAATATTGCCCTGGCACTCGGGAAACTGGCCCGCGAGTTTGGTCCGATAGAGCAATCATCCGTGTATGAAAGCGATGCAGTTGGCTTTAACAGCGCCCCGTTCTATAACCTGGTAATTGGATTCAGTACGAATAAATCACCGCGGGATGTACAGGCAAGACTGCACGCGATTGAAGATGCCTGTGGGCGGGTGCGTGCGCGTACGCTTTCTGCGCGTACCATGGACCTGGATATTTTGCTATACGCAGACCTGGTTATAGATGAAGCGGGCCTGACCTTGCCGCGCAGTGATATCACACGCTACGCATTTGTGCTCTGCCCGCTGGCCGAGATTGCAGGAGCGGAAAGGCACCCGGTCAGTGGCGAGAGCTATGCTGACATGTGGGCGGCATTTGATGATCCTGAACAGGTCCTGACGCGTATTGACTGGCCGCCCGGGTGAATTGCTGCTTCGATCATCCCGCGGTCCTGCCATCAACACCATTACATCGAAGACATGAGCAAGCTTCCTGCACCCTCATCGCAAGCGCTTGAAGTCAGCGCGGAACTTGCACGGCTGATCCGTAAAGAGATCGAACAGGCGGGTGGCGCTATCCCGTTTTCCCGCTACATGGAATTGTGTTTGTATACGCCGGGGCTGGGCTACTACAGCGCGGGACGCCAGAAGTTCGGGCCGGGGGGTGATTTTGTAACGGCCCCGGAATTGTCCTCATTATTTGGTCGTTGCCTGGCGCGTTCATGTGCGGCTGTGCTGGAGGCGCCTGGCGGCGGTGATCTGCTTGAGTTTGGCGCGGGCAGTGGCCGGCTGGCGGTTGACTTGCTGGGAGAACTGTCCGCAATGAATTGTCTCCCGGGCCGTTATTTTATTCTCGAACGAAGCGCTGAACTGAAGCAGCGGCAACAGGAAGCCCTGCAAAGGCACCTGCCGCATTTGCTGGATAAAGTCGTATGGCTCGACAGACTGCCGGATAACGGATTTCGTGGCGTGATGCTGGCCAATGAAGTGCTGGATGCCATGTCGGTGGAGCGCTTTCGCTGGACCGGTAGTGCCGCTGAATGCTTCGATGTGACTGCCGCGGGCAATGGGTTTGAGTGGCGTGTACGGCCTGCATCCACAGGCCGCGAGCAGGACGTGATACAAGCGCTGGCAGCAGGGTATGATATGGCTCCCGGTTTTGTTTCAGAGGTCAATTTCGCCTTGCGTCCCTGGTTGCGGGCGGTTGCGGATGTGCTTGAAAGCGGGCTGCTGTTATTGGTTGATTACGGGTATCCACGGCATGAGTACTACCACGCGCAGCGCAGCGCCGGCACCTTGATGTGTCATTATCAGCACCGCGCCCATGATGATCCCTTGCTCTGGCCGGGGCTGCAGGATATTACCGCACACGTGGATTTCACCGCGGTCGCCGAGGCGGCCGTGGCGGCCGGTCTTGACGTTGCGGGTTATACGACACAGGCCTGGTTCCTGCTGGACTGTGGACTGGACGGGTTTCTGCAACAGGCCGGGCCGACTGATAGTGTTGAATACATGCGGCAGGCCCAGCAGGCAAAGACATTGATACTTCCCGGTGAAATGGGTGAGCGCTTCAAGTGCATCGGCTTGACGCGTAACCTTGAGCAGGACATTCCCGGTTTCAGTATGCAGGATATGCGGGCTCGGTTATGATTCAAGAGGGTGCCGGTTTATTTGTCACTGTGTGCATCTCACACCGCCGCACCGCCACGAATCGAGGAAGGACTGCAGGGTCGAATTCATTCGACCGGTAGAGATTGGCCGAATAAATTCGGCCCTACAGGTGCAAGATGAGGAACAAAGTGACGAAACAATCTCCAATTAGCGGATTCCATATAAAGAAAAACCGGCGGGCCGGAATTTCGGAAACCTATGGATAACCTGCATGCTGTTTATCTTGCCCTGTTACAGGGGTTCACCGAGTTCCTGCCGATCTCGAGTTCCGCGCACCTGATATTATTGCCGAGACTCTTTGGCTGGGAAGACCAGGGCCTGGCCTTTGACGTGGCGGTTCATGTCGGCACACTGTTTGCGGTAGTTGCCTATTTTCGACATGACATTTTACGGCTGCTGGGTGCATGGCTGCAGTCCTGTCAACATCGGCAGATGAATGCCGATGCAAAACTGGTCTGGTTTGTGATACTCGGCAGTGTGCCGCTTGCCATTGCCGGACTGTTATTTCACGACTATGTCGAAAACTATCTGCGTGCACCGTTGATCATTGCCGGCACGACGATTGGTTTTGGTATATTGCTGGGCGTTTCCGACCTGCGCGGAATCAAGCAACGCAGTGAAGCGTCGCTGCAATACCTTGATATTATCTGGATCGGACTTGCCCAGGTGCTGGCCCTGGTTCCCGGGACCTCGCGTTCAGGCATTACCATGACGGCTGCACTGGCGCTGGGTTTGACGCGTTCTGCTGCCGCGCGTTTTTCATTCCTGTTGTCGATTCCGGCCATCCTGATGGCGGGCGGGTATGAATCGCTGAAACTTTTCCAGCAGTCTGAACCGGTGGCATGGGCCAGCCTGTTGCTGGGAACAGGGGTTGCATTCCTCAGCGCCTATCTCTGTATCCGCCTGTTCATGCTGCTGATTGAGCGGGTCGGTATGTTGCCGTTTGTAGCCTATCGACTGGGGCTGGGTGTTTTTTTGCTGTTGTTGTTTTACTGAGCCGTTACGGCAGCAAGCCCTTTCTCAATCGCCCCGATACGTGCCTTGCGTATCTCTTCACCAATTGCCTTGCCGGACAAGCCGCTGGTGTCGACTTTTACACCCAGGGCGATCTGCCTGGCCTGTCGTAACCGTGTTGCCGGGGCATAATCCTGCAGTGCAGCGTCCGTGCTGCGCGCCTCGGCTTCACAGACAGACAGGAAGTCACTGAAGCGTTCTTCACGCCGGAATGCATCCAGCGCATTCAGCAAATCCAGTGTTTCCGCGGCAGTTGATTCTGCCAGCCTGTGCACCCGCTTACGGTGCTGTAATGCCATTCCTGCAAGTTCACGGAAGGCATTTGGTATGCGATGGCGCTCACAGAGATTGGTGAAAGCCCTGTTATCAAGACCCGCCCCGTTGCTGTTATCGATGTCGCATACGAGGGCGGCAAAGCGAATGACGGTCTTGTCACTTGAGCGGACCGCATGCTTTAATACGGGCAGTTCGATTTCCATGTTTCCATGCCCGTTATTGCCGCCGCTATCAGCGATTTCCATTTCCGGAAAAAGTCTTGCCAGGGCATTGCAGCCGAGCAGCACCTTGAAAAACCGTTCAGGTGTTTTTGTGTGCAGGGCTTTATCCAGTTCTGCCCAGACCCGTTCCGCTACCAGGTGGTCAATCTCCCCGCTCTCGACCATGGCACGCATCAGTGTGTTGGTCGTGTGTGCAACATGGAAACCCATGTGCGCGAAGCGTGCCGCGAAGCGTGCCACGCGCAGTATCCGCACCGGGTCTTCCGGGAACGCGGGAGACACATGGCGCAGGACACCGTTTGCCAGGTCCTCACTGCCCCTGTAAGGGTCGATTAATTCCCCGTCAGCCGTTTCTGCCATCGCATTAATGGTCAGGTCGCGTCGCAGCAGGTCCTGTTCAAGTGTGATGGTCGGGTCGGCGCATGTCTCAAAGCCGGTATAGCCCGGGCCGGTTTTGCGCTCGGTACGGGCTAGCGCATATTCATCTTTTGTTTCCGGGTGCAGAAATACAGGGAAGTCCTTTCCAATCGGCGTGTATCCCAGTGACAGCATTTCTTCCGGGGTCGCGCCGACAACCACCCAGTCATGCTCCTTGACCGGCAAGCCAAGTTGCTTGTCCCGTACTGCACCGCCGACCAGGTAGATTTCCATGACTAGTGCTCTATCCATGTGATAATTGCGAGTTCAGTTAGCTTGTCAACGTTCGCAGCAAGGCGCAGTGCGAAGGCAATGGCTATTCCCTTGTCGAGCATTGCAACGCAGCGGCGGGACGCCACAGGGACGCTGAGCCCGTAATTATCACATGGATAGAGCACTAGCGATGTGCCTGGCGCCGGAACCCCTGGTATCGGCCGCGTGCATTTTGCCCGGCAAGATAAGCGGGCACCACGGATGCAATG
>Ga0210123_1000833_pt1 | contig 17504 bp, 15 predicted proteins | sample Muzzi_PWB_D2_FD_185535 | JGI IMG/M metagenome (GOLD analysis project Ga0210123, IMG submission 185535) | Wetland microbial communities from San Francisco Bay, California, USA, that impact long-term carbon sequestration - Muzzi_PWB_D2 (SPAdes) | ecosystem: Environmental > Aquatic > Marine >... | reverse complement strand
CGCCCGCGCCACCGTCGGGGTGGCCCAGGCGGTGCTGGCCTACGCCACCGGCCTGTGGGCCTTCGCCGCGGTGCGGATCGTGGCGGCCACCTTCTACGCCATGAAGGACACCGCCACCCCGGTGCGGGCCGCGGCGGCCGCCATGGTGGCCAACGTGGCCCTCAACCTGGCCCTCATGGGCCCCCTGCGACACGGCGGCCTGGCCCTGGCCACGGCCCTGGCCGCCATGCTCAACCTGGGGCTGCTGCTGTTCGCCCTCAAGCGCCGCCTGGCGGACCTGGCCCTGGCGTCCCTGCTGCCGGGCCTGGCCCGCACCGTGGCCGCGGCGGCCGTGATGGCGGCGGCGTGCGTCTGGGTGGCGGGGCGGCCGGTGTGGGAGGCGGGGGGCCTGGCCGCCCGGGCGGGGTGGCTTGGCGCCACCGTCGGGGGCTCCGTTATCCTGTTCCTGGGGCTGCACCGCCTACTGGGGGGCGAGGAGGGCGGCGTCCTGGCGCGGGCCCTGCTGCGGCGCCGGAGCCGGGCCGCTCCGCCCCCCGACCCGCCGCCCGGAGCCCCCCCCGGCGGGGCCGGTTGACAGGGCCGGTGGGGGGCGTACATTAACGGCGGCGCGGGGATTGCCGAAACGGGTGGGGGGACCGAAAAGGGAAGTTCGGATGCGAGACGTTTGCGTGATCGACGGGGTGCGTACCCCCTTCACCAAGGCGGGCACCGCCCAGGGCACCGCCCGGGCCGTGGACCTGGGGCGCTATGCCGTCACCGAGCTGATGGTCCGCACGGGGGTCGACCCCGAGGCGGTGGACGAGCTGGTGGCGGGCAACGTGATCCAGCCGGTGGACGCGGTCAACATCGCCCGGGTGATCGCCCTGCGCGCCCACCTGCCGGAGCGCATCCCCGCCTACACCGTGCACCGCAACTGCGCCTCCGGCATCCAGGCCCTGGCCGAGGCGCACCTGTTGATCGCCTCCGGCCGGGCCGAGTGCGTGATCGCCCTCGGGGTGGAGTCCATGTCCGACGCCCCCCTCCTGGTGCAGCGGGAACTGAGGGCCTGGATCTACACCCTCCAGCGCCAGAAGACCGCCGCCGCCAAGGCCGCCCACCTGATGAAGTTCCCCTGGGCCCGCCTCAACCCGGAGGTGGGGGTGATGCTGGGCCTGACCGACCCGGTGAGCACCCTCAACATGGGCCAGACCGCCGAGAAGCTGGCCCGGGAGTTCGCCATCTCCCGCACCGAGCAGGACGAGCTGGCCCTCACCAGCCACCGCCGCACCGCCGAGGCCTGGGAGGCCGGGCGCTTCGCCGACGAGGTGGTGGCCACCTTCCCCGCTCCCGGCTTCGCCGCCGTCACCGCCGACAACGGCTTCCGCACCGACACCAGCCTGGAGAAGCTGGGCTCCCTGAAACCGGTGTTCGACCGGGACAACGGCACCGTCACCGCCGGCAACAGCTCCCAGATCACCGACGGGGCCTGCGCCGTGCTGGTCACGAGCCGGGAGTTCGCCGAGAGCCACGGCCTGGCGTGCATCGGCACGATCCGCGACTTCGCCTTCGGCGGCCTGGACCCCTCCCGCATGGGGCTCGGACCCGTGTTCTCCACCCAGAAGATCTTCGACCGCAACGGCATCGGCTGGAGCGACCTGGAGCTGGTGGAGCTCAACGAGGCCTTCGCGGCCCAGGCCATCGCCTGCACCCGGGCCTTCGATTCCAAGACCTTCTACGACAAGGAGCTGCCCGGCGCCTCGCCCCCCGGTCCGCCGGACTGGGACCGGGTCAACGTCAACGGCGGGGCCGTGGCCCTGGGCCACCCGGTGGGCGCCACCGGCACCCGCATCGTGCTGACGCTCTTGAACGAGCTGGGGCGCCGCGGCGGCGGCCACGGCCTGGCCACCCTCTGCGTGGGCGGCGGCCAGGGGGCCTCGGTGCTGGTGGAGGCGGAGGCATGAGCGCGGACGCCCACTGGACCATCGGCGAGGCGGAGGACGGGATCGGTACCCTCACCCTGGACCTGCCGGGCCGCCCGGTCAACGTGCTGTCCGGAGCCGTGCTCGAGGAGCTCTCCGGGCACCTCAAGGAGCTGGCGGGCAAGGGCCTCAAGGGCCTGGTCGTGCGCTCCGGCAAGAGCGGCTTCATCGCCGGCGCCGACGTGGGCGAGATCGCCGAGATCCTGGACCCCGGGACGGCCACCCGCCTGGTGGAGAAGGGTCAGCAGGTGCTCATGGAGCTGGAGCGGCTGCCGTTCCCGACCGTGGCGGCCATCCACGGCGCCTGCCTGGGGGGCGGCCTGGAGCTGGCCCTGGCCTGCACCCAGCGCGTCTGCTCCGACGATCCCTCCACCCGCATGGGGCTGCCGGAGGTGAAGCTGGGCATCCACCCGGGCTTCGGCGGCTGCGTGCGCCTGCCCAGGGTGGTGGGCCTGGAGCGCGCCACCCAGTGGATCCTGGCGGGCACCGCCGTGGACCCGCGCACGGCGCGGCGCGCGGGGCTGGTGGCCCAGGTGGTGGCCCCCGAGATCCTGGACGCCGCCGCCGCCCGCCTGGTCGCCAGGGCTCGCCGGGCCAAGCCGAAACGCGGCGCCGTGGGCTGGCTGCTCACCGGCAACCCCCTGGGGCGGAAGGTGTTCTTCGACCAGGCCGAGAAGCGCCTGAAGGCCAAGGTCAACCCGGACCATTACCCCGCCCCCCTGGCGGCCCTCAACGTGCTGCGCCGCACGGCGGGCATGGGGTCGGCGGGCGCCCACCGGGTGGAGGCCGAGTCGTGCGGGGCGCTGATCCCCTTGAAGTCCACCAAGAACCTGGTGCGGGTGTTCTTCGCCTCCGAGCAGCTCAAGCACCAGGACGCGGTGCGCTTAGGGAAAGCCGACGCGGCCCGCATCCGCAGCGCGGTGGTGGCGGGCGCCGGGGTCATGGGGGGCGGCATCGCCGGCGAGCTGGCCAAGCGCGGCATCGTCGTGCGCCTGGCCGACCTGTCGCCGAAGGCCATGACCGAGGCCCTGAAGGGCATCGGCAAGGAGGCCCGCCGGGCGGGCCGCCGCGGCCGCAAGGGAGAGGCGGAGCGCATCGTGGCCCGGGTGCTGCCGACCCTGGACCTGGACCGGCTCGGCCGCGCCGAGGTGCTCATCGAGGCGGTGCCCGAGCGCATGGACATCAAGAAGCAGCTCTTCGCCCGCGCCGTGCCCCAGCTGGCGGAGGGGGCGCTGCTGCTGTCCAACACCTCGTCCCTGTCCGTCTCGTCCATGTTCGACGAGGTGCCGGATCCCGGCAAGACAGCCGGGATGCACTTCTTCAACCCCGTGCCCCGGATGCCCCTGGTGGAGGTGGTGGTGGGGGAGAAGACGGCCCCCGAGACCGTGGCGGTGGTGGCGGCCCTGGCGGCGCGCATCGGCAAGATGCCGCTGATCGTGCAGGAGTGCCCGGGCTTTCTGGTCAACCGCATCCTGATGCCGTACCTGAACGAGGCCATGCTGCTGCTGGAGCAGGGCGCCGACGTGGGGCACGTGGACCGGGTGCTCAAGGGCTTCGGCATGCCCATGGGGGCCTTCCGGCTGATCGACGAGATCGGCATGGACATCTGCCACCACGTCGCCGGGGTGCTGGAGGCGGGCTACGGAGAGCGCATGAAGCCCGCCGCCGCCATGGAGCGGCTCTACCAGGCCGAGCGTTACGGCCGCAAGGTGGGCAAGGGCTTCTACACCTACGACAAGGGCCAGGCCGGCGACGAGGACCCCGCCACCTACGGCCTGCTGGGCGAGCGCGGCGCTGACGGCTTCCCCGACGAGGAGATCCTCGACCGCTGCCTCCTGGCGATGGTGGCCGAGGGGGGGCGCATCCTGGCCGAGGGCATCGTGGACGGCCCCCAGGCCCTCGACGCCGGCATGGTGTTCGGCACCGGCTTCCCCGCCTTCCGCGGCGGCCTGATGCGCTACGTGGAGGAGCGCGGCGTGGGGCAGGTGCTGGCCGTGCTGGACAAGATGGCCGAGCGCCACGGCGAGCGCTTCGCGGCCAACGACTGGCTGCGCGGCTTCGCCACCGGCTAGCGGGGCACTGCCCGTGCCCCGGCCCCGCACCATGCGCGCGGTGCGCCTGCACCGCACCGGGGGGCCCGACGTGCTCCGGGTCGAGGAGGTGCCGGTCCCGAAGCCCGGCCCCGGCGAGGCTCTGGTGCGCCTCCAGGCCGCCTCCCTCAACCACCTGGACGTCTGGCTGCGGGAGGGCGCCCTGCCGGTGGCCCTGCCCCACACCCCCGGCAGCGACGGCGCCGGCGAGGTGGCCGCCGTGGGGCCGGGGGTGGCCCACCTGCACGCGGGCGAGCGCTGCCTGATCTCCCCGGTGCGTTCCTGCGGCCACTGCGCCCGCTGCGCGGCGGGTGCCGCCCACCTGTGCGACGCCTTCCACGTGTTCGGCACCGCCGAGCCCGGCACTTACGCCGAGTACGTGGCCGTGCCCGCCGATGCCCTGGTGCCCATCCCCGTCGACCTGCCGTGGGCCGAGGCCGCCTGCGTGGGGGTGGCGGGCCTGACCGCGTGGCACATGCTGGTCACCCGCGCCGCCCTGGGGCCCGGCGAGACGGTCCTGGTCCACAGCGCCGGCAGCGGCGTGGGCATGTTCGCGGTGCAGATCGGCCGCCTCGCGGGCGCCCGGGTGATCGCCACCGTGGGGGACGACGCCAAGGTGGACAAGGCCCGGGTGCTGGGGGCCGACGCCGTGATCCACCACGGCCGGGAGGACTTCGCCGAGCGGGTGCGGGAGCTGACCGGCGGCCGGGGCGCCGACGTGGTGCTGGACCACGTGGGGGCGGCGTTCTTTTCCGCCAACCTGGAGTGCCTGGCGCGGGGCGGCCGGCTGGTGGTGTGCGGCACCACCACGGGGGGCGACGTGGCCTTCCACCTGCGGGAGCTGTTCGCCGGACAGCAGTCGATCCTCGGCGTGCGCCTGGGCAGTCCCGGGGAGCTGCGCCGGGTCGCGGCCCTGGTGGCGGAGGGCCGCATCCGCCCCCTGGTGGACGCCGCCTTTCCCCTGGAGCGGGCCGCGGACGCCCACGCCCGCATGGCCTCCCGCGCTCTGTTCGGCAAGATCGTCCTGACCCTTTCCTGAGACGCCCGCGTCCCTCCCGTGCCCCGGGCGGGGCGTGCCGGAGGTTGCCACGCCGGGCCCCGAGTCCGTAACCTTGTCGGGCCTATTGTGCCCGGTCCGCGCCCCCGTCGGCGCTCCCCCTCTCAAGGAGGTGCTTGAACGGCATGTATCAGACGATCCTGGTCCCCACCGACTTCTCCGAGCCGGGCGCCCTCGCCTGGCGCCACGCCGCCGACCTGGCGCGGGCCGCGGGGGGCACGGTGGTGCTGCTGTACGTGGCGGAGCCGGTGCTCTCCCATTACGGCGTCGTCGGGCTCATCCCCAGCGTCACGGAGCTGGAGGAGCAGCACGACATCGCCTCGCGCCTCAAGCTCCAGGACCTGGTGGAGAAGGCCAAGGCCGAGGGCCTCGCGGTGCGCGGCAAGGTGGCGGCGGGCAAACCATGGCAGCAGATCGTGGACGCGGCCCGGGAGGAGCGGGCCGACCTGATCGTCATGGGCACCCACGGCCGCACGGGGCTGGCCCACGGGGCCATCGGCAGCACCGCCGAGCGGGTGGTGCAGCAGGCCCCCTGCCCGGTGCTGGTGGTGCCCACGCCGGGGTCTAGGAACTAGCCGGACGGGGCGGGCGAGACGGGTTTTTGAGGGATTCGGAGGGGCCCGGACGGGCCCCGGCGGGGCGCGGGTCTCCGGCGGCCGCCCGTCAGCGGGGCTTGACCACCCGGCCGGAGCGCAGGCAACGCGTGCAGATGCGCACCTTCTGGACCACGCCGCTCACCACGGCGCGCACCCGCCGGATGTTGGGGCGGAACACACGCTTGGTGTGCCGGTTGGCGTGGCTGACGTTGTTGCCCACCATCCGGCCCTTGCCACAGTAGTCGCAGACGTTTGCCATCGCACGCTCTCCAGAGGCCCGGCACACACCCCGTGGGTCCCGGGCGGGGACGGTCGAAGCCCGTTATGATAGCAGGCGAGGCACCCCGCCACAAGCCCGCCCCGCCGGGTCCGGCGCCCCCCGGGGGCCCGCCCCCGTGAGCGACCTGCCCGCGCCCCTCCGGGACGTGGTGGGCCCCCTCACCTTCGCCACCCGGGAGGGCACCCCCCTGGAGCGCATCGGCGGCCTGGAGGCCCTGGTGCGGGCCCGCCTGACGGCCTGGCGCGCCGCCCTGCCCCCGGATTCCGCGCTGCAGGGCCGGGCCGCCGTCTGGCTCGAGGCCCTGGCGGGGTGCGAGACCCTCGCCCCCCCCGCCCGCCGCGCCCGCCTGCGCCTCGTGCTGGACGGCATCACCGCCCTCGACGCCGGCGCCCCGGCGGCGACCCCGTCCCCCGCCGCCCCCACGCCCCCCACCGGCGCGGCCGCGCCGGCGCCCGCCGAGACCCCGGCCCTCGACCTCCACGCCGACGTGCGGTTCCTGCCCGGGGTGGGGGAGAAGCGGGCCGCCACCCTGGCGCGCCTGGGGGTCCACACGGTGGAGGACCTCCTTCTGCACCTGCCGGCCCGCTATGAGGACCGGCGCCAGCTCACCGCCATCGCCGCCCTCGTCCCCGGCGCCGCCGCCACCGTGCGCGGGAAGGTGCTGGAGACCGAGCTGGTCACCACGCCCCGGCGCCGCATGCGCATTCTCCAGGCCGCCGTCACCGACGCCTCGGGCCTCGGGGGCCTGCTCCAGGTGCGCTGGTTCAACCAGCCCCACCACGCCCGCCAGCTCGCCGCCGGGTCCGAGTACCTGTTCTCGGGCAAGGTGGCGTACGACCGGCGCGGCACGGGCCTGGTCATGGAGAACCCGGAGTTCGAGCCGTGGGACGCCGCCGACCAGGCCCTCCACACCGGCCGCCTGGTGCCCGTCTACCCGGCCACCGAGGGGGTCACCACGCGCCAGCTGCGGCGCTGGGTGGCCACGGCCCTGGAGCGGGTGGACGTGCCCGAGCCCCTCCCGGCGCCTTTGAGAGACCGCCTGGGGCTGCCGGAGCGGGGCGCGGCCCTGGCCCAGGCCCACCGCCCGGACGACCCGGAGGCCGCCCGCGCCGCCACCCGGCGCCTGGCCTTCGAGGAGTTCCTGTTCCTCCAGGTGGGCCTGGCCTTGAAGCGCGGGCGGGAGGCCCGGCGCCGCACCCGGGTCCGCTTCCGCCCCGCCCCCGGGCCCCTGGAGGCGGCGCTGCTGAAGGCCCTGCCGTTCCGACTGACCCCGGCCCAGGACCGGGTGCTGGGGGAGATCGGCGCCGACCTGGCCCGGGGAGTCCCCATGCACCGCCTGCTCCAGGGCGACGTGGGGTGCGGCAAGACCGCCGTGGCCCTGCTGGCCCTGGTGCGGGCCGTGGACAACGGCTTCCAGGGGGCCATGATGGCCCCCACCGAGATCCTGGCGGTCCAGCACCACGACCGCATCCGGCAGCTCCTGGACGGCGTCCCGGTCCGGGTGGAGCTGCTGCTGGGGGGCCCCGGGCGGCGCGGCCGCAAGGCGGCCCTTTCCCGCATCGCCGCGGGGGAGACCCACCTGGTGGTCGGGACGCAGGCCCTGATCCAGGAGCACGTGGCGTTCCACCGCCTGGGGCTCGCGGTGGTGGACGAGCAGCACCGCTTCGGCGTGCGCCAGCGGGCCCGTCTCGGCGAGAAGGGCGACGCCCCCCACCTGCTCATCATGACCGCCACCCCCATCCCCCGCAGCCTGGCGATGACCGCGTACGGCGACCTGGACCTGTCTGTGATCGACGCCCTCCCCCCGGGGCGCCGCCCGGTGGTCACCCGGCTGTTTTCCGAGTCCCGCCGCGAGGCGGTCTACGCCCGGGTGCGGCGGGAGGTGGAGGCGGGGCGCCGCGCCTACGTGGTGTTCCCCCTGGTGGAGGAGTCGGAGAAGCTGGACCTGGCGGCCGCCACCGAGGCCCGCGCCGCCCTGGCCGCCGGGCCCCTGGCGGGGCTCTCCCTGGGGCTGCTCCACGGCCGCCTGCCGGGGGAGGAGAAGGCCGCCGTGATGGACGCCTTCGCCCGGGGCGACGTGCAGGTGCTGGTGGCGACCACGGTGGTGGAGGTGGGGGTGGACGTGCCCGAGGCCACGGTGATGGTGGTGGAGCACGCCGAGCGCTTCGGCCTGTCCCAGCTCCACCAGCTGCGGGGCCGGGTGGGGCGCGGGGACCACCCGGGCCAGTGCCTGCTCATCGCCTCCCACGCCGTGTCGCGGGACGGGCGGGCGCGCCTGAAGGCGCTGGTGGAGAGCCACGACGGCTTCGTGATCGCCGAGCGCGACCTGGCCCTGCGGGGCCCGGGAGAGCTGTTCGGGCGGCGCCAGTCGGGCCTGCCCGAGCTGAAGGTGGCCGACCTCATCCGCGACGCGCGCCTGCTCGCCGTGGCCCGCGAAGCGGCCCGGGAGCTGGTGGCGGCGGACCCCGACCTGGCCCGCCCGGAGCACCGCCTGCTGCGCCGGACGGTGGCGGCGCGCTGGAAGCACCGCCTCAAGTGGGGCGCCGTGGGCTAGGCGTTGGATTTGGCGGCGGCCCTCCGGTACGATGGGGCGGTGAACCGCGCGCGCGCGACATCGGCCGGTCGGGCCCTCTGGGTGGCCGCCATGCTGCTGGCGGCCACCGGCTGCGCGCGCCTCATGCCCATCGCCGACACCGCCCAGACGGTCGAGTCGGACCGCTACGGCACCACCCAGCGCATCGGCGACCTGCTGGTGACGGTGCGTTCCGTGGGCTGGCAGTCGGAGTCCCTCACCCGCCTGGAGCCCTACGTCACCCCCCTGTTCGTGCAGATCCGCAACGACGGCGCGAAGGGGGCGGAATTCCGCCTGGACGACCTGGTCCTGGTGGACGACGAGGGCACCCTCTACCGCCACGTGGCCCCCGAGCGGCTCGAGGAGCTGCTCGCCGCGGGCCAGCCGCCCCAGCCCGCCGGCACCGGCCCCGCCCCCTACCCCTACGACATCGAGCTGCTCTCCACCCTGGGGGCCCTGGCCAGCGGCCCCGTGCCCCCCGGCACCCGCATCCGGGGCGCCGTCTACTTCCAGCGGGTCTCGGACGCCGCCGAGGAACTCACGCTCCGCCTGACCATCGCCGGGGAGACGCGGGAGTTCCGCTTCCGTGTGCGCTGACCTGCTGCGCCCGACGACGGCCCGGCGCCACCGCCTGGCCGCCGTGGACGTGGGCACCAACACGATCCGCATGCTGGTGGCCGACGTGGACGACATGCGCCACCTCGCCGTGGTGGAGGGGGCCCGCGAGATGGCCCGCCTGGGGCAGGGCATCGTCCGCACCGGGCGCCTGTCGGCGGAGGCGATGGAGCGGGCCCTGGCCACCCTGGGGCGCTTCGCCCGCGCCATCCACGCCCACGCCCCGGAGGCGGTGGCCGCCGCCGCCACCAGCGCGGTGCGGGAGGCCGCCAACGGCGCCGAGTTCGTGGCCCGCATCCGGGACGAGACCGGCCTCGCCGTGACCGTGATCGACGGCGCGGAGGAGGGCCGCCTCACCAGCCTGGGGGCCGCCGCCGCCCTCACCGGACCGGCCGACGACCTGCTCATCGTGGACATCGGTGGCGGCAGCACCGAGTTCGTCCTGGTGCGCGAGGGCCGCATCCGGGCCCGGGTCTCCGTGCCCGTGGGTGTGGTCACCCTGTCCGAGCGCTTCCTCGCCGCCGATCCCCCGAAGCCCCACGAGCTCTACGAGCTCGACGAGTGCCTGCGCGACCGCATGCGCGAGGTGCGGCGGGACCTGGGGGAGGTGGGCGGCGTGCGCCTGGTGGCCACCGCCGGCACCCCCACCACCCTGGCCGCCGTGGACCTGGAGATGGCCGTGTACGACCCGGCCCGCATCAACAACCACGCCCTTACCCTGGCCCGGGTGGAGGAGCTGCACGACCGCCTGGCGGCCATCCCGGCCGCCGCCCGCCGCGACGTGACCGGCGTGGAGCCCGGCCGGGAGGAGCTGATCGTGGCCGGCTGCGCCGTCCTGCTCCGGGTGATGCACGACTACCAGTTCGGCGCCGTCACCGTGAGCGACTGGGGCCTCCGGGAGGGGCTGCTGATCGACCTGTTTGACCGGATGGGGAACTGAGTTTCCCAATTCCGCCCCCGCCGTACGGGGGCCGGACCGGCGCCGCTGCGCCTGCCTGGGTGCCGGGAAACCGCGCTGGGCAAGGGTCCGCGGGCCATCGGGGTGCGGGAGACCGCCCCTGGCCCGGGGCTTGCTGCCCTCCGGGGCGGGGTCCCGCCTTCCGGGTCCCGGGAGGTGCCCATGCTGTTAGTCCCGCCGGCCCCGGCCGTGGCGGCCTGGCTGGCCGCCGATCCCACCCAGCGCCTCGGCTTCGCCCTGTTCGTGTCCGGCGCGGCCCTGGTGCTGCTGGCCGTCCTGTTGCGCCTGATGCGCCGCCCCGGGTGACCTGCGCGGAAACCGCGGGGGGCCGTGCCCCCCATGGCCCTCCGGGTCCCGAACCGCCCGGGTGTCGTGCAGTGGCCGCCCGTCCGCTCGCCGTCCCCGGGTGACCTGCGCGGGTATCGCGGGCGGCCGTGCCGCCCTAGGGGCCCCAGACGACGTGGCAGGCGCCCCAGGTGACGCCGCCGCCGAAGGTGGCCAGCACCACGTCGTCGCCGGGGCGGATTCGCCCCTCCTGCACCGCGGCGTCCAGGGTGATGGGCAGGGAGGCCGAGGAGGTGTTGCCGTAGCGCTCCAGGGTGGTGGCCACCCGCTCCGGGGGCAGGCCCAGGCGCTTGGCCACCGCCTCCAGGATGCGCAGGTTGGCCTGGTGGAACACGAAGCAGCCCACCCGCTCGAGGTCGAGGCCCTCTGCCGCCACCACCTCCCGCACCACCTCCGAAAGCCGCGCCACGGCGGTGCGGAACAGGGGGATGCCGTCCATCTTGAGGGTGTGCTGCCCCGCCGCCAGGGTCTCGCGGGTGGTGGGCCGCCGCGAGCCGCCGGCCGGCAGGTGGACCCAGCGCCAGCGGCTGCCGTCGGTGCGCAGCCGCACGGGCCCCACCGTCCCCGGCCCGCCGGCCGGGGTCCCCTCCACCAGGGCGGCCCCGGCGCCGTCGCCGAACAGGATCGCCGTGGCCGGGTCGTCCAGGTCCAGGAAACGCGACTTCACGTCCGCGCACACGATCAGCACCCGCCGCGCGTCGCCGCACAGGATGGCGCCGCGGGCCATGGACAGGGCCGCCAGGAAGCCCGAGCACGAGGCCAGCACGTCCATGGCCCCGGCCCCCGGGATCCCCAGGGCGTGCTGCACCAGGCAGGCGGTAGCCGGAAAGGGCATGTCCGGCGACGTGGTGGAGACCAGCACCCGGTCCACCGCCTCGGGCGCCACCCCGGCCCGGGCCAGGGCCTGGCGCCCGGCTTCCGCCGCCAGGGTGGCAGTGGTCTCCCCGGCCTCGGCCCAGCGCCGGGCGCCGATGCCGGTTCGGGCCCGCACGTCGTCGGCGGTCATCCCCAGGCGAGCGGCCAACTCGGCGCTCCCCACCTCCCGCTTGGGCAGGCAGGCGCCGGTGGCCCGGATCACCACCCGGGCGGCTGTCGCGGGAGGGGCCATGGCGCGGATGATAGGCCCCCGCCCCGGCGTCCGTCAACGCGGGGCGGCGGGGCGGTTGACGGTCCCCGCCCCGGAGGGCCACCGGCCCCGGCTTCTGCTATCCTCTGCGCCGACATGCCGGGCACCGAGCAGGGGAGGAGCGCATGACCGGGTCGGGAACCACGTTCGCAACGCGTCGGGACCGGTGGACCGGGGGCCGGCTCGGCACGGTCGTGCTCGCGTGCCTCCTGCTCGCCCTCGGGGCGTGCGCCAGCGCCTCGGAGAAGGCCGCACGCCACGAGGCCGCCGCCGACAAGTACGCCCAGGCCGGCCAGTGGCGCGAGGCGGTCATCGAGTACCGCAACGCCACCAAGCTGGAGCCCCGCTCTGCCGAGCTCTACCACAAGATGGGCAAGGCCCTGATGGGACTGGGCGCCCCCGGCGACATCCGCAGCGCCGCCTTCGCCTTTCAGAAGGCCCTGGACCTCGACCCCGGCCACACCGCCTCCCGCCTCGCCCTGGGCCAGGTCTACCTGCTGGCGCGGGAGGGCGAGGCGGCCCGCGATGCGGCCGCCAAGGTGCTCGAGACCGAGCCGGACAACCCGGAGGCGCGCCTGCTCCAGGCCCGCGCCCTCGGGCTGCTCAAGGACTACGCCGCCGCCGACGAGGCCTACACCGCCCTGCTGAAGGACCACCCCGACAGGGTGGAGGCCCACGCCGGCCTCGCCTCGGTGCGCCTGGCCCAGAAGCGCATCCCCGAGGCCGAGGCCGAGTACCGGAAGGCCGCCGAGCTCCAGCCCGGAGAGGTGGGCCCGCGCCTGCTGCTGGGGGCGTTCTACCTGACCCAGGGACGCGCCCGGGACGCCCGCAGCACGTTCGAGGGCCTGATCGCCGACCACCCGGACGCCACCGTGGCCTACCTCCAGCTCGCCGCGGTGGACCTGTCGGAGCACGACCCGGACGCGGCCGAGGCCACCCTTTCCCGACTGATCGCCGCCCGGCCCGCCGCCGCCGCCGGCTACCTGGCCCTGGGCAACCTCCAGCGCCTGCGCCAGCAGCCGGACCGGGCCGAGGCCACCTTCCGCGCCGGCGTCGAAAAGGCCGAAGCCGCCGACGAGCTGCGGGTGCGCCTGGGGGAGCTGCTCCTGGGCAAGGGCGAGCTCGACGAGGTGGACACCCTGGCCCAGACCGTGAGCAAGTCCCCCGACGGCGTCTGGGCCGGCGCCGTCCTGGCGGGCCTGTCGGCCGGCGCCCGGGGGGACCTGAAGCGCGCCGAGGAGCAGCTGGCCAAGGCCGTCGCGGACCGGCCGGAGAACCCCTTGAGCCACTTCCACCTGGGCCGGGCGCGGCTCGCCCTCGGCGACACGGACGGGGCCGCCAAGGCGTTCGCCGCCGCCGTCGAGCGCGACCCGGAGTTCGCCCCGGCCCGCATCGAGCAGGCCCGCGTGGCCCTGCGCCGGGGCCAGGTGGACGACGCCCGGGCCGACGTGCGGGCCCTGACCCGTCTCGCCCCCGACCTGCCCGACACCCTCCTGCTCCAGGGCCGGGTGGCCCTGGCCGCGGGGGACCCCAAGGCCGCCGAGGCCGCCCTCGTGCGCCTGACCGACGCCGCGCCGAACTTCCCCCTGGGTTTCGTGGAGCTGGGCCGCGCCCGCCTGCTGCAGAACCGGCCCGAGTCTGCCGAAGAGGCCCTCTCCCGGGCCCTGGAGCTGGACCCCGATCAGGCGGAGGCCCTTTCCCTCCTGGTCCGCATGGACCTGGCGGCCGGGCACCCGGAGGGGGCCGAGGCCCGGGTGCGGGCCCAGATCGCCAGGCAGCCGAAGGAGCCGAGGTTCTACCACCTGCTGGGCCGCGTGCTCATGGTCCGGGAAGACCGCGCCGGCGCCGCCCAGGCCTTCGAGGACGCCGCCAAGGCCGACCCCGGCTTCACCCCCGCCTACACCGCCCTGGGGGCCCTTTACACCGAGGACGCCGACTACGACAAGGCCCTCGCCCGCCTGAACGAGGCGGCCAAGCGCGATCCCCGCCACCCGGGGGTCCGCATGCTGCTGGGAATCGTGTACGAGAACGCCGGCCGCTTCGACGACGCCATCGCGGCCTACAAGGAGGCCCTCGACCTCGCCCCCGGCTTCCCCCCGGCGGCCAACAACCTGGCCTGGCTCTACGCCAACGGCCACGGCAACCTGGACGTGGCCTTGGGGCTCGCCCAGAGCGCCCGCGAGGCCGCCCCGGACGACCCCAACGTGGCCGATACCTTGGGTTGGATCTACCTGGAGAAGGGCTTCCCCGACAAGGCCATGGCCCTGTTCGAGGAGACCCTGGAGCAGATGCCGGACCACCCGGTGGTGCTCTACCACGCCGGGCGCGCCAGCCTGGCGCGCAAGGACCCGGAGCGGGCCCGCGACTACCTCACCCGGGCGCTGGCGGGCGGCCGCCCCTTTCCGGAGCGGGCCGAGGCCGAGAAGGCCCTGAAATCGCTGGAAGGGGGCTAGGCGCTCAGGTCCCGGCGCACAGGACGGCCTCGGAGGCGGCCGGCGCCTCCACGGCCTCCCAGCAGGCGGGCCGGGCGAGCAGGGCCCGCATGGCCACCGCGTGCAGGGTGTGGCCCGACCGGTGCGCCACCACCCGGGCCCACAGGGGCCGCCCCAGCAGGGCGAAGTCCCCGACCAGGTCGAGCACCTTGTGCCGCACCGGCTCGTCGCCGAAGCGCAGCCCCTCGGGGTTCAGCACCCCCTCCGGGCCGATCACCACCGCGTTGTCCAGGGAGCCGCCCCGGGCCAGTCCCGCCCGGCGCAGGGCCTCCACCTCGTCCTTGAAGCCGAAGGTGCGGGCCGACGCCAGCTCGGCGGCGAAGCGCTCGGCGCTGAGGGCGAACGCCATCCGCTGGGCGCCCACCGTGGCGTCGTCGAAGTCGATGTCCAGCTCCACCGTCAGGCCGGGGCGATCGGCGGGCAGCAGCTCGATCCACTTGTCGGAGCCCTCCTCCACCCGGATCGGGGCCGTCACCTTGAGGGCGGTGCGGGGCGCGACCTGGGCCACGATCCCCGCCTCCAGCAGGCCGCGCACGAAGGGCGCCGCGCTGCCGTCCAGCACCGGCACCTCGCCCGCGTCCAGCCACACGGCGGCGTTGTCCACCCCCAGACCGGACAGGGCCGCCAGCAGGTGCTCGACGGTGTGCACCGTCACCCCGCCGCGCCCCAGGATCGTGCAGTAGGCCGTCCCCGCCAGGCTCTCCACCCGGGCCGGAATGACCACCGGCTCGTCCGAGCCGGGCTTGCGGACCAGGAAGCGCACCCCGCTGTCCTCCGGGGCGGGCGCGACCACCATGTTCACCGCCTGGCCGGTGTGCAGGCCGATGCCCTTGAACCGGGCCTCCGATGCCAATGTGTGCTGAACGGTCATCCCTGACGCCTCCCTCCGCGCGCCGGACAAAGGGGCCCGGCGGGACGCGCCAAGTGCAACCGACATGCCAGGAAACGCCGGGCGCGCCCCCGAGGCCGGGACGGCCTTGCGCCGCAAGGCCGCGCGCCTCGTCTGCCGATCCGGGCCGCGCCCCGTTCCGCCCCCCGGGTGCGGGTGAAAAGACCCCGCCCGGCCGGGTCCGGCGGGTCGCCACGGCACGCCCCCGCCACCATTGACGGGATGGGGCCGAACCCCAATAATGCCGCCTGATGAGCGACGCCGTGTATCCGGAGCACTCCGAAGAAGCCCCCGCCGACCTGCCCGCGGAAGGGCGCCTCGACGACACCGCCCTCGCCGACGTCCTCCACCACCTCACCCGGCGCAAGGCCACCGGCACCCTGGGGCTCTACCAGGACAACGTGGTCAAGGCCATCTTCCTGAAAGGCGGCGAGATCGTCTTCGCCACGTCCACGCTCAAGGCCGACCGCCTCGGGGAGATCCTCCTGCGCAACGGCAGCATCTCCCGCTCCGCCCTCCAAGCCACCACCAAGGTGATGCAGGAGAGCGGCAAGCGCGAGGGCGAGACCCTGGTGGAGATGGGCATCCTGGCCCCCAAGGCCCTGTTCGAGGGCCTCAAGCTGCAGGTGGAGGAGATCATCATCTCCGCCTTCCTGTGGGAGCACGGCCGCTACCGCTTCATGGAGGGCTCCCTCCCCGCCCACGTCGTCCCCCTCCCCATCCACCTCGACCAGCTCCTGCCCAAGGCCCTCGACCGCATGCGCACCGACTAGCCCGGGACGCCGGGCGGCGGTCTTGCCTGCCGGCCTGACGCTCGGACGCGGCGTCAGCGAACGTCGGTGGCCTTCGGGTCGCCTCGGGGCACCTCGATCCCGGACGCCCCGGCGCGAGCTCGGCCCGCCGCCCGGCCGGGTGGCGGCGTCTTACAGGATGTGTCGGAGCGGTCGGGCCGCGCCCCGGGGCGCTACCCGGCGGCGGCGTCGGGGCGGGGGCGCACCTTGCGCAGGTCGGTCCAGATGTCCAGCACGCCGACCAGCACCAGGAACAGGCTCAGCATCGGCCACAGCAGCAGCAGCAGGTAGAAGACGATGCGCACCGCCCGGTGCACCGCCTTGGCCTCGAAGATGTAGCCCACCACCGCCCACCCCTGGAAGGCGTAGGCCAGGGCCAGCACCCCCAGGGCGTTGCCCCCCGCGATGCGTGCCGGCGGGTACGGCACCAGCAGCAGCGCCCCGGCCGCGATGAGTGCCCACACCCACTCGTCGCGCAGGTGCCAGGTGAGGGGCGCGAAGGGCGTGGCCGCCGGGTGCGGGTGGCGCACGAAGAAGGCCCGCGCCGCCAGCAGGCTCGCCGTCGCCAGGGCCATCCCCGACCACGCCAGCCCCATCGGCAGCATGTGGTGGAAGAACGCCGTGAGCTGCTCGCGCTGCTCCTTGAGCGCGGTCACCCACGGCTCCGGCGCGCCCTGCTGGGCGTACAGGTCGATGCTCTGGGACACCAGGCCCGCCACCCACGGCCCGATGCCGTCCGGCAGGGTGGCCGTCAGGGCCCCCAGGGTAGCGCCGGTCAGCAGGGCCGCGGCCGCTCCCACCACCCACTCCGGGGCCCAGCCCCGGGTCAGCCCCCGGGCGATCAGGAAGGCCGGCACCGCCACCGCCAGCAGGAAGGCTCCCGCGCCCCCGACCCCCCACGCCAGCCCCGCGGCCGCCAGCCCCAGGAGGGCGCACGCCAGGAACACCGGCTCCCCCCGGCGCACGCACAGCACCGCCAGGGGCGCCGGGGCGAACAGCGCCATGGGCATGCCCAGCACCGAGAGGAACTGCACCGCCGCGAACAGCAGCAGCGCGAGGGACACCGACACCGCCGCGTCGGTCAGCATCCCGGACCGGCCGGCGGCGCCGGCCGCAGGCGGCACCGTCAGACCGGCACCTCCTTGAACGCGATCAGGGCGATGTTGCGCGCCCGCTTGATGGCGGTGGTCATCTGCCGCTGGTGGGGCGCGCAGGTGCCGGACACGCGGCTCGGGATGATCTTGCCCCGCTCCGTGATGAAGCGGCGGATCGTGCCGATGTCCTTGTAGTCGATCTCCTCCACCTTGTCCACGCAGAAGCGGCAGACCCGGCGCCGGTACGTCTTGGATCTCACGGAATCACCTCAAAAGCTGTAAAGCGAAAGAAACGTCAGAACGGAATGTCGTCGTCGGTGAAGTCCGGCGGCCCCATCGGGGAGCCCCCGCCGGCGGTCCCGCCGGGGGCCCCGCCCGCGGCGCCGCGCGGGCTCTCCCCGGACGCCATCGCGGCGCCCTCGCGGCGCGGCATGAAGCGCACGTCCTGGGCCACCACCTCGTGCTTGCTGCGCTTGGTGCCGTCGTCCGACTCCCAGCGGCGCTGGCTCAGGCGGCCGTCCACGATCACGCCGGCGCCCTTGGCCAGGTACTGGCTGCACGTCTCCGCCTGGCGGCCGAACACCACCACGTCGATGTAGCACGTCTCCTCGCGGTTCTCGTCCCCCTGGCGGTAGCGGCGG
>Ga0210123_1000832_pt1 | contig 17520 bp, 5 predicted proteins | sample Muzzi_PWB_D2_FD_185535 | JGI IMG/M metagenome (GOLD analysis project Ga0210123, IMG submission 185535) | Wetland microbial communities from San Francisco Bay, California, USA, that impact long-term carbon sequestration - Muzzi_PWB_D2 (SPAdes) | ecosystem: Environmental > Aquatic > Marine >... | reverse complement strand
TCGTGGCGGCCTCGATCCAGACCGAGCCGCCGGCGCCGCCCCGGATCTGACCGCTCTCCCAGCCGCGCCCGTTGGCCCGGATCGCACCGTCGACCTGCAGCCGGTCGGCGATGATCCGCACCACGCCACCGCCCACGCCGTCCGACCGGCCACCGCCGCCGGCCTCCCGCGGCCGGTAGACGCTGCCGAAGGTCTCCGGCGCCGGCCCGTTGGCCACGCCGCCCTCGCCGATGTGGCTGCCGCCGCTGTAGACCTCCTGGGCCGGCTCGTGCCCCGGGTACGTGGCGTCCCCGCCGTAACCGAGCCCGGTGACGTCGATCGCACCACCACCCTCGACCACGAGCTCCCCGGCCTCGAGCGTCAGCGGCTCGAGGGGGTTGAGCTGAGTGAGCACCGCGCCGTTTGCGATCCGCAGGCGCTCGGCGTCGATCCGGTTCGTGCGCACGACGCCGGAGGCGATGACCTGCTCGCCCGCGATCCGGATCGGGTCGTCGCTCAACAGGGCGACGCCGTCGGTCATGCGTAGCGAGTCGAACCGGTAGACGCCCTGCCAGAGGTCCCCTTCCACCACCGTCACAGCGCCGTCGAGGGTGACAGTGCCGCCCTCGATCCCCGCGACCCGCGCGCTCCCCCGAAGGGCACCGGTGGCGGCGTCGTACACCTCCACCCAGTGGCCGATGAAGTACTCCGGAATTGCCCCGAGACCGGTCACGAGGGTCGAGCCGACACTCCCGGCCTGCGCCACACCGGCGCCAAGGGCCGGCAGCTCCGTGATCCCTTCGAGGGCCCGGTTGTCGAGCACCAGGTCGCCGAAGACGGAGGACGGCCCCCGGAGATAGACGGAGCCGGCGCCGCCGTTGCGCCCGTAGGTGCCGGTGGTCGCGTGGAGAGACTCGAGCAGCGCGGCGCCCGCCTCGACCGTCTGGTACTCGACGGTGACGGCACCGCCTCCGCCCTGGCCGTAGTTCGAGTAGCGCGACCGGCCGCCCCGGGCCTCGACCGTGCCCGCGCCCGCCACCGTCGTGGCTGTGACCCAGACCGAGCCGCCGGCGCCGCCGCGGATCTGGTTGCGATCCCAGCCGACTCCGTTGGCACGGACCGCGCCGTCGACCTGGAACCGGTCGGCGACGATGCGCACCACGCCACCGCCCACGCCGTCCGATCGGCCACCGCCGCCGGCCTCTCGCGGCCGGTAGACGCTGCCGAAGGTCTCCGGCGCCGGCCCGTTCGCCACCCCTCCGCGGCCGATGTGGCTGCCGCCGCTGTAGACCTCCTGTGCGACCGCGTGGTCCGGATAGGACGTGTCCGCCGGATAGCCGAAGCCCGTGGCGTCGATCCCGCCACCACAGGCGACGTAGAGCGGCCCGCTCACCTGGAGGTCGAGGGGGGTCTCCGGGGCGAGCCCGGCCGCGCGGGTCACGGTCGCCCCCGGCAGCACGATCAGCCCACCCAGACTCACCGGTTGATCGAGGCTGACGGTCCCGGTCCGGAGCACCGCCACCCGGCCGGCGAGCGCCGCCCAGTCGTTGGTGCCGGCGCCGTCCGCCAACAGGTCGACCGCATCGACCGTCCGCACCACGATCTCCGACTGGCTCCGGTTGTTGCCGGAGTCGACCACCTCGGCCCGGAAGCCGGTCTCGGCCACCGTCGCGGGTAGGGTGAAGGTGGCGGTGGCGTCGAAGCCGGTCGCCGTACCCGCCTCCGGTGTCACCCGGGCGAACGGCTCGGCGACCCCGGCCGCGTAGAAGTCGACCCACGCCACGCCGAGGTCGTCGCTCGCGTGGGCGCTCAGGGTCACCGCGTACCCGGTCGGCAGCACCGCGCCGGTCGTCGGGCAGGTGAACGCAATCTCCGGTGCCACGTCGTCCGCCAGCGGGTCGACGATCACGTCCCGGCTCGCCGTCCCCACGTTGCCGGTGGGGTCGGTCGCCTCGGCGGTCACCGGGAAGAGGGTCGACTCGGAGACCGGTGGGATGGTCCAGGTGGAGACCAGGTCGGTGCCGTCCGAGGTCCGGGTGACCCCGTCGACGGTGAGCGAGAGGCTGACGACCGCCGCGTCGTCCGTGGCGCTCGCCGTCACCGTCACCACGTCGCCGGCCGTGTAGCGGGCGGCCGCCGGGTCGAGGGTGATGGTCACCACCGGCGGGTCGGTGTCACCGACCACCGGGATGTCGAGAGGCGCGGTCGTCACCGAGGCACCCAGGGTGTCCGTGATCACCGCGGTCGCGGTGAGCAGGCTGTCGAGCGGGGCGTCCGCCGCCGCGGTGACCGTGAACGTCTCCTCCACCGCCGTGCCGGTCACTGAGCGGCTCTGGACCGGCTCGGTGGCGGCACCAGCCACCTGGAGCTCGACCGTCGCGAGACCGTCCGTGTCCGACGCCTGGACCGTCACCGTCGTCGACTCGCCCGGCTTGACTCGGGGTGCGGCGCCGGCCGCCAGCACCAGGGTTCCGGTCGGCGCCGCGTTGGCCGCCACCGGCACCGAGAGCGGGTCGGACGGGGTCGTGGCCCCGCCCAGGTCCTCGGCCACCGCCTGGAGCACCACCGGCACGGTTCCGTCCGCGTTCGCCAGCACCTCCACCTCGAACGTGAGCTCGGCGGCCGTGCCGGTCACCTCCAGGCGCTGGGACTCCGGGGTCACCGGGCCGGACGCCAGCAGCGTCACCGCCGCCAGGCCCTCCCGGTCGCCCGCCTGCACCACAACGGGCAGCAGGTAGCCGGCCGGAGCCGGCGTGGTCGCCCCGTCCACCAGCGCCACGGTCGCGGTCGGCGCCTCGTTGGGCAGCACAGTCCAGGTGACCTCGGCACGGGCGCTCCGCCCGGCGACGTCCGTCGCCTCGAGGGTGTAGGTCACGGCGCCGGCCGGAGTGTCGTGGGGGACCTCGAGCGTCACCGGGCCGCCGGACACGCTCAGCGGATCACCGTCGTGGCGGCTCGGCGTGGTCGTGCCGTCGAGCGTCCAGGTCGTGGTGCTGGTGGCGAGGCCGAGCGGGTCGTCCGCCTGCCAGGAGACCTCGACCGTCGAGCCGAGGAGAAGCTCGCTCCCCGAGATGGGCGTCCCGGTCACCGCCACCGTCGGCGCCTCGCCCCGGAGCAGCGCCCTGGCCGAGCCGGTAAGCGCGATCCGCGCCCGGTCGTTGAGCGTCGGGGCCGGGTCGTCCGCTGCGCCGAGGAGCAGGTCGTCGTCCGCCACCAGGCGGGCAGCGCCCGTTGCGGTCACGGTCTCCAGCCGGCTCCGGCCATGGAACCGCACCGGCGCGCCGGCCGCAAGCTCCGCGGCGGCCGCATCCAGGACCCCGCTTCCGTCCTCCGCTCGGAGCCGGACACGGAAGCCGTCCGCGGCCGTCGGGTCGGCAACCCTCTCCTGCCCCACGATCGGCAGGACGCCCAGGTCGGCGCCGTCTTCGGCCACGAGGACCAGGAGCTCGCCGGTCAGCTCGCCCCGCACCCGGGGGACGTCCAGAACGACGGTGCCACCTGCCGGGTCGACCGACGCGACCTGCCCGTCGCCCAGGGCCGGAAGCGGGGTCACCGCCGGCACCAACCCCTCGGGGTTCGCCACCCGTACGGCCCCCGGACCGGCCGGCACACCGGCCCCGTCGAGACGCTCCACGAAGACCGTCCCGGCGCCGCCCCGGCGTTCAGCCGCGGACGGGGTCTGCCAGTCGTTGATGCCGCCGGCCGCATCGAGCTGGGTGTCGAGGTCGAAGCCGGAGCCCAGCTCCCGGAAGGAGACCGAGATCCGTCCGCCGCTGCCACCCCCGGCCCGGGTACTGCTCGAGCCGGCGCCACCGGAGGCCGAGATCCGTCCACCACCTTCCAGGCGACCGGCCACCAGCCGCACCGCACCGCCCGCACCGCCGCCTCCCCGGCCGTCCCGACCGTCTGCCAGCAGATCCCCCTCGAGGCGGACCGTCCCGCCCTCGGCCAGGATGCGTGCCACGCCGCCGCCGGCGCCGCCCGGGGTCTCGTCGAAGCTGGCACCTCCGCCACCCGGGAGACGGGGCTCCCGCAGGCTGTCGAAGACGGTGCCCGGCGCGGTGAGGTCGATCCGAGACCAACCTCCCGACGGGGAACCCTCGCCGCCCCGGCCGCCGTGGGAGCCGCCCGCCCAGGGCTCGGCCCCGGTCTCGCCCGGAAGCACCAGCTCACGGGTCGGCGTGCTGCCGAGGAGGCCCCGGCCGCTCATGTCGATCCGGCTGCCCGAGCCGACCGACAGCGCGCTGTCCACCGCCAGCTCCAGGGGCTGGAAGAGGATCGCCGAGTCGTAGGTCGTGATCTCGGGCGCGGTCAGGACGCTCGGGTAAACGGTGAGCACTCCGGCATCGACCACGCCGCCCGCGTACAGGTGGACCGCCGGCAGCCGCCGCACCGACCCGTCCTCCTGGGGGCGGAGACTCACGGTCGCGCCGTCCAGGAGGAACACCCCGCCGGCCGGGTCGCCACCGTCCGCGAGCATCGGGTCGGTCGGCGCCACCGCCGTCACCGTGCCCTCATAGACCCGCCGTGGCGCCACCGCCAACACCCGCACCTGCTCCACCGTCACCGTGCCGCCGCCGTCGGCCACCCGCACCTCGAACGGCAGCTCGGTCCCCGGCGGCACGCCGTCCGGCACCTGCCAGAGGGCCTGGTAGGTGCCCCGGCCCGGGCCGTCCGTGCCCGGCACCAGCTCGGCCTCCACCGGATCGGCCGCGAGCTCGAGGGCGCCGGTCTCGGAGCTCCGCACCGGCCCACGGAAGCGGACGCTCACCACGTTGCCCGGCAGGAGATTGCCGGTGCCGTCGTCGGTCAGGTCGCTGGCCTCCGCCCGCAGCAGAAGGGCGGTCCCCGCCGGCTGGGTCACCGAGACATAGCCCGACGGCCAGGAGGCACCGGCCCACGGCGTGACCCACCGGGCCACCGGCGCCGTCGGATCGGCCTCCGGGGCAACGGTGAACGGCAGCGTCTCCGTCGCCAGGTTGCCGCCCACGTCCCGCACCTCGACCGTGGCGACCACCGGGATGTCTTCTGTGACCAGATCGACCGGAACGGTCAGGGTCGACGTCCGGTACCGGTCCACGCTTCCCGTCACCGGGGCGACCGTCAACGGCTCCGGGAAGAGGTCGGTCCGGTCGAGGGTGACCTGCACCGTGTCGACGGCCGTCTCGCCGTCCCGAGCCCGGAGCTCGAGGTAGAACGACTCGCCGATGAAGAAGACCGGCTCCGGGCCGCCGGCCTCGAGCACCGCCGCCAGGCTGTCGACGACTGCCGGCGCCGCGTCGTCGGCCACCGGAACCCGCTCGCTCTCGGTCGCCCCTTCGGCCCCGCGGGAGTCGATGACCCGAGCCACCACGTAGACCGGCGTGCCCTCGGCGAGATCGAGTGGGAGCTCGAAGTCGAAGGTCTCGGCCGGCAGATCCGCCCAGTTTCCGGAAGCGGGCCGGTCGAGAGCACGGTCCGGAGCGTCGGCGATCGGCGTCGGGCTCCCCTCGGCGTAAAGCTCCGCCGACAGGGTCAGCCGGGAGCCGTCCGCGTCGTCGAACCCGGAGACCGTCGCCCGGACCGACGAGCCGGCGTAGAACGTCCCCACCACCGGCGCGAGCGCCTCGAACGCCACCGCCCCGACGGTCGGCGGGCTGTTGGGCAGCACCTCCATCGCCACCTGGACAACGTTCGATCGGTTGGTGCTCGTGTCGACCGCCTGCACCCAGACCGGGAACGCCTGCGGGTCGATCCCGTTGCCCGAGTAGGCGCCCACGAACGAGTAGGTGAACGGGTACTCGGTCGCCGAGAAGGAGGGCGCCACCGGCCGGGCCGGGTCGGTCGGGTCCTCGAAGTAGTAGTCGACCCGGGCCAGGTCACCGCCCGGCAGCTCGGGGGTCACCTCGTCCAGGTTGGAGATCACCGGCACCAGCAGGTAGTCCACGCCCTGAACGAGCTGGCCGGCCGGGGCTCCGTCCGGGAACGGCACCGCCTCGACCACCGGGGCGTTCGAGTCGAAGAGGCGGAAGCTCCGCTCGTAGGTCGGCATCGGGTTGCCGTAGGCGTCGGCCAGGCCGGAGACGACCACCCGTCGGCGGAGCGTGTCTCCGGAGAGGGTCACCCCTCCGGCCACCTCCACCTGCACCGAGTAGCCGCTCCGGGTCAGGTAGAGGGTCAGCGGCAGGCGCACCTCGTCCCCCGTGCTCCGGAGGCCGTAGAGCGTCACCGCGTCGCCCACGCCGTCGCCGTCGAAGCGCTCGTCCGGCCCGCTCACCGCCTCGTTGAAGTCGAACCGGATCGGTACCCCGGGCTCGACCGGCAGGTCGAGCGACGGCGTCGTCGAGACCACTTCCGGGCCGATGCCGTCCGAGGTCTTGAAGTTCGAGCCCACGTCGCCGCTCGGTGTGAGCAGCCGGCCGACCCGGTCGCGCACGCCGGACGGCCCGCCCCGGATGGTGAGGCTGTAGGTCGAGAAGTTGTCGTAGGGGCTCGACGGCGTGAACCGGACGAGCTGGAAGCCCTGGGCGTCGAACGTCGAGGTCCACACTCCCACCGCCGGCACGCCGGAGGCCGAGGCGAGGCCGAAGTAGGGGCTCGTCGCCTGGCCGGTCGGAAGGACCGCCGGATCGAGCGCCTCCGAGAAGACGATCTCCACCGCCGCGGTCCGCGACACCCCTTCGAGGCCCGGAGGCGGAACGATCGAGAGGATCCTCGGCGGCGAGGCGTCGAGCACCAGGCCCGGGAGCGCGTTGTCGTAGCCGTCCGGTCCGGTGACGGAGCCGGTCATCGAGGCGACCTGGTCGCCGCTTGCGTCCCGAGCGGTGAGCGCGTAGCCGCCGATCGGCAGCACCTCGAACCGGTAGCCACCGTCCGCGCCGGTCACCGTCGCCTGGGTCGCTCCCTCGGCGTCGCGGATCTCGACGATGATGTCGGCCGCCGGCACCAGCGTCGACGGGTCGCCGGCGTAGCGGTCGTCCGCCACCGGCAGGTAGACCACGCCGTGGGCCGAGACCGCCGGCGCGAGCTGGACCGCCAAGTCCACCACCTCGTCGTCGTAGGTGAGGGTGCCGGTCGCGGTGCCTCCGGTGCCGGTCTCAGGCGAGGTGGCGCTCACCCGGAGCGTGCCGGCGGGCACCCCGGCGAAGCTCACCCGGCCGTCGGCCCCGGTCACGGACGGGAACCGCTCGCCGCCGGAACGGAGGGTGACCTCGGCCCCGGCCACGGGTGACCCGGCCGGGTCGAAGACGGAGACCCGCACGGCCCCCCGCGGCTGGAGCACGAGCTGGAACGGGTCGGCGGCGCTGCCGGAGCCGGCCACCGGTAGGGGCGGCTCGAAGCTCCGGAACCTGACCGACGCCGAACGCCACTCACCGCTCCCCTCCTGGGCGCTGAGCGTCGCGGGCCTCGAGGTCAAGAGATCCGGGAAGAGGTAGACGCCGGTCCCCGGCTCGGGTGCCGAGCGCGTGAAGTCGTACCCGTCCTGGAGGAAGCGGACACTGAACAGGCCGCTCGCCGGGTCGACGGGCGCGAGACCGGAGGTCAGCCGCTCGAACAACCGCACGTAGCTCGTGTGGACCGGCTCGAGCACCATCGCCACGTCGACCACCGGCGCGGTCTCGGTCAGCGTCGCCTCGGCCCGGGCCCGGCGCGCCGAGGTCTGGACCGCGGCCTCGAGCGTGTACCGCCCCTCCGGGATGCCGAGGAACGAGAACCGCCCCTCCTCCCCCGCCGCGCTGCGGGTGCTGGCCAGCGCGCTGAAGGAGCCGCCGGCCGTCCGGCCCTGAAGCGCGACGATGCCGCCCGGCACCCCGACGCTCCGGGACGCGTCGTCGTAGAGCGTGCCCCGCACCTCGCCCCGCTGGTCGAGATAGACCGTGCCGGTCACCCGCTCTCCCGGCGTCGTGAGGGCCAGGCCATCCGCCAGGCCGCTCCGGCCGGTCGGCGCGTGGAAGGCGTAGACCGAGTAGGTACCGAGCGCCAGGGCGTCGAACACCACCACGCCGTTACCGTCACTCACCGTCCACTCGCCGTTCGAGAGGCGCACCTGGGCGTCCGGCACCGGGGACCCGGTCTCCGGATCCCGAACCAACATCTCCAGGAACCCGACGCTCGTCGAGAGCTCCACGTCCGGCAGGTCGACGACCTCCCAGTCGGCCTCGATCGTGCCGCGCACTCTCCCCGACCGAAGCACCTGGCTGCTGTCCCGGGCGACAACGGTCAGGTCGCCCGCGTAGACGTGGGAGACCTCGTAGCGGCCGTCGGTGTCGGTCAGGAACCAGGTGCCGTCGGCGGGAAGCCGCCGGTAGGGCCAGGCATTCTCCCGCACCGCGTACTGGGCGAACGGGAGCGGCCGGAGCTCCCCGTTGAAGCGCTCGACCACCCGGCCGCGGACCGAGCCCTGGGCCTTCATCTCGACCAGGAGCTCGAGCTCCTGGCCCCCCAGGTCGACCAGGCTGAGGGTCCGCCCGACCCGCTCGACCGTCCCCACCAGGCCCCGGGCGCTCACGGCCACCGGCCCCTTGGGCACCAGCTCGAACCGGAAGCGGCCCTGGGCGTCGCTCTCCTGAGCCTGGGGCGCGAGACCCGTGGCCTCGAGCGTCACCTCGATTCCGGGCACCGGCGTCTTGCCGTCCACGTCGACCACCTGGCCGGCCACCGTGGCGGCGTCCTCGAAGACGATCTCGTGGTGCCGCGTCTGGCCTGCGAAATCGATCGAGCCCGGGACGGTGACGATACCGTGGAACGGGTTATAGGCGACGATCTCGTACTTGCCCACCGGCAGCCGCAGCTCCAGGTCGCCGTTCGGGTCGGTCGAGGTCTCGATGTGGGAACCCTTGAGCTTGATCTGCCAGGAGCCCGCGTGGAACCAGGTGGGCTTGTAGTAGATCGGCGTCAGCACGCCGAGAGCCGACGCGGTCGTCGTGTGAATCGTCACCACGCCGCTCCCCACCATGCGAAGCGTCACGAACGGCCGGTGACCGCCGTAGACCACCTGGGTCTCGAGCTCCCCGAAGTACCCCTCGCGGCCGGGCTGGAGGCCGTCCTCCACGTGGGCCACCACCCGATGCTTGCCCACCGGCACGTTGTCGAAGGAGAAGCTGCCGTCCGGCCGGCTGGTGGTCGCCATCGGATAGAGCAGCACCTCGACCCCACCCATGGGCCGCCCCAGCGGATCGAGCACCACGCCGTCCACGCCGCCGCTCATGCGCTCGAGGACCACCCGCTGGGCCTCGAGCTCGTCCGGCGTGGCGTCGACGATCAGCGGCAGCGCCACCCGCCCCTGGAGCCGCCGCTCGTAATCGATCACCTCGACCGCGTAGGCCGTCTCGTCCACCCCCTGGACCGGCACGCCCTCCAGCCGGTAGCGCCCGGAGCCGTCCGTGTAGGCGAAAACGCCCGGGCCGGAGATGAACGCCACCGCCCCCTCGACCGGCTCGTCGACGCCGGTGACCGGGTCGTGGAAGACGACCGTGCCGGTGACCGTCCGGCCGCCGGCGTCCGAGAGCTCCAGGGTCACGTCCTCGGTGGCGCCCGGGGCGAGGAGCACGGTCGAGACCACCGAGCTCCGGCTGATCTCCCAGGCCGCGGCCTGGAGCGTCACCTGACCCGCCGGTGCGTCGTCGAAGCGGAAGCGGCCGAAGGCGTCGGTCGTCTGCTGGCCCACCGGATGACCGTTCGACGACAGCGCCACCGTCGCCCCCTCGATCGGACCGCCGCCCGGGTACCGCACCACCCGCCCCGTGACCGTCCCCAGCTCCGGCGGCGCCCGCGGGATCTCGAGGCGCACGTCGACCGTGTCGCCGGAGCGCTCGACCCCGACCGTGGCGTACCCGGAGCGCCCCTGACCATCCCGGCCGGTCAGCGTGATCGGCCCCACCGGCACGCCGCCGATCCGGAACGACCCGTCGGCCCCGGTCTCCGCCCTTCCCCGCTCGTTGAACAGCGAGCTCGTCGCGGTCACCACACCGCCCGCAACCGGCGCACCGTCGTCCTGGTAGACGAGGGTGCCCGTCACCACGCCGCGGCCGAGAAGAGCGATGTTGACGTGAGCGAGGCGGTTCTGGAGTCGGACCCGCGAGCTCACCTGCTCCACCGTCGCCGGCTCGAGCTCCGGGTCACTCCCCTCCGGCACCGTCGCCCGGAGCACATACTGCTCCGTCACCCTCGGGTCCCAGTGGGGGCTCTCGACGAAGTCGAAGAAGAAGCGGCCGTCGGGGCCGGTCGTCACCCCGCCCAGGAGCTCGGGGACCGGCTTGGTGCCGAACAGCGTCTCCTTGAGCCAGATCCGGATGAGCTGGACCAGGGTGCCTGCGGCCGGCTCGCCGGTGCCGCGGAGCACCCTGCCTTCGACCAGGCCACCGACGTGGAGGGGCACCGTCTCGAGCCTCGGCGCGGGCGCGTTCGGGTCGGCCCGCTCGCCCCAGGCGTCGACCAGGGAAGCGGTCACCAGCGTCTGCTCGTGATCGACCAGCGGCCCGCCCGTCGCGGGATCGACCAGCGCGCTCACCGGCGTCGAGTAGCGGACCGCCACCACCCGCGGGTCGTCCTGCACCCACGCCGCGGTCCCCACCTTGTCCGACACGCCGGACGCCGACTGGCCCGCCGTGTCGAGGCCGTCGAACGAGGAGCGGACCCTGAACGCCTCCGGGTCGAGCACGGTCTCGTCCGGCGGCCGGTTGAAGAGATAGACGATGCCGTTGCCGTAGCGGTTCGGGCGGTAGATGTTGCCCAGAAGATCGGGGCCCGACTCGTTGAGCCGGAAGTCCTGGGCGGCACCGACCACCCGGAACGGCGGCCGGAGCACCCGACGCTCACTCACTCCGCCCGGCGCCGGAAGCCCCATGCCGACGAACACCGTCACCGACCCGCCCGCCGGAACCTCGACCCTTCCGAAGTCGAGCCGCCGGAAGTCCCGCGGGTCGCCGTCGTCCGGCAGCACCACCACCAGCCGGCCGGCCACGGCGCTCGGCCCGTCGTTGCCGAGCACGACCTCGAACAGCTCCGCCGGCTCGAGATGCCCCACCAGGGCGAGCGGGACCGTCGCACCACCTCCGCCGACCTCGGACACGCCGACCACCTCGCCGAACGGCAGGGTCCGGACCGCACCGTCCGCCCCCGCCATGCCGGTCAGCACGCCGGTGCCGTCGAGCGCCTGGCGACGGATCGCGAGGGCGGGCGCCGGGCCGGAGCCGTCCGGCACCAGCACCGCACCCAACCAGGGGCCGGTGTAGGAGGCCGTCTCCGCCAGATGGTCGAGCAGCGCCACGGCCCCCAGATTCCGGGCGTCCTGCTCACGCCGGAGGAGACCGGCCATCTCCGCCGCCACCGCCTCCCCCTTCGACAGAGCGCGCCGGAGGGCGTCGATCTCCGCCAGCGGCTCGCGGTTTCCGAGCTGGTCGAGGGCGAGAATCTCCAAGGACTCGAGGAGCGGCTCGCCGAGGAAGATCCGGTGGCCCGCCTGGCCGAGATCGATCGCCCGGCGCTCGACGTCGCTCCGGATGACCCTCGGGAGCTCCGCGGGCACCTGGGCCGAAGGCGCCACCGCCAGGCTGTAGGCGAGGCCGAGGAAGCGCACGTTGGCCCGGAAGAAGTCGCCCGTCGCGACGTACGGCACGTCGAGGCGCTCGCTGAACCGGGGCAGCACCAGGGTCGCCGGAGAGAGGGGAATCCCGAGCTCGCCCACACCGGTCCGGAGCCGGATCGTCCCCTGCCCCGCCGCCGAGCTCGACTGGAACGTGGTCGCCACCACCTTGCCGTCGAGCTCCGCCACCAGCCGGTACTCCAGGGTCTCGGCCTGCCCCGGCTCGAGGGTCTCGATGGTCCGGCGGAGCGGGTCGCCCGCGGCCTCCGGGTGAACCCCGGTCAGGTAGCTCTCCTCGAGATCGACCGTCACCAGGTTCTGGGTCGCCCGGGACAGGTTGGTGACCGTCACGAAGAGCGAGTACGCCTCCCCCTCGCGCACCACGTCCGGGTGGCTGAAGGTGAGGTTGAACCGGGCGTCGACCACCTCGACGGCCGCCTGGGTCCGCGACAGCACCGGCAGCGGGTCCCGCCCCGGACGCTCGATCTGCCCGGTCACGTCGATGGCGAGGGTGTGGGTACCGGCCACCAGGCCCTCGACCGTCCAGGCGGCGCTCCCCTGCTCACCCGGGGTGAGAATCCGCCCTCCGGTCTCCTCGACCACCGGCACCCGCTGCCCCGCCGCCACGGACGGATCGCTTGCGACCACGCGGAGCACGTTGCCCCCCGGCAGCCGGATGGTCGCACCCAGGTCCGCGAGGAACACGTCCGAGCCGACCGGCGCGCCGTTGGCCACGATCAGCCGCGCCGCGAAGAACTGGTTCAGGTAGCTGACGCTCCCGGGCATGACGATCGCGCCGAAGACCGGAAAGCTCAGAGCAACGTCCTTCTCCTCTTCGAGCCTCGGCCCCTCCGGCTCCTCCTGCTCCAGGACGAACGGGATGATCCTCGGCGGCCGCCACCGCTCGACCATCCGCACCACGTCGTCCGGCAAGCCGTCGAGGACCACCGTCGGCTCCCGAAGCGGCTGCACCGGCTCGAAGCCGTTGTAGACGATCGGCAGCTCGATCTCGACGATCTCGTTGCCGAACGCAAACCCGACGGCGAAGTCGAACGCCTGGAAGTTTTCCTCGTTGAAGGTGAGGCCCCGGGCCTGGAGGTCGGCGAGCGACAGAGTCCGCACACTCGCCGAGGTGAGGACGATCTCCCGCACGTGCAGAAGCGCCACCGACGGCTCGGCAGCCCCGAGCACCTGCCCCGTCCCCACGTCGACCAGCCGGATGTTCTCCAGCCGGTACTCCCCCTCCTGCTGAAACCCCGGCAGCACGAACGTCCCGCCCGGAAGGGTCTCGAGCGCCAACCCCTGCGGCACCTCGGGGCCGCGGAGCTCGGCCCGCACAGCGAGCCCGGCGACCCGCGGGTCGCCCGGAAGCACCGAGCCGCACGGCTCCTCGACACCGCCGAAGCAGGTCCGCACCCGCGCCCGCTCGCCCACGTTGACGGTCTGGTCCGCGTCCGTCGTGACCTCGTCCGCGTAGAGGGTTAGCCGGCTCCCCTGGATGAGGAGCTGACCCGAAGCGAACGGCCCGGCAGCATGCACCGGAGCGGCGAGCCAGAGAACGGTGACGGCGAGGAGGGCCACCCAACAGCGGGCGATCCGCGTGTCCTGCTCAGGGCGACTCGGTTGCACAGGCACCCACTCCCGAAAGGAATCCGCTTCCCGGTCCGCCTTCGGGCCGATCGGGCGAAGGCCGGGTGGCTCCGACCTTCGCGGAACCGACCTGGCGTACGAGCTGGGCGCGATTCCTTCGCCCGCGGGGAGCAGGCAACGAGGAGAGGGGCAGAGCGGATCGAGAAAGAGACTTCATCAAATAACCAGCCGTCCGCGACTGCGAACGATCATGATCAATAAGCGTCGGATCGCAGGGAACCTACTCCGATCACCGGTACCTGTCAAATCTCCTCTCCACCGGCCTACCGGGGATCCACCACACCCCCTCGCACGAACACACGAAATCCGTTGAAAGAAAGGAAGTAAGGCCCTCGCGAAGCTACCTGAAGGGAATGATAATGTAGCTGTATTTCTATAGACAGATCTAGTCGGCGGGGTCCGAGCCGCCCGCGCTACGCCGAGCCGTCGAAAAACTCAACAACACCGCTCTCGAGCGAGTACTCGGCGCCCACCACCACCAGCCCATCGCTTGCGATCAGCTCTTCGAGAATCTCGGAGCCGTGCCGCAGGTGGTCCGCCGAGGCCCGGACGTTCGCCCGCACCGCGTGCTCGGCCAGCGCCGCCGGATCGTGCCGGAGCTCCGTCGCCAGCAGCTCCTCCACCGACGGCCGGATTCGGTCGACGATCGAGCTCAGGTTGCGGGACTGGGTCTCCGTCGGCCGCTGCAGCTCCTCGAGCGTCGCCTGGATCGCCCCGCACCCGGTGTGGCCGAGAACCACCACCAGCCGCGTGCCGAACTTCGCCGCCGCGAACTCCACGCTCCCGACCTGGGACGGAGCGACGACATTGCCGGCGACCCGGATGACGAACAGATCACCCAGCCCCTGGTCGAAGACGATCTCCACCGGCACTCGCGAGTCCGAGCAACCGAGAATCACCGCGAACGGCGCCTGCCCCTCGGTGAGCTCACCGCGGCGCGTGTGGGTGGCGAGGGCCTCGACGCTCCGCACCCCGGAGACGAAGCGCCGGTTTCCTTCTTGAAGGCGGTCGAGGGCTTCCTGTGCGGAGATCATCATGGGCAACCTTTCCGAGACATCCGGGTGCTCGATCGACGGCTCTAGACGACGAACGGAATCAACCGCTTCGCGCGCCGTGCGTACTCCACGTACTCCGGGTAGGCCTCGCGCAGAAACCGCTCCTCGAGCAGCATGCGCGTCACGAGGCCGAGGGTGACGACGGCCGCCAGGGCGATCGGCAACGCCGCCGGAGCGTCCACCTGCCCGGCCCAGACGAAATAGATGATCGAAGCGTAGATCGGATGGCGCCAGTAGCGGTAGGGCCCGGTGGTCACGAGCCCGCCCTCGGACGTGCTCGCCGACGCATGAAAGCTCCGCAGGCCGAACGTCTTGCGCGCCCAGAGCATGAGGACGACGGCAGCCACCTGAACCCCGATCAGCACCGGATGGCTCGCAAACAGGTGACGGATCATGATCAGCCAAACCAGCCCGAAGACAGCGACCGCGAATCCGACGATGGAGAGAATGTTCTTGAGCTTCACGAGGACTCCTGTCTCGACCTGGTCCGGTTGACGGGCTCGATGACTCGTAGCGACCGCGAGCAATCTACCCCATGGCCAGTCCAGACACGAGCCCGGCGACCCGGCGAGGGCCGAGTGCTACCTCGGGTGCGTCATAGCAGCTTCGCACGAGACTCAATCGCCTCGCGGGTGCTGGCCGAAAACCGAGCCAGCTCATCGGCTTCGAGAAGCCCAAGACTGTGAATGAACGAAACCTGGGCAAGCATCGCCGAGCGCCTGGGCGCATCGAAGCCTCGTGCGATGTCCTGATTACGCTCGACGAGCACGTCGAACAGCTCGAGAAATCGTTTGTGGTGCGGCTCGTCCCGATTCTCAATGACTGCCATCGCATCGCCAAGAGCTCGCTCGCAGAGGCGCTCGAGCGCGACCTCCCGGAGCTCTCGGAACACCTTCCAGTCTCGCTCTGGGAATCCGTGTGGCATCATGCCTCAACCTGCAAGGTACGCCGGTCGAGTAAGCCAGGGGCCGTCACCGGCCCCTGGCTCCTCTCAGAACCGTACATGCGAGTTTCCCCGCACACGGCTCAAGCACTCCAAAGGCCGGTCATCCGACCCAGCAGTTTCGTGTTGACTGAGCCTAGCATGAAGGTCAGCGATCATGCGGTCGTTCCCAAAACGACGCTTCGCGGTGTCCGTCGACGCCTGCGGAAGTAGTCGTGGTACCTTGAGTCGAATTGGGTCGAACGGGTTGGCCTCCGCTCGGACCTTGACATGGCGGCGAATCGTCCCGGTGTCGCCTGAACGGCTTTGCGGGTGAGCGGCCCGGCCGCAGGCCGGGTCCGTCTCCACCCGCGGGGTTCGGCACCTTGTTTCGCTGCTCTCGCAAGTGAGCCACTCCATGGTAGGAGGGTCTCTGCCAGGTCGTGTAGACTGGCCCCATGGAGAACCGGCAGACACTTCATACGTTGGTGGACGAATTGCCAGAGCCCGAGCTGCCTGCGGCTCGACGGTACCTCGAGTACCTCCGGCAGACTGCCGACCCCTTGCAGCGGGCTCTGCTGGCCGCGCCGCTGGACGACGAGCCTCTGACCGACGACGACCTGGCTGCGATCCGGGAGGGCCGGAGAGAGCACGCCAAGGGCGAAACGGTATCCCACGATGAGATCAAGCGGCTACTTAGCGAGGCGGAGTGAGCCGCCGTGTTGAATGGGCTAAGCGAGCCCAAAAGAAGCTCCTCCGCCTCGATCGGCCAACCCAGAGGCGGATCATCGGCTCGATCGAACTTCTGGTCGAGGAGGGCCGAGGAGATGTTCGAAACTACGAGGGCGGAGAGGATATTGAGTACCGCCTTCGAGTCGGCGATTGGAGAGTACTTTTTTCCTACCTGGACGATGGGACCCTGCTGGTTCACAGGATTGGCCCACGCGGCGACATCTACAAGCGGTAAGACGTAGCCACTCCTCAGCCCGGCTGCTTTGAACACCGCTTTCCTCCTCCGCCACCATGACCTACAACGCGGGCGCAGAACGTTCGTGCTGCTAACCGGCGGCGCAGCCGCCCGGTTCAGCAGCGTGGTTGTGCGTTAGGATTGCGATTCTTCCTTGACAAAGCCCTCCAAGAGCTTTTCCAAATTGAGCTTACAACCTGGAATCAGAAGAATCGCCTCCTGCTTCGTCCTCTTGCTTCGATAGTTGACAAAGTCTACTCGCGTTTCAAATGACTTGCGGATACAGGGTACATCGTCGCGTGCGCCCACAGGAGCACCCAAGGCAAGTGCAAGCAAGCGGTAGCACCGGGATTGCGGATCGCAGAACATGGCGCGATCACCGTCTCGAATATGATACGTGACGTAAACCTTGACATAGAGCTTGCTTCCAGCTCTTACAGAAATTGGAAGCCTTTCGGTAGTTCCCGCCTCCACCTCGGCCGTCAAATCTTCGAAGCTCTGGTAAAGGGTAACAATCCGATCGGGGTCATCGGTAGCTACGAGACGGATCTGATGGTCCCCAGCCTGCACAGGAGGGAGAATGTTTACAATATCCTGGATGGCGACATCGGTATCGCTCACGTTATGGAACTCGTAGACGGCAGGCCAAAGAAAGTCGCTGTAGCCCTGCGTGCTGTCATCGGAGATCGGGGACATCGAAAATGCCTCCTGATTTCCAAACAGAGCCTTCGTCTGGACGGCTGGGGGACTCTTAGTAACGGTGGCGTAGGCACGCTTGACCTTGCCAGGTAGATCGAGAAGCAACGTGAGCAGTGTGAGCACCGTGATAACGACGGCCACTATCGCTAGAATCTTCTTCATCGCTCAGCACTCCCTTCTCGACGCACAACTAGAAGGGTTCTATCTGAAGTCCTCGTCGGGCGGTCCTGTGTGCATGCTGGTCTCCGGGGACTTCAGGTAGAACCTGGTTGAACGAAACCTCGGAAGGCCGGTGTGATCTCGCTATGGGTTTTCAATCGCGGCCGGCTGGCGTGGTGCGCACCCGCGGAGGGTGCGGACCGGCCCCGGTCGGGCTTGCGCGGGCCGGCCGTGCGTCCCAGAGGGGCGCTGATCGGTCGCGATCGCGGAGTCTTGCGCTTCATTTTGTAGCTCGGAGTCTACACGATTCCTGAGATGAGCACAGAGCCCCTGGGCTCCAGAAGGCCGGAGCGAGTCGAGTGGGCAGGGTCCGCGGCTCATGGGCGAGCCCTCGCACGCGGCGGGGGCCGGGCATGGGGCAGGATCTCCGCTGCCTGCTCCATTCGTCCCTGGCCGCACGCCGGGCAGCAGAAGGGGTCGCGCCCCAGGAGCCGGACGGCGACCTCCTGCCACGTCTGCGGCGCGT
>Ga0210123_1000831_pt1 | contig 17531 bp, 14 predicted proteins | sample Muzzi_PWB_D2_FD_185535 | JGI IMG/M metagenome (GOLD analysis project Ga0210123, IMG submission 185535) | Wetland microbial communities from San Francisco Bay, California, USA, that impact long-term carbon sequestration - Muzzi_PWB_D2 (SPAdes) | ecosystem: Environmental > Aquatic > Marine >... | reverse complement strand
CTGGAGGCCCTGCAGGCCCGGGAAGCGGCATTGCGCGCCGAGGCGCTGCAGGTCGACGGCCTGCGGACGCAAGTGGCGGCCGAGGCCAAGCGGCGGGCGGCGATCTACGCGACCCTGACGGCGCGGCCGCCGGCGATCCGCGTGCTCGACGAGCTCAGCCGGATCATCCCCGACGGGACCTGGCTGGTCGACCTGCAGGTGTCCGGCGAGACGGTGTCGCTCAAGGGCTATTCGCAGGAGCCGGCCGGCGTGATCGCCGTCCTGGAAGCCTCGCCGTTGTTCCACGACGCGCGCTTCGTCTCGCCGGTGATTCCGGATTCGCGGATCGGGCTCGATCGCATCGCGGTCTCGGCGCGCCTGGTCGCCGTGGAGCGCCAGCCATGAGCGCCGCGCGCCTGGTCAGCCGGCTCGCCGCCGTCGCGCTGCTGCTCGGGCTGATCGCGGCCGGCTACGGAGCACTGGTCGTGCTGCCCGACCGACTCAATGCCGAGGCCGACGAGGCGCTCGACGCGACCCGCGACCGCATGCAGCGGTTCCAGCGGATCGCCGCGTCGCGCCCGGCGCTCGAGGCGCGCCTTGCCGGCCTGCGGAACGACCTGGAGACCGCGCGGTTGTTCCTGGAAGGCGCGACGGACGCCCTGGTGGCGGCCGACCTGCAGCACCAGATCAGCCAGGCGGTTGAGCGCAGCGGCGCCAGCGTCAGCAGCCTGCGGATCCTGCCGGCCAGGACAGACAACGGCATCCAGGAGGTGCCGGTCCGCGTGCAGTTCAAGGGCTCCATCGAGAGCGTGCAGCAGGCGCTCTACATCTTCGGCGAGGCCTCCCCGGTGCTGACCGTCGACAACGTCAGCATCCGCTCGCGCGTCCGCACGCGGCGGAGCGGCGAAGCTCCGCAGGTCGATCCGGACTTCGTGGTGCGCTTCGACCTGACCGGCTACCGACAGGGGGCTGCGCCTTGAAGCGCCCGCGCCGCCTCGCGACCCTGACGGTCCTGGCCCTGACCGCGGCCTGCGCGACCTCGGCCTGGGCGCTCTATCAGGAGGTCCACAGCCCGCCGGGCGTGCCCGCGCCGGCAACGGCGGCGCCGGGCGAGGCCGTCGGATTGCCCGATTTGCCGACGCCGCCCGATCTCGGCCTGCCGCCGCTCGCCGAGTTCGCCGCCATCGTCGAGCGGCCGCTGTTCTTCCCCGACCGCCGCCCGCTGCCCGCGGAGCCCCCGCCGCCGCCGCCGCCGAAGGAGCCCCTGACCGCCAACGTCGTCGGCATCGTGATGTCCGGCACGCAAGGCACCCTGCTGCTGCGCCTGCCGAAGGAGAAGGACGCCGTCACCCTGCGGACCGGCGACATCGTGCTCGGCTGGACGCTGGTCGAGATCTCGCCCGAAGGCGCCGTCTTCGAGCGCGACGGCGAGCGAGCGGTGCTGACGCCCACGCTCGAGGACCCCAACCCGCGGCGCCGCAGGCGCAAGACCGGCACGGGCAACTAGCGGGCCATCGTGCGGCGGCCCGGGGCGGCCTGCGGCGCGAATGTGGGATTCCTCACAGACGAAGGCGCCGCTGGCGCCGTAGAGTTTCCTGAGAATTTCCCGCGTGCCCGCAGCGATCGCGGGACCCCGTCGCCGCCTCGGGCGCCATCGCAGGCGGCGTCGCAGGCCCTGGGGTCGCTGCGCGCCAAGGTTGCAAAAAAGACTCGACAGGCCGACAATGAAAGATCATGGTTAACAAGTAGATATCGAAGAATTCCGGTCCTGATTTTTGCGTCGAGAAGGCTAACGAAGGTTAACTCGTCTTTGAATTATTGCAGCCGCGTAAATTTTTTCATGCCGTTTTAAGTGCGCCGCATAAGCCTTTGGAAATTTAACAATCGCACCAAGATGCGTTCGGCGGCCGGCCCGACGATTCGGCCGGCGTCAGGGAGGGCAAAAGCCGCGACGGAAGATATCTGACGTCCAGCGTGCGCCAGGCTCGCGGATCCCCGCGGCCGCCTGGCCTGCACCGGAAACGAACGCCGGCCCGGGCGGCAACCCGGACCGGCGCAACGGCAAACCCAGCAGCAGCCGTGGAGGGCGCCTTGGGTAAGCCTGACGAGCCGCTAGGATGGGCGATTCGCGCCGCCAAGGTAAAGGGCGCCGCGTCGCCGTCACGGATTTTCCACAAGACCGGCGCGCTTGGCCGCGGCCCCACCAAAACAGCGGTTTTACGCCCATCCGGCCGGGCTCGCGCCCGCCGCCCGGCGCCGCCGATGCGCGCCGATGCGCCCCGCGGGCCCAGTCGATTCCTCCGCGCGCCGCAACGTTTCGACGGCGCGCGCCGACAAGTCAACCACCCCACCCGAGATAACAGAGCCCGATCGCCGCGGGGGCGAATCGGGCCGATCGAGAGGGCGCCAGTGCCGGGACGACCCGGCGCGGACGCCCAGGTTCCGCACACGGGAGCTTCAGCGACAATACAGGGAGACCCAAACCATGAAACACTGTAGATGGAAAACTTGGCTTAGTACGGCGGCCTTGGCCGGCGCTGTGGCCATCCTGGCGCCGCCCGCGTGGGCGGCAACGCAGGTCGAAACTCTCTTTGAGCTCGACGGAAATCAGATCGACCAATCTTCTATCACAAATCCTGATGCGGGCGCGAAGGATGACTGGGGCCAGAATAATTTCCCGTCAATGGGGTATTGCCCCGGAAACAGCTGCGGTTATGTTGCCGGCCCGAACGTTGACGGGTCATCTCCTGGCGGTCATGCCGCTGTCAGTACATTTATCGACGACCCGAACGGCGACACAGGGGCGGACGACATTTTTACGGGCGGCGGCTCGAAGGACGACCTGCCGATGAAGCATACAGGGGGCGGCACGGGATGGCAGTGGACCACCGGCTCGCCGCCGGACAAGGACGACCTTCTGGAGGTCGGCGCTGCCGCCTATCTGCCGACAAACGAACTCCTGATTTATGATTTCGGTTTCCTTTTTGCCGCAAACGGTGACTCGTCGATCGGCAACTGGTTCTTCAAAAAGGACCTCGGGCCCTGCGCCAACGGGTACTTCGGCGTAGTCGACAGCAGCCTGCCAGGTCGGCCTTGTGTCGCGGACCAACCAGACGAGCTGCACACTCTGGGCGACGTCCTGATCATCTCGGAAAATACCAACGGCGGCACAATCACCAACATCAGCGTATACGTCTGGGTTGGCACACAACAGTCCGAATGTGGCACCACCTACGGCGGGACGCTTGTGCCGCCCAAGAAGAACCTTTGCTTGGTCGGGACATTTGCGGGCAGCACTTGCGGCAGCGGCACCGAGGATCCCTTTGCCTGCGGCATCATGAACCAGACATCCACCGAATCCGTTGACGATTACGGCTTCACGTCGAAATTCCCACCGCCCGCAGGCCCCGCGAACCCGGCCGGAACCGATGGAATCCAAGCCAACGACCTTCCGCCTATCTCGTTCTTTGAGAGCGGGATCAATATCTCGGAGATTCTCGGGAGCGCGGTCTGCTTTTCGAGCTTCCTGAAAAACACACGAACTTCGGCGTCTGTTCGCTCGCAGTTAAAGGACTTCGCGAACGGTTCCTTCGCGCTTTGCGGCATCTCCGTTACCAAGACCTGCCCCAATCTCAGAGAATCCTCCACCGGTGGCTATTGCCCTGACCGCGAAACGGCATGCACAGCGGCGACTGAAGAGACAGATTGCGGCACTGGTGAGGTATGCGACACGACCAACCCGCAGTTCCTGTTCGGCGAAACGACAAGAACACAATTCGCCGTCGAAATCAGCAAGACGGGACCGGCCGATTTCTCGAATGTCGAGCTAAACGAAGTTTCGCTCGAACATTGTGACATCGTCGCCGGGTCGGATTTGAACCCCATGCCTACCGATTTGGAGAAAGGTGCTTTCGTAAAGGTTCTGGACACTCTGTCAGGTACAACGACCTTGACGATGGAATGCGATACTCCGATTAACGTGTCCATGCAGAAGGTACAAATAAGGGCAGAGGTCTTTGGTGCGACCGTGGAGGACGAGACGACCTTCGTCGCGGACGCGGAGCATCCATGCACGCCGAGCACTAACCCTCGTTTGAGTCTCACCAAGATGTGCAATGGCGACGTGAAGCTCATGAAGGACTCGTCCGACGCCTTGTTCTTCCATGTCAAGGTCAAGATCGTGGTCAAGAATACCGGCGACGAGGACTTGACCAACGTGACCGTCTTGGACGACAAGGTGAGTTCGGCCGATCTCCCGGACCCGTTCCCACTTGATGTGGGCGATACAAGCGAGTTCGAGCTGACGTATGATACGATCGTTCCGGATGACCTTCCGGGCGAATCGGATCCCCCGTCGACCGAGTGGTCGGGATGCGACGTGTTCTTCACGGATACGGCGTCTGTCACCGGGGCGACGGGCGTATTCTCTGGCGCACTTGGCGCAGAGGATTTGCCGAGCCCTGTTGAAGTGAGTTGCCCATTCTGCCCGGCAACTTGCTCGCGAAACTGATAGGACCTCTAATCCGGTAGAATTTGGGGACGATGGGCCAGCACTCATCGTCCCCTCTTTTTCAGGACTGGGCATGGAGACACTAATGTTCCGCGTATCACTGGTCGCCAGACTCTTTGGTTGTGGGCTTGCTCTCGCCATGGTAACCGCCTCGCCGCCTGCCATCAGCGGCGGCGTCGAGAACCCAGATCCCGCCGGCATATTCCAGATCCCGATCGAGACCCTTCATTCTCTCGGACGCAGCGACGCACCGATTACGGTGTTGGAATTCAGCGACTACACCTGCAGATTCTGTCGCCTCCACAATGTTCAGACAATGCCTCTTATCATCGACGAGTACGTTAGAATTGGATTGGTTCGCTATGTCGTCGAAGAGCTTCCCTCACGCGAACCGACGTCGCGCAGCTTTGAAGCAGCACACGCGGCCCTCTGCGCTGGAGACCAGGGAAAGTATTGGGAAATGCGTCAGGCCCTGTATGAGGAGAGCCAGCCATTCAAGATGCAGATGCTTGAGGACAACGCCGTTCACCTCGGTCTTGACATTTCGGATTTCACGAGGTGCACGAATGAAGGCCGTCACGTCGAACTCATCCAGAAAACCATCCGCCATGCCGACTCGACGGGTATACGCCAGATCCCGAAATTCTACCTCGGTGCGACAGCTCAGGATCATCCCAATGTTCTTGATGTCCGCGCGGTGGTGACAGGGGCCAAGTCTTTTGAAGTGTTCCGCCAAACGATCGACGCTGTACTCACCAGCGTCGGCGAGACGGCGGCGCCGAAATAAGACACGAAAATTCATTTTGCAATTGGGCCGAGAACGCGGTCTTCAGTAGGTGCCGCGATGCACTGCCGATGACCGTGAGGCCTCCACGTTTTGGCTTTATTTTCAGGATGTCGCATTTGCGCATCGAGTCCTTTCGACCCGGCATTCGAAGATGGTACGCCTCTTTCACCATCGCGCCTTCCGTCCACCTTGATGACCATATTCGAAGCGACGAACGAACGCGCTCTAAGCAAATTATGTCGGATGTGGTTGCACGAAAGGCGTCCGGCAGGCGCGCGCCCTTTGGACATAGCTTCGGCCGTTTCCGGCGCTACTGCGCTCGCTTGTCTGGACACGGCGTATGCAACCGCGAGCGATCAGATAAACGGCGACGAAGACGCTCTATTCGGGAAAATGCCGTCCGGCGTATCCGTGTCGAACATCCAGAGCACAACCGGAAAATGGGTCAGAGCTTGCCTTTGCCCTTGCCGTTTCCGTTACCGCCACCTCCCGAACTGTCGTTGCGCACGCTGACGGTAACGGCAGCGGTCGAGGACGCGTACCCGTCGCTAATCGTGTAACTGAAAGTATCGTTCCCCTTGGCCTTGCCGTTGGGTTGATAGTGTATCAGACCCTGCGGCGTCACGCTCACCGCCCCCTTGGCCCCCTGGGTAACCGCCATGATGTTCAGGGGATCCTGGTCCGGGTCCATATCGTTCGACAGCACATCGACGTCCACGGCCGTATCTACAGTCGTCTCCGCGCTGTCGTCGCTCGCCACCGGCGGATGATTGACGTCGGCGCTGACAACATAGGTGCCAACGGCTGAACCAGAGAAACTGTTGTCGCTGTCGTTCCTCGCGGTCACCATAATGTCGTAATATCCATCCGTAGCAGCAGTGCCGGAGGCAATTTCAATTGTCGTCGTTCCGCTCGCACCGGGGTCGAGCGTACGCGATGGGTCAGCGAAGACCGCCGACCAGCCCGCAGGAACCTGCGCAAGAAGATCGAAAGTCGCCGGGGCGCAATCTGCGCCGTCGTTGCTGGTGACAGTAACGCTGTAGGTCACCGGTGTTCCTGGTGCTGCCCATTGAGCATCCGAGGGCGCCACCGCGATCGAAGGATTTGCCGAAATGCACCCGAACGCGCCATACGAGACGCTAACCGTGGCTCCGGCATCGTCTGCCCAATCCGTCCGAATAGTCATTCCGGCGTTCGCGTCGGTGTATGTTGCACCGGCGACCAGTGCCGGATCAAAAATATCGAGCCAAAGATCGGTTTCGCTATCTGGGGTCATGTCCAACAAGAAGATTCCATAGGGGTCGTTCCCGATCACCCGACGGATCAAGATGCCGTTGAATACGTTTTCAGGAACGAGGAAGATATCGTTCAGCTCGCCGTCGACACCGATCGGCTGACGATAATCGACATAATACCAGATCGGTTGGCCGGTGGCGGGATCCCAGCCCGCTCGGATCTTCAGTGCTTTCGCACCCTGGCTAGCCGTCTCATAAGGCTCGATTTGGGACACGCTGTCGTCTGTGATGGTCACGATTCCCGGCGACGAGCCATAGCCGAGCCACCCCAATCGTTCCTTCTGATAAGCGTTTATGTGAGCGGGCCGGCTTCCCATGATGTCGAACGCGTCACCGTAATCCATCAATGTGCAATCGGACGTGATTACACCGCCCTGGCAGTTCATGGCGTGGGAGTGGTAGAGACCAAAATTGTGCCCCATTTCATGACCCACAAGCTTGAGGCTTAGGGAGCCATTAATCCACGCTCGCGACGGAGCCCCGCCCACCGACCCGAACCCGGCTGCGCCCCCGCAAGCAATTTTGGGGAAAAGATACACAACTCGTGCATAGCTCGTGATATCGATGCCCGCCGAACTCGCCGCAGCGTCCGCTTCGTCTGCGATTAGCGACCTGTCGCACAGGGCGTTCATAGGAAGGGTGTACCAGCCGAAGGCCTCGCCGCTGAGCCAGGTTTGGTTATAGGAGTTCTCGAAGAAGAAGTCGCTGACCGTTCCGAATACCATGTCGCGTGCTTCTTGAATGGTCCAAGGCTCGTTGGTCGGATCGTCGGCGAAATTGACCAATACAACCAGCGTGCGCTGCTCGCCGAAAGTGTTGGGCGCAATCGTCGTGCTCCCGCCACCCGTGCTGCCGCTCGTCCCGTCGCAGCACGCGAGCACCTCGAGGTCCGCGCCGTCGCCCAGCACGATGGCGCCCGCGGTGGCGTCGTCGCCGACCTGCAGGCCGTCGAAGTAGACGCCCTGCGCCCGCACCTCGGTGCCGCTCAGCAGGCTCGGCATGCCTTGCGCGAAATGGACGGAGACGCGGTCGCCGAGCGACGTCTTCAGCACGTGGACATAGCGGCTGTCCCGCGGGTCCTCGCCGTCGACGTGATAGACCTCGAGCTCGCCCTCGAGCGCCAGGCGCTGCTCGACCAGGTCCTGAATCTCGGCCGGCAGGCGGCCGCGCAGCCCCGCGGGCAGCGCCGTCTTGATCGCCTCGCCCGGCGCCTCCTCGATCAGCGCGGCCAGGAGGTCGCGGCGCTCCTCGGCCAGCGCGCGCAGCTCGGCGAGCGAGGCGCCCCGCGCGCTGCGCCCGACCAGCGCCTGGGTCAGTGCCTGCGCCTGGGCGGCGCGCGCCGGCAGCGTTACGTCGCCCGCGGCCCGCGCCGGCGGGGCGTCATGGGCGGAGAAGAGGATGAGGAGGGAAAGAAGGAAGAATTTGACGAGACATCGATTCGACACGTGATTTTTCTTCATTGCGCACCCGGTGAAATTGGCCTGGTTGGCACCGCGTCCTCCCGCTTTCGATGATGGTCTTGTCTAGATTGAGAAAACTAAAGCGTCGACCCGAGTCGGCGTAACAATCCTGTGTCAATCGGACTGCGAAACGTATAGCGATAGGAATGACTTACGGGTCTAAGGCTACTGTCCTACGGTCGCGCTTCTTCTACGACCGTGGTCTTGCTGCGACCGTGGTCTCCCGCGGCCGTGGTCTTGCCGCGACCGCGGTCTCCCGCGGCCGGACGCCTGCGCGCCTCGCGCTGCGATATCGAACGCCTGCGCATCCTGGTGGAGGAGACCCGAGCGGCACGCGATTCGGAGGCTTATCGGCAGGCCGATGCCGACTTTCATCGGGCGATCGCCGAGGCGGCGCGCAACGCCCTCTTCCTGGCCCTGTTCGACGCCCTGCAGGCGCTGCGCCAGGACGAGACCTGGGAGCGCCTTGGCGAGAACGGCCGCTGCTACAAGGGCCAGGCGGTCTACGCCAAGGACCACCGGGAAATCTTCCAGGCCATCGCCGCGCGCGACAGCGAGCGGGCGCAGCAGGCGATGTACCGCCACCTCAGCGACGTCCAGCGCCTGCTGGCCGAGTACGTCTTTCCGGAGGCCTCCGACCGACCGGCGCGCATCGCGGCCTCGGCCTGACCCACACCTTCCCGGCTGGTCCGGCCGCGGGGCCGGAGGGATGTTACTGGTGATAGCGGGGGAGCGATTTGGTCACTATCACCGAAAGACACCACGCGTTTGGGTCTGACACTATGTGTTCGGATTAACGAAGCCTTCGGCGGCGTACATGCGCCGTCGGGCGTGCAATGCCCGCTCTGCGGAGGTCGACGCCGCCTGCTCCTTCGGAGCCAAATCAAAGGCAACTCGTGGGTTCAAATCTGGGGCACGATCGACCGGGAGTTGACCAATTCGCTGCAGATCTGATTCCTACCCTCAAACAACAAAAAACATCGCCCTTGTCAGTGCGCCTGTAGTTTCAAATATTGATTCTCCAATCCCGGCACGGGAATCTATTAATTAATTTATAACTACTAGCCTAAAAAATATATGAAAATTCCTGAATCTTTCAGATTCATCTCAAGTAAAAAGCGAGCGAATAGAGGATGACTATTTGGATATGGCGCGTCTGTCTGTTACGGTAACCAAGCTGCCACTCTTGAACGCTATACGTTGGCTGTCGCGCCACCGTCGACGACGAGTTCCGCCCCGGTTATGAAGGAGGCCTTATCCGAGAGCAAGAATAGGCAGGCGTTTGCCTGGTCTTGAGTTGTGCCTACACGGCCTAGCGGGATTCCGCGGCCGACTTCGGCCTCTTGGCCCGTCCAACGCTGTTGCATCGGTGACATCGTTGCACCCGGTAGGATCGCGTTCGAACGAATTCCATGTTGGGCGAACTGTATTGCAATTGACTTTGAAAGTGAGAGGATTGCGCCCTTGCTGGCGCCGTAGGCGTCCTGTGCCGCCACATCGCCGCGCAGGGCCTGGGTCGATGAAAAGTGGACGATCGCGCCACCACCGGTTATTCGCATCACAGGAATTGCATAACGCGAGGTCAAGAACACAGCCTTTAGATTGATCTCGATGACCCTGTCCCAGATCGCCGTTTCTATGTCGACGAGAGATCCGTCCCTGTCAAACCACAAAACGCCAACCGTGTTGACCAAATAATCGAGCCGCCCGAATTTGCTCTCAATCTCGCCAACTACTTCTCTAACAAAATCCTCCGAAGAAAGGTCTCCGGAAAGGTAGAGGCTTTTGCCCGGACCATTTTGAATTTCCGCCGGTTTTGGCTTTATGTCGGCCAGCACGACATGGGTCCCTTCCGAGATCAAATCGTTGGCAATATTGAGCCCCATACCGCCACCCGCTCCCGCGACGAACGCGACCTTGTCTCTGAAGCTCATCTTCCCTCTCTTCCCGTAAAAAGTCTGTCACGTTAGAAAAACAACGCCTCAATAGGCCGGGATACGCGATCCGATCTCCACGCGAAAAAGGCTGCCCGAGAGTTTTCCACTATGACGCCGCCAGACCTCTCACGAGATAGGCGGCGTCCCAGTGTTACGTCCGGTAATAACTTTCGCTTGTCAAGGCCCAAGGTCGCGTGCAACTCGATCGGACCGCGCGCGAGCCCAGATCCTTCATTTATGTCAGGCGGCCTCGACGTCCGACCACACTTGTTCCCATTTCTCCGGCGATGACGGTGCATCGAATTGATGTAGTTCCTTGATTGAGCCGGTCTGGTTGAGGAACAGTGTTTCGACGTATCGTTGCGGGATCATATCCCGCACGTCCACTGTCGGTGACCACCCGATGTCGGTCGCGATCTTGGCCATGTTGTCCCGCGACAGCCGAAAGTCGACCCATTTATGTGCCAACTCGAGCTTTTCACTCGATTTGACGCCGGTTGTGATGCCCCAGGTGTCGACCCAGCCGAGTCCACCTTCGGTGGGCTTAAGCACATGCTTGAGGCTGACATCGGTCTTCCCGTCGAGTTCGTCAAAGCGAATCCGCCGATAGAGTCCGGACCATTCCGGTGACGCCCAGACCGCCTCGGCGCGCAGAAGCCGTTCTAGCGTGTCGTTGTCGTTCCAGCGGACGAGCAGAAGGCCTTTCTGTTTGATGAGCAGGCGTTTGACCTCCTCCAACTCGGTATCGGTCAGGACATAGGGGTTGAAAGGCTTCCCGTCCGGTCGCGGGTCATTCATCGTCCCGAGATTGTGCGCCGCGAGGATGCCCATCATGGCAATGTTTTCCTCGAAACGCGCGCTCGTGGAGAGATGGCCCTTATACTTTTCGTTGACCATCAGGTTGAGGCTCTCCGAATCTGCGGCGTCTACCCGCTTGGTATTGACCGTCATGCCGTAACCGCCCCAGCAATTTGGACAGGCAACCATGTGATCGCCGCCCTCTTCACGAAGCAGGGTATAGTCGGGTGGGACGAAATCCGGGAATACGTTCTTTATGTTCGGAATCTTCTCGTAATTGATGGGCTGAACGAGACCTTTTCTTGCGTAAAGTCGCGGCCAGAATCCGTCCGCCATGACAAGGTCAAAATCTTCCGTGCCGCCACCGCGCAGCTTATTGTAGGCCTCCGAGTTTCCATCGAAGAAGCCTGCGTTGACCTTCACGCCGTGGAGTTTCTCGAATTCCGCAGTGAAGGATTTGACGTTGTACTCCTCCCAGCCCAGCCAGCTCAGCTGCAGCGTTGCCGCCGCTGCGTCGCGCACGAATGGCCCCGTCGCTTTCCAGGTAAATCCCGCAGCTGTCGCCGCGATGCCGGCTTGGACCACGGAACGGCGTGTAAACCTCCGCGCGGCAAGCGCGGTTTCGTGGGACTTATTTTTCATGATTAGCCTCCCTCGCGTGCGCTGCAGGGACAGCACACAGCTTGCACGGCTCGCATTCCACTCGGGAAACTTCCCTAATCCGCTCGAGCCAATGGTCTGAACTTTAGACCTATAGGCTTCAGGGAGTCAACGGCTAGATCATCACCTTCCGCGAGACGCGGCTGGCCCGGTGCAAAATCGAGAGGGATTGGGATAATCTAAGGCCTGGAATTCAGCCGAACTCGTTTCCGCGCGTGCGGGCGCAATGTGCTTTGAATCTCGTCCATCGCCACGTCGATGTGGCTTGCCATCGCCGCTTCGGCCGCATCCGGATTTCCCGCCTCTATGGCAACGAATATCTCCCGGTGGGCAGCCAAGGTGGTATCCAGGATGATTTTGTAATCGCGGTTTCCATGCAGCAGAAATATGACCTCGCGGGCATCTTGGACGGCCCGCTCGACATATGGATTTCCGGCCGCCTGGGCGATCGCCCTATGAAAGGTGGCGTCCGCCCTACGGAATTGCGGAATGTCGCCGGCAGTCAGCAGTTCGTCGACGGCGCGGCCTATCATCCTGATTTGACCGGCTTTTCCCCGCTCCGCGGCCATCCGGGCGGACAGGCATTCATTCGCTCGGCGGTATTCCATGAGATGGAGCAATCCCTCGGGATCGGACCGTACCTGGGAAAGCATCCGAGCTACGGGCTCTGTCAGGGCGGTCACCGTGTGCCCTCCTGCCACTCCCCGCCGGCTGAGGACATAGCCCTCTCTCTCGAGAACCCGTATGGCGTCGCGAACCGTCTCACGCGAGACGTTCAAACGTTCTGCAATATCCCGCTCCGGCGGGAGCATGTCGCCCGGCAGGTAATCGCCGAGGTGGATGGCGCGCCGCAACCTCTCGACGACAAGTTCGTGTAGCGCGATCTTGCGGACGGGTTCCATGCTGGCTCTTAGATTTTCTATTGATTTATTCGACGCCCATAGGTCTACTCCCTAGACCTTTAGGGTGAGATTATGAGAGTTAGCGCAACGGACGTTGTTCCGCAAGGGCAAGCATAATGGCGAAACGAGGCCGGATAGCTGGAGACGGCGGCCTTGCAAGCAGGCGCGCGCCGATGATTCGCAGTCGCATAGGCCGCATGGCATGATTTCGCGGTCGTATAGGCTGCTGACTGCCGATGAACCACCCGCCGTGTCTATCGAGGGAAGCGATGGACTGTCCCCGGTCCTCCTGGTTTGCGAGCACGCAAGCCGCGCCCTACCCCGCAGTCTTGGGAACCTTGGCCTGGACGAGACGGAGCGCCAGCGCCACATCGCCTGGGACATCGGCGCGGCAGGCGTGGCGCGGGACCTTTCGTGCGCGCTCAATGCGACCCTGCTGCTGCAGAATTATTCCCGACTCGTGGTTGACTGCAATCGTGCGCCCGACCACCCCGACATAATCCCGGTGCTCAGCGAGTTGACCGAGGTCCCCGGCAATCGAAACCTCCGGCCGGACGAAATCTCGGCCAGGATCGAGGAAATCTACTGGCCTTTCCAGAGATGCGTCGCTCGAGAGCTCGATGCGCGCCGGGACGCCGGCCGTTTGGCTGTCCTCGTGGCCGTGCATAGCTTCACGCCGGTCTTCAAAGGAACCGCCCGGCCCTGGCACGTGGGCTTGTTATATAATCGCGACGATCGCCTGGGCCGCCGCCTTTTCGATGTCATGCAGCATGATCGCAATCTGGTGATCGGCATCAACGAGCCCTATGCCATAAGCGACCAAACGGACTACACCATTCCGGTGCATGGCGAGCGCCGCGGCATCCCGCATATAGAATTCGAGATTCGTCAGAACCTGATCGAGTCGCAGGACGGGCAGCGCGATTGGGCGGCACGACTGGCGCGTTGGCTGAACGACAGCCTCAAGACATTGTCTGAGTGATATGCCATCCTACGGAAGGGACCCGGAAAGCATGGGCCAAGAACAGCGAAAAGCGCTCGATCCGAGCCGTGAGTTTGCGGGGCTGCCGCGAATCGTGATCTTGGCTGACGATCTCTCGAGCGCCACCGACTGCGGTGTACAAATGGCGTCGGGCGGTTATCGCGTTGCCGTCCCCCTGAACGCAGAACGCTTGGCCGGGATCGAGACTGATATTCTGTCGCTGGATATCGACAGCCGGTCTTTCACGGCCGAGCAAGCCTATTCTGCTACGCGCGCGGCCATCGATGCGCTGCACACCCCAAAGGCCGCATACTACAAGTCAGTTGATTCGACCTTGCGCGGTAACCTCGGTGCCGAGATTGCTGCTTGCCTCGACACTCACCTCTTCAGGGCAGCCATTGTAGCCCCGGCCTTTCCGACCTACGGGCGGACTACTTGGCATGGTCTCCAGCACGTGCACGGAGTCCCGGTCAGCGCCACGGAATTCGGCTCCGATCCCGGTTCGCCAGTCAGAACGTCGGTGATTGCGGAGCGTATTGCCGAACAATGCGCCTATCGTGCCGAACTCGTGCCGCTGTCGGTTCTCCGCCAGGACTGGCCGGCCGTGTGCCGCAGTTTGGAAGACGGAATGGAACGGGGCATCTCCCTGTTCATCTTCGACGCACTCGAGGAATCAGACCTCGAGCAAATCGCGTTGAAAGCCAGCCACCTGCCCCATTCTCTTCTCTGGGTTGGGTCGACAGGCCTTTCGCGCTATCTACCCAACGCGCTGCGCCTGCCACGACAGGCAGAGCGAGCGAGAATTGAGGTTTCGGACGGGCCCGTTCTGATCGTGGCCGGCAGCGCCTCGGAGACGACGCGCCGTCAACTCGATGTCTGTGCCCAGCGGGCCGGGTTTGCCGAGGTTCGGATCGATTGCACGGCCGTCGCCCGGGGCGGCGAATCGGCGAGTGCCGAAATCGCCCGGGCACGCCGGGCGCTCGAAGAGGCGGTAAGGCATAGGCTGAATACGCTGGCACTCACCTTGCGCTCGAGCCGCGCAGATATCGCACGGACCAAGGAGTTGGCCCTCAACCGAGGCCTGTCGAGCGGCGAAATCTCACAACTCCTCGTGGACAGCCTGGCGCGCCTAACGGTGGAGCTCTTGGACGCCGGTGTTTCGGTCAAAGGGATGATTTTGACAGGCGGTGCCACTGCCAAGACGATCGCCGCCGCCTGTAAGACCGACGCCGTTTCAATCATAGAGGAGGTCGAGCCGGGCATTCCACTGGCCGCAATGAATGGCCCGCATGCGACGCTTCTGGTCATCAAGGCGGGCGGCTTCGGCCACCAATATACACTGGTCAAATCGGCCGAAAAGATCCGCGACTATGGTCGAGTCTGAGCCACTGGTTGCGGTCACTATGGGCGATCCGGCGGGGATCGGGCCGGAGATCGTCGCCAAGACCTTTGCCGATCCCGATTTTGCCGCGGCCGCGGTTGTCGTCGGTGATCCGGGCCTTCTGTCCTGCACCCTCGACACTCTGAGGCTTCCGGTTCGGGTACGCGAAATCGCGGCGCCCCTCGAGGCGACACGATCAAGAGCGGTCATACCGATAATCCCGGTTTCCAACCTCGGTCATCGCATTGCCCCGGGAACCGTCGACGCGCGCGCTGGGCAGGCTGCGTACGACTACATCGCGCGCGCCGTCGATTTCGCGCTGTCGGGAGACGTCGCGGCAATCGCCACCGCCCCGATCAATAAGGAGGCGTTGAGGGCGGCGGGAATCGGCTTTCCAGGCCACACGGAGATTCTGGCGGCCCTGACCGGAACCAAAGATTTCGCCATGATGCTCTTCAACGATGAGCTCAAGGTCGTGCTGGTCACAGTGCACGTATCCCTTCGCCAGGCAATTGAGCTCTTGTCCGAGGATGCAGAGCTTCGAACCATTCGATTGGCAAAAACTGCCGCCCAGCATCTCGGCATCGGCAACCCGCGCGTAGCGGTGGCCGGCCTCAATCCGCATGCCGGCGAAGGCGGCCTGTTCGGTGAGGACGATCGCCAAATCATCGCACCGGCCATCGCCCGTGCCCGGGAAGAGGGAATCGACGCGACCGGCCCCTGGCCGGGCGACACGGTCTTCATGCAGGCGCGGCAGGGGCGGTTCGACATTGTCGTGGCCCAATATCACGATCAAGGTCTTATTCCGGTCAAGTATTTGGGGATCGAGCATGGCGTGAACGCGACGCTTGGCCTGCCATTCATTCGCACCAGCGTTGATCATGGAACCGCCTTCGACATCGCGGGGACCGGCCGGGCCGACCACACCAGCCTGAAGAACGCCATTGCGTGGGCGACCCGAATGGCGAGCTCCCGCGATTGTACAACGCCTGATCGACACGGAAAATTTTCATAGCCCAAGGCGCGGTGGAGGAAGAACGATGCCGGACGACCCATTCGCCTCGTGCACGACCCCGGTTGATCTCATTCGAGCCCTAAACACGCTTGGAACAAAAAGCGTGCACGTCGGCGTTTTCGATACCGATGCGATTCTCCGGGAGAAGACCGTCAGCCTGAAAAAGGCGGAGAAGATTATCCGCAACGGACACCGCTTATCCAATGTTGTTTACGAGTGGGACATCGGGGAACGGACGTTTTCGGGCGGAGCGTTCGCCGATGAGGCCGCCGAAGTCGACCCGGCAAGTGGCCGCATATACCCATTTGCCCAAGATAGTGCCTGGATACTTGCAGACTTTGTCGGCCCGCATGCCGACGTCTCGCCGCGCAACATCGCCCGCGCTCAGTTGCGGCGTGCCGAGGCAATGGGATTCGGTATTCGCGCAGCCTTCGAATACGAGTTCTTTCTGTTCGAGGAGACGCCGGAAACGCTGCGCGACAAGAATTATCGCAATCTCCGGTGCTTCGCCCCTGGGAACTGGAGCTATTCGGCCTTAACGCCGGCTCACGAGAACGATTTCTTGAGCGGTCTGCTGCAAACCATCCGAACGGCCGGCATCGAGGTGGACGCCTTCCATACGGAACTCGGTCCCGGCTGCCTCGAGGCCCCGCTTTTCGCCCGCGAAGGATTGCGCGCGCCGGACGATGCCGCGATGTTTAAGACGATTGCTAAGGCCTATGCGCTGAAGCACGGGAAAATGGCGACCTTCATGGCCAAATGGTCTGACCGCTGGCCAGGCCAGTCGGCGCATCTTCACATCTCCCTCTTCCGACTCGACTCGGGAGAGCCGATCTTTGGCGAACCCGATCATAGGGAGCAACCCGGGCAGCACATGCGCGCGTTCTTGGGCGGCCTCGTCAGTTACCTTCCCGAGCTGCTCGTGATGTGCGCCCATACGGTCAACGCCTATCGGCGCATGGTGCCGGATGCCTGGGCTCCCACCTTCGCAAGTTGGGGAATCGAGAATCGCTCGTGTGCGGCACGCGCCATTTTGCAGCCACCTGAGTCAGCGCGAATCGAGTTTCGTGTTCCGGCCGCTGACAGCAATCCCTATCTTGCCTTTGCGGCCTGTCTCGGCGCCGGGCTGACCGGCATCGAGCGACAAATGGAGCCTCCGCCGCCTGTCGAAGGAGACGCCTATCGCGGCCAAGTCGCGAATGACTGCAAGTTCCCGCGCAATCTGCTCGAGGCTGCGGAGAAGTTTCGCTCAAGTCGTCAGGCTCGCGAACTTTTCGGCGATCATTTCGTCGATTGGTTCGCCGGGACGCGCGAATGGGAGGACGAGGTGTTTCGCCGCCATGTCAGCGACCTCGACGTTCGGCGATATTTCGAAGCAGTTTAAGAGATACTGCCGACCAAAGAAGTAGCGAATCTTTGTATCCGGATGACGACCGGTCCTCAGTTGGGTACCACTCGCGGGTCAGGGGTGGAGATGTACCGGTGAGCCAGGTCAAAGGAAAGGTGGCCCAGCTAGCGGCCCAAAAGACCGAACTGGAAGCCGAGCTAAGCGATACCGATGAAGAGCCGGTCCTGATCCACCCCAACATGGCAACTCTGTACCGGCAACAGGTCGGCCGGCTTCGCGAGACCCTTAATGACGAAGAGAATCGTGCGGAAGCGGTCGAATCGATCCGGCAACTCGTCGACAAGATCGTTCTGACCCCAGAGATGGCGGAAAACGGCCGAAAGACCCTGTCCATCGACCTGCACGGCGATCTCGCCGGAATTCTGGCCTTGGCCAACACGGACAAGAAAGCCCCCCACCTTTCGGGGGAGGGTCTAA